>MAAA01014444.1_pt1 | contig 10215 bp, 5 predicted proteins | sample 1115971 | NCBI WGS metagenome assembly MAAA01 (sample SAMN04961123, study PRJNA320927) | seawater metagenome | isolation source: sample BD02T6 sea water enriched with oil for 6 days | place: USA:Gulf of Mexico | collected 2013-07-27 | reverse complement strand
ATAATGCGCCACCCCAACGATGCGCTTGTAGCTCAGCTGGATAGAGTATCTGGCTACGAACCAGAGGGTCGGAGGTTCGAATCCTCCCAAGCGCACCATTTTTATTAGCTTATTAAGTTAACCTTACTTAGCTAAAAAAACTGGCTCATTTATAGAGTTGTTGACAGTAGTGAAGTTTTACCAGATTTGCGCTTGTAGCTCAGCTGGATAGAGTATCTGGCTACGAACCAGAGGGTCGGAGGTTCGAATCCTCCCAAGCGCACCATTATTAAAAAACCTAGTTCTAGCGAACTAGGTTTTTTTTTGCCTACACGATGTAGGTACTTAATCTTGTGTCGGGAACATCGCTTCGCTAAGTTTATGCCAACCCTTAATGAAGGTGACTGCAGGGCTGAGTAGGTGCATCTGTAGGCCCGCTAAGCGCGTGATACAGCACAAACTACCTTTTACACCTTTTACACCTGTTAGCCTTGTAGTCGAGCTATGCGCTTCAAATGGACACATGTTTAACCATCCCTTCCTCCGCCTTTAGATTTTGTCGTTAAACCTAGTTAAGTCAATTTACGTGTGCACTTTTATACTCAGTACTGCTTTGCTCTTTCTTAATTTCAAATAGCGGATTATTGGCTAAAAAATCATCCACGCTAGACCAAGACCAAGTTTGCTGTGTTTTGCAATGTGCTAATTCGCAATAAGAAAGTGTGAATGTTAAGTTAAATTTAGCTTTGGTATTACTCAGCAAGGCATAGGCTAAATGTTTACTGTTTGATGTATTTCCGGGTAATTGATGGGTATAGCGTTTTTTAAGGGTAGGGCTAGAATATTGGTGCCAGCCCGAAGCTAACGCCCATCGTGGGTGATGGGGGCCGTCACCGTTCATATCCCGGTGCAATAAAGCGCCATCGCTCAATAAGTGAGACATGGTATTTTGTAATTTTTTAGAGAGTTCTGCGGTTAAATTATAGTTAGTAAACCACAGGCCCAATAAACTAATTCCGGCATGATTTAAGTCCTCATAGCGTTGCTTGCTTAAGTCTTTGGGGTTTTGCTTGGGGCGGCTTAACGAAACTTTATCTTGACTGCTCCAGCCTTGATAATACTGGGGAGGCCAATAATGCCACAGAATACGAGGCGTTTTCTCTTGAGTAACCTCCCAAGTATCAACGAATTTTTCAACTATGTTCAATGCTCGTCGGTTGAGCGCATTATCATTGTTTTCTGAGGCCACGTGTTTTAAAACCCCGGCCCAAGTTAAGTGCCAATTCCAGGGTGCCCAAATTCCGTCATATCGAAAATTACTTCCATAGGGTATCCGATACAAACCTTCTTCCTTCATAAATAAGTACTCGTAAGAATTTACTAGGCATGTGGCATTTTCATTAATTGCTTTTTTTAGTTGAGCATTGCATTGATGCGAAAGTTTTTTACAGCTCTTTATTAAACTGTTAGAGATCATTGCTTGATTGATCATAAAGGAGAGTGGCGTTTTACCGTCAATAGAATAAATACGTGAAGCCCAAGCGCAGCTAGGATTATGAGGCTGCTTAATATCTAAAAACTTATTTTGTTGTCTTATTGTGGCCTGCATTGCTTGCGTGGCTAGTTTGGCAAAAACATTGTGCTGTGTTTTTTCATATAGCTCTGCAAGTGTAAGGGTGCGGTAGGACTGGCTCCAGCTTTGTTTTCCTGCCTCATCCGAGGCTAATGACATGGGCTCTCCTGTCATTTTAATTATGCTGCCGTTTATGGCGTGGTAAAGTTGTAATGCATTAGGGCTGCCGGTAATGCTTAGTATGGGAGTGAGTGTGGGTTTGCTATTTTTGTGTTTTTTATCTTTTAAATGAAAAGCTATAATATCATCATTATTACTGCTCATTACTGGTTGTAATGTGTGGCTGGTAAAATCAAGAAGTTGTATGTCACTACCTCGCTGTGGGTCACAATAAGTTTGCAGTAAAATGCCCGTTTTTATCGTTTTAGTTGACAGAATTGAGCAGCCATTTAATTGACCTATTTTTTCAGGTTGGGTCTGTATGGTGCCAGAAGGCAGGCGAGGGTATTTTAAAAAAGAAGTGGTTTGTGATTTTTCTTCATAAACCGATATGATCATTTTTTGGGATTTAAAGGCTACGATTTTTACCTGGGTGAGGCGTGGCCATGTTAGTACTACATTGTCATTATAGATAAGTTTAACTAATGATTTTGGTCCTTTTGTGGATCGTATGTAGACAAAATCTCCTTTTTTATCAAAGCGAAAGCTACCAATACGAGATACATCCAAGGTATCATAACCATCTACCAGAACTTTTTCATCAAATGTCATGGTGGCTCGATATGCACCTTCTTGCCAATAATTTTTAAGAACAAAGTTACCTTGTTTGGCCACCGAAATAAGACCTTTAGCGTGTATCCCTTTGCTTTCCATGCTTTGGGTTAAGGTATGATAAGTAAAGCCGTTACTTTTGTTTTTAATGATCCAGTCTGTTTCATTGTTGGCGTGAGTGTGGCTAAAACAAACATTAATCAAACTGAAAAAGACTAGCAATTTTAAAGAATTTAACATCTATTACTCCAAATTTAATATAGGTGCCTATAAGGGTGTGGCTCTGCATCACTATGTGCTAGCAGAGGCGCTAAACTATAGAATTAAAGGTTAAAAATTAAAGTATATGAATTCTGTAATATTGTTAGAGCTGTACAGGTAATACAGACTGCTGCTAATCATCACTAAGGCTGCTGTTGACCATGTTTTGTTTGGGTTCCAAATTAATTTTCCCCTTAGGAAAGTGGTTAAGGAATCATTCTTCATGGCCTTTGGGAATTTAAGTACAGGACTGTATTTTTGCGTCAAAACAATAGAGTTAGGTAAATAAAATACCACTATTAGTAAGGCTACTATTTGCCACCATAAAGTACTGCCTTGACTTAATACCCCTCCCCACATTTTATAAGTATAAAAATCAGTTTGACCAGACATGCCTTCTAATATGGAGAGGGCCGCATCAAAGCTCTCAGCTCGGAAAAATACCCAAGCAATCATGACCACTAAAAACGTGAGAAGCTGTGAAAGTAATTTAGGTAAAAAGGCGGGAATGTAATCAGGTAGTACTACATTCTTTGTTAATGCACTCCATCCATGGTTGATGGTTAAATATATCCCATGTAGTAGCCCCCAAAATACAAACGTCCAACTGGCGCCATGCCATAAACCACCCAATAACATAGTGATGGTTAAGCTCGCGTATTGTCTAACCTTACCCGAGCGACTGCCTCCCAGTGGGATATATAAATAGTCTCTTAAAAATCCCGAAAGCGTAATGTGCCAGCGACGCCAAAAATCAACAATGCTAGTAGCGTGATAAGGGGAGTTGAAGTTAATGGGTAGAGTGATGCTAAACATACGGGCTAATCCCAAAGCCATGTCGCAATAACCGGAAAAATCAAAATAAATCTGAAAAGTGTAAGCAAATATACCCAACCAGGCCGCTTCAAAAGGTACGGCATTGCCCGTTAAAGCTAGATCAAATACATTGTTAGCGGTAGGTGCCATCGAGTCAGCAAGAACTATTTTCTTAAACAAACCTATCGCAAAGAGAGTGCCACCCACGGCAAGATTCATAAATAGAGGTTTAGTGAAGACACTTAGGTTAAATTGCGGAATCGTATGTTTTTGCAGAACGATAGGGCCTGCAATGAGTTGAGGAAAAAATACAACAAATAAACAATATTTGGCAAAATCGCATTGACTAATTTTATTATGATACGTGTCAAATAAAAATGATATTTGTTGGAAGGTAAAAAATGAAATGGCTAAAGGTAAAATAACATTTAGCATAGGAAATTGTGTATGCGCCAAATTGTTGATGTTGTCGATTAAAAAATCGGCGTATTTGTAATAAGCCAAAGTGGCCAAGTTCATTACCGTAGCAAGGGTCAAAATAGTCCGACTATGATAAATCAATAGTAGTTTATGAAACCCAAAGTTAATAATGACAGACAATAATAGTAAAGTTAGATAGCTAACGCTCCACCAGGCGTAGAAAATTAAGCTTGTGAGGATTAGCCAATAGATAATGCCCTTTTCCCATTTTAAGTGACGCAATACAATAAATACGCCTAGGGTGGGAAATAGAAACAAATAGATAAACTCAAGTGAACTAAATACCATGATAATTCTCCTTACCTAATCTCTTTGGATTAAGTACTGATAGCTATGTGAGGTGTTTGACTAAACTTTTGTAATGTTTCCAGTATCTTCTTGTTCTTGTGTTATCTTTTCTTGGCGGTACTGGATGAGTAATCTTTTAGAGGGGGAATGCCCTTTATTTTCCCCCTTTTGTAATAGCTCAATTGCCATATTGATGTCCCGGTCTACTAATTCCCCTTGGTAATAAATTACAGCTAGCTCTTTAATGGCACCTGTATGCCCAGCATTAACGCCCATGTTAAACCAGGGGACTGAGCCTGCCTTAAGTAAGTTGTATTTTTCAGCTAGGTGCATTCTTCCCAATGAAGCAGCGGCACCGCCATGACCACTGTTGGCGGATGTTTGTAAAAGAGTAATGGCTTCTTTGTGGTGAAGGTCTTCATCAACCAGTAAAAGCAGTTTTGCAAGATCGTGTTTGGCACCAATGTTATCTAGATCACTGGACCGTCTGAACCAAAAGATGGATTTTTCCAGGTTAGTGTATTCAGGCAAGTGGATATTGCTTATGCCATCTCGATATAGTCTGCCCAGGGTTTTTGCGGCACTGGCTTTACCCCGTCCCACGTCGAGCTCAAGGTTCTCAACTGCAAACTTAAGTAAGGTGGTGGCATATTCGATATCACGGGGTACCCCAAAGTTTCCGCTACTAATAATTCGAGCATGTTTTAAGGCTGCAATGGTAATACCGTCATGGGTCGCCATTTCGTAATAATAAATGGCTTTATCCAGGTCTTTGGGGACGCCATATCCTTTCTCGTAATGGGTGCCAAGTGAAACAGCCGCTTTTAAATACTTCCACTTAATTGATTTTTTAAACCACTCAACAGCAATGGTATTACAGTCGGGTCCCGCTGATTTTTGATAAAGAACCCCTAGTTGATAGGCTGTCTCCCCCCGATAAGAAAAGTCATATTCAACCGCATTAAGCAAATGCCAGCGAGCTTTGATTAAGTCCGGTTTTACGCCCCAGCCCTTGGTATAGGCCTTAGCCAAATAGAACATGGCGTCGGGATAACCTTGAATAGCGTATTGTTCAAATATTTTGGCCGATTCGAATAATTTACCTTGTTTTTGTAAGCTCTTGGCCAAGGTCAGTTGCTTCATGACGGAGGGCTGAACCGGTGAAGGTTTACCCTGTGCGTCTAAGTGATGATCGTAAAAAATGTAAGAAACTAATAAACAGATAATCACCAGTAAAAAGGCAATCATGCATTTTAAGCGTTTCTCGTTATTGATATATATTGCAATTGAATTACCCATTATTTTTCCTCCATATTCTGCAAGCATCACCTTCAAATACCCTTGTACGGTGATCTGACGTTTGTTGGTTAACTTCTTCTTTACTAATGGGGCAAACGATATTGTCTCTGCGTTTGTGGGCTTGTTTGCTGGCGGTAGTGTCGCTATTTAGTACTTGAATTAGCTCCCCTATGATTGACTTGGCCAATTTGTAATTAAAGTGGTAAGCGTCATTAAAGTTATCAAGGTCTTGAGTCACTGGGTTATTAAAATCAAAGTCAACCACAGGTGCAATTTGAGATAATTCAACTCGTAATTTATGGTTTGCTTCGGAGTAACCATAGTTAGTTATTTGTTGCTGCATCTCCGCAATGGTAGGTGGTATAAAGAATATTAATTTAATTTCATTTTTCTCACACCAGAGGGCTATTTCAATGAGTTTTTTCCAATAATCATTGGAGAATCTAAACCTCTCCCAGTCTGATTTAGCATTTTTCCTTACTTGTTTTTCAAAGCTGGGAGGCAGTTGGCGACCCAGTGATATGTGTGGCCATAAATGTCGCCAAACTTTGGCTATAACGGCCGCCTGGCTATTGGACGCAGCGGCTGGATTGCTCTTGGCTGAAGCCGATGCTGCAGCCGAAGATTTGCTTTTAGCCGCAGCCGCAGCCGAAGGCTTAATGCGGGGCGGAGCGGATTGGGTAATAATAGGCAAGGTACATTCAGCGCAGTACTTAGGGTCCAATAGCGATTTAAGGGTTTTGTCTTCTTCATCTTTAAATTCACTGGCATGCACGCTTGAAATAAACGTTAGTGGCAGTGTATCTATGCGTTTGGCTAATATCGATAATTTTTCTGGGTAATGTTTTTTAACATGTTTCCAACTCATTTTTGTAACAAAGCCATTTGAATAATATTGCAGAGGATTCTCGGCTAATGAAATAGCTTCTGGTACACGATTCATAGCCTTTTTGTAATGAGGGGACATACTCCTAAGTTGAATGCCTAATACAATATTCTTTATGGATTTATTATATTTAATATGTTGAAAAGTATCGTAAATTTCATCAATAGTGGCCCCCCCATAAGCAAAGTTATAGGCTTTACTTAGTTCCAGCTGATGCCAGTACTTATCCTTTAGGGCAAGCGCTCGACTATCCCCTAAAATCAAAGTGTCTGTGGTTTCTTTTGGATAATTAATTATTTTCCATAAAGGGTAGTGAGATTTTAAGCTGAGCTTTTCCTTATTTATATTAAGATCAAATACCTTATTCATATTGTAAGGGTCTACCACATAGTTTAAAACTACAGGGGACAAACCCAGGATGAATCCTAATAATATAATCAATACATAAAACAGCCCTTTTATTTTAATCGACTTGCTTCTAATTTGGTCAAAGCAATACACTAAAGGATAAAGGATTTTTCTATTTGGGTTATGTGCAACAATAGGAAAGTTTTTCATTATATTACCCCCAGAAAACTTGCTAGCATTTGGTACGACGGAATTTGAATAAAGTGTGCGTAATGTAATGTCACAATAAAGAGTGTCATGACCGCAATGGTGGTACACCAACTTGCCATCACATTTCGGTATAATTCCAGCCAATAGCTGCCACCATCTTTTGAAGACTGATTCCCTCGATTTGACCACTTTTGTTTGGATAACCTGAAGATGCAGTACACCTTTACGGAGGCATTAATTAACTGATTAAGATACAAGATAGCCGGGTAAATCATTTGAATTTGGCGGGAATAAGCAAACAGAAATAAAGACAAAAACATGCGGCTAATAGCAATAAATATCAAATAGGCAATCACATAAGAGAACCCTTGAACAAAAGAAGCACAGACAGCCAAAACCGGACTTAACAACATGGTCCACATGGATATTTTTTGATCGACAAGGCACCACCAAATAAACCAGGGCATGTTATTAGGGCCCAACTTAGTCGCACGAGTACCATTTCGAAGCATATTGCCCGACCAGCGTCTGAAGTTTTGTACCATTCTTTCCATGCCTGAACCTTCAATCACTTCTACCGTATAGCCCAGTGCGTCCGGCACATAAAGCATATGAGAGTGCTGTTTTAACATGTAATACCAGGTGCTTTTATCGTCCCCAGAGAGAAAACGAAAGTCCCCCCATAACCAGTGATTAAGGTGGTCAGCTTCTAATAAGCGAATAAACTCAAGCTTGAGTAAGTGATTGGCTCTAAAAACCGACATTCTGCCAGTGAGGGTAAGCACCCGATTGGATAGCGCGTGAGATTGCATGGCGAGCCTTCTTTGGGCAAAACGCATTTTTAGCCAGGTTTCAATCCAGCGTGGGCCAATGCAGATCACCTCTTCATCGGTGGTACAAGCCTGTAAATTTGGATATAGATTAAATAGCGGCATGCAACGGCTAATGGCACCACGGGAAAGAATAAAATCCCCGTCCATAAATACCACCAGGTCGTCTTTATGGACGGGTTTTCTTGACATGGCGCGCAGCACCAGCCCAATGGCGGCACGTTTACCGGATACATTTTGTCTGACAATACGCAGGGTGACGTCGAGGTCTTGCGCTTCACGGTGCAGTTGATTTTGCACAATATCTTCATCAAAACGCACCGATGATCCTAACCAAATAGTGCCTGGTACACCTGAGTCTTTGATTTCAATTAACATTGAGCGAATCACTTTTTCGGTAATTTCACGATGTTCCATATAGGTGGTCATCATGAAGTGCAGATGTTTGGGGCGCCACCCGTTTTTCCAAATTTCCTGGCCAGCCTTTTTCATTTTAGGATAAACAAACTTTCCATAGATAAAGGCACGTACCGCATGGGTAAACCACCAGCCGTAGCGCCAAATACCCAGTGTTCCAATAATAAAGGTCACTTGTTTAATTTCTTGGTCCCAGATGGTATTGGGCAAGGTTAATATGGCTAATAAACAACAAGAAAAATAAAGCCCTATATTATATAAATGTTTAGGTGTCCATTTTTCTAACCCGGTAGGCCATTGTGTAGGGTCGTCAACGTGAGGCACGTTGTCATATTGAGCGCCCGTTTCTCGGCTAGATTGAGTCATGGCTTCCCCCATAGGTTTGATTGATCAGTACGTTTTTTATGCTAGGTTTTTTTGTTTGTAAGTTTGGTGAACTTTGGATCAGGCTAGCTGAATTACTGGGTATGGCTTGTGAAAACATATAGTTTTTTGAGCGCTTTTTGAAAATGACAACCGCGGGTAAACCTGAATTAAGCAGAGCCTGGGTTTGCGGGTTGGTTTGCAGCATTAATACCACTAATGCAGTGCGCTCTGTGGGGCTGTGCCAGTCGTAAGATGCATTTTTTTTGTCAATAAAGGCTGAGCTTCGATCAATTCTATTTACCACAGCTGGCATTTCAATATTAAGGGCGGGAATAAAAACACTGGCTTCATCAAATAAACCCACATGTAATACTTCATCTTGGGTTAAGTACGAACTCACCGTGATATTTTCAAGAGACTGAATCATTAAGATGGGTTCATTTTTGGAAACTACAGAGTTCCCCTCTTGAAACCAGTTGGTAATTATTCCTTTATAGGGTGCTCTTACGACTTGTGAAGCCAGTTGAGTCACCAGCATCTCCAATTTTTTATTTTCAAGTAGTACATTTTGATAAAGCGTTTGTAACTTAACGGCCTCCATTTCCAAGTCGACAGAAAATTCTTTATGGTTATAGTGGCGTCTTTCTGCAACGGTCTTCATGGCCACTGCTTGCGCATATTTCGCTTGTAGTGCTTCTAGCTGGTAGGCAACGGTCGTTTGCTGCTGTTTGGCATCATCCACTTCCTTTTGGCTCGCTGAGTCCAATTTTCCCAATATATGGTGTCTCACAAAGTTATCGTCGGCGGCGTTAAGCTCTTGCTTTTTACTGGCTATTTGAGCCTTTAGTACTTTAACATCGGTTTCACTGACCAATTGATACAGCTTCATTCGTTCTTGTTCTATGTGATAGATTTCTTTGGCTTGGGTTAGTTTATTTTCAGCCGATTGCACGCGCATTTTACTGCTGTTTATTTTTTGCAAAAGGGCAGTGTTTTCAATGCGAAATATTTCGTCACCTTTATTGAACTGGGTGCCCACTTTATACGCGACGGGTTTAATGACGCCCTCGGCGGGCATTCTTAGGGTGTGAATTTTAGGCGTAACAACCGATGTTTGAATTTCCATTTTGACGAAATTGCTATAGATAATGGAGCCTAAATAGGCAAAAATAAAAATACCAAAACCGATATACAAAGCGGTCATAAAAATAGTTTTTAAAGGTAGGCGATTAATTGGAATTTCTTCAGAAGGGTTAGGTGTCGGGGAGGTGGAAATAGGAGTAACAGGCACATCGATGCGACAAATCATGTCATCAATAGTTGCCATCTTTCCTCTGATTAAATCATCAGCAAAGTGATTCATTAAGTCAAAAGAGCGTTCAGATAAATCGGTAAACTCCAAGAACAGTGTGCCTGTTGCTTGTTCGACCCTAATCACTTTTGCCGTTGCCTTAAACGAAATATCGTAACCTTGAAAAGGCAGGTCTAAGGTAAGTGATATTTCACTGGGGATTTCATAGTCGGTATGAGGGCAGTCATGGATGCATAAACCACTTAAGCTCCAATCGTTAGCCAGTAGAGGTTCCTCCCCTTCAATGCTGACGTAAAGAGGGGCAGACAATCTATGGTGTCTGCGTTGGCAAGGTTTTTCCCTCATAATTTTCATAAACACACCTCGTTGTAAGTGTATT
>MAAA01024536.1_pt1 | contig 10226 bp, 10 predicted proteins | sample 1115971 | NCBI WGS metagenome assembly MAAA01 (sample SAMN04961123, study PRJNA320927) | seawater metagenome | isolation source: sample BD02T6 sea water enriched with oil for 6 days | place: USA:Gulf of Mexico | collected 2013-07-27 | reverse complement strand
TTTGCGACTATAATATGTAAAACGGGGATTTAGGTGATCGCTTTACCCTCACCACATGCACCTCAAGCTTCATCATCGGCGTCGAATCCAAAATCGTCCCCAAAAGCTTTTTGGTTAAGTCAATTATAAGTGGGCACTATCAGGCTTACAAGGGTTACTTTCGAAAGCGAGGGCTATTAGTGTCGATAACAGAGTGGGGTAAGACTTTTAGGGGGTATTATATTTTGTCTAAACAACAAAATTAGTAATCATGTGCTTTTTAAAGTAGGTAAAACTGGAAAGGGTCGAAATATTTAGCTTCAGATCAACAGGGTTGACCTGAAGCGGGTGAGGTAGAAATTAACGGAAATTCTTTTTCATGATACTTTCTTTTTGTTTGTTCCAGTCTTTTTGTTTATCAGCTTCACGTTTGTCGTGTGCTTGTTTACCCTTACCTAACGCGATCTTACATTTCACATGATGTCCTTTCCAGTACATCTCTAGCGCCACTAGTGTGTATCCTTTAGCATTAGATGCCATTTCGAATTTATCGATTTCTTTGCGTTTTAATAAAAGCTTACGCTTTCGAGTAGGGTCACAAATTACATGGGTACTGGCGGTATTTAACGGTGTGATATGTGCGCCGTGTAAATATGCTTCACCTTGGTGAATAATGACATACGCTTCTGATAATTGAGCTTTACCTGCACGTATACTTTTAACTTCCCACCCTAGTAATGACAAGCCACATTCGGTTTTGTCATCTAGTAGGTAATCGTGACTGGCCCGTCTGTTTTTACAGATGCTAGAACCAGTGGATTTTTTAGTTTTTTTGTTACTTTTAGCCATAGCCGGATTATAAGGAGGCCTTACTAAAAAAGATATGCCTAAAGGATACACGTATTAATATTTAAACAAGGGCCATGACTTTGCAGATGTGATTGATTGCTCACTTGAGAAGCTTAGCAAAATTGCCGACAATGGGTTTATATCTAAAAATAACAAAAAGGCTAAGGCATGGCGGAACAAAATAGCATTCACGGTTTATGGCGCAGTCGTTGGTTATTTATTTTAGCTGCGACCGGTTCTGCTGTGGGATTGGGCAATATCTGGAAGTTTCCTTATATTACGGGTGAAAACGGGGGGGGCGCCTTCGTATTGGTCTACTTATTGTGTATTTGTTTGATTGGTTTGCCAGTAATGATTGCCGAGGTGCTGCTAGGCCGAGCTGGTCGTCAAAGCCCAATTAATACTATGTCTGCCATTGCTAAAGACCAGCAGCAACACTCAGCTTGGGCGGGTATTGGTTGGATGGGGGCCTTATCTGGTTTTTTAATTCTGTCTTTTTACTCGGTTATTGCAGGTTGGGCACTCGATTATGTGTTGAATACCGTTAGTGGTACTTTTAAGGGAGTTAATGCAGAGCAATCGGCTGAAATGTTTGGCGCGCTTTTGGCCAGTCCTTTGACTTTGTTATTTTGGCATAGCATTTTTATGCTGCTAACCATGATGGTTGTTGCACGAGGGGTTAATAAGGGATTAGAGAAGGCAATCCAGGTATTAATGCCGCTACTATTTGTTTTATTAGGTGTGCTACTGGTTTATTCATCTACTTTAAGTGGCTTCTGGCAAGGTTTTGATTTTCTATTCAGTTTTGATTTCAGTAAGTTATCTAGCGATAGTGTGATTGTTGCATTGGGGCACGCATTCTTCACCTTAAGTTTAGGCATGGGGGCTATCATGGCGTATGGCGCGTATATGCCCGGTAACATCAGTATTGGTAAAACAGTATTGGTGGTGGGTGTGCTGGATACTTTGGTCGCGTTAGTGGCGGGCCTTATTATTTTCCCTATTGTTTTTACGAATGGGTTAGAACCCAGCGCAGGTCCTGGTCTGTTGTTTCAGACGTTGCCTGTAGCCTTTGGTCAAATGCCATTTGGCACTGTGTTTGGTAGTTTGTTTTTTATCCTAGTGGCGTTTGCCGCATGGAGTTCATCTATTTCTTTGGGCGAGCCGGTAGTGGCTTGGGCGGTTGAAAGTCGTGGCATGAGCCGAACGAAAGCGGCCATTATTGTGGGTTTGGTGGCGTGGACATTAGGCATAGGAACTGTTTTATCGTTTAACCTTTGGTCTGATGTGACGCTGTTTGGTAAAACGATATTTGATACCTTGGATTTTTTAACGGCTAACATCTTACTGCCTTTGGGCGGACTGTTAATCGCAGTGTTTGTAGGTTGGAAAATGAAAGACAGCGATGTTACGGCAGAGCTAAATATGAATAACCCGCTGTTATATAGGGTTTGGCACGTTACCGTTAAGTTTATTGCACCCGTAGGTATCGCCTTTGTATTGTACAATGGCTTAAAATAGCCATGGTTGTGAATATGTTTGCGAAGTCAGTGTTTTAATAGCGCTTGGTTTTCATATTCTTTGGGGCATTGAATTGTCCTCTCAATTTTGTTTTAAGGTCCATAAATGCCTCGTATTGAGCGTTCGGCACTTGTTTTACACAGTGCCCAAGCCATGTTTAACCTAGTGAATGATGTTGCTCGCTACCCCGAGTTTTTACCTTGGTGTATAGGCTCCAATTTAGTATCAGATAGCGATACTGAACTAGTAGCTGGTTTAACCATAAGTAAGGGTGGCATTAAACAAAGCTTTACGACCCGTAATAAAAAGCAAGATCCCCAATGGATGAGTATGGAGCTTATAGATGGCCCTTTTAAGAAGTTAAACGGTATGTTTACGTTTAAGGCTCTATCTGAAGAGGCTTGTAAGGTCACCCTTGAATTAGACTTTGAAGTGGCGGGTAAAATTTTAGGCTTAACCCTAACCCCTGTATTTAAACAGGCAGCTAACACTATGGTAGATGCCTTTGTTAATAGAGCGGATACGCTTTATGGTGAAAATAACGTATGACAGATAAAATTCAAATCGAAGTGGCCTATGCGACTCCTGAGAAACAGTGCATATTGTCCTTGCATGTAGCAGCCGGAACCACGGTTTATCAGGCAGCTGAGTTGTCAGGAATCGTAAATGAATTCCCTGAAATTGAATTAAGCGACGCTAAGATGGGGTTGTTTGGTAAAACAGTCCGTAATCCACAAGAGGAAGTCTTACGTGAGATGGATAGGGTGGAGATATACCGTCCTTTAACCATAGATCCTAAAGTGGCTAGAGCCAATCGAGCGGCTACAGCAGCCAAGAAAGCCGCAGCTGAGAAAGAAGTAGAAAAACTATCTTCTAAAGTAAAACAGGACCAATAGGCCCTGTTTTTGTTTTATTTTTAGCTTAGTGATCTATGCGCTAGGTTTTGTCTTTTTCTCATCGACTTGTTTATCAGCCGCTTTTTGCAATTCACCTTCAAAGTGGCTGTATTTCTGAGCCTGATCAAAATGTACTCGGATATGGTATTGCTTAATGTTCGTTTCGCGACGCTCCTGACGATATAGATAGTCCCAGTGACGAGTGCTGAAGGTATCTTTAAGTACCGGATTGCCCATAATAAAGGCTACTTGGCGCTTATCCATGCCGGGATTAAGTTTATCGAGCATTTCCTGAGTCACAATGTTGCCTTGTTGAACATTGAGTTTGTAAACCTGCATAGTACAGGCGGATAGAAGGACTAAAAGAGTGGCTGTGATAATAAAGCGGAACATGTACAATAACCATTATTAGATAATTAAAAAGTATAATACCTGAAGTGGCGCAGCTCGCAAGCACGCAACTTCTAAAGGGCTGAACATGGCAGACGAAAACATAGAGTTACGTAAAGCAGGTCTTAAAGTGACACTGCCACGAGTGAAAATACTGCAAATACTTGAAGCAGCTAAAGAGCCTCACATGAGTGCCGAAGATGTTTACAAGGCTTTGATGGAGGCCAATGAAGAAGTGGGCTTGGCCACGGTTTACCGTGTATTAACCCAGTTTGAAAGCGCAGGATTGGTAGAGCGTCACAATTTTGATGGTGGACACTCTGTGTTCGAATTGGAACGCGGCGGTCATCACGATCATATGGTATGTGTGAAAACCGGTAAAGTAATCGAATTCATGAACGAAGAGATCGAAAAACTTCAGCATAAAATTGCCGAAGAATATGGTTATGAGTTGGTAGAACACAATTTAGTGCATGAAGCAGAGCCCAAGTGGCTCTGCTTTTTTATGTACAGGATGTACGGTATGACGCGGTGCCATGGATGGCAAAGAGCGGCTTTTCCCTATAAACAATGGATTGGCTAATAACTTTAAAAGTTAAGCTTTTGGCGAAAATGTTCTGTACATAAAAACGGCCAACCAACCTCATCCTAAGGCTGGTTGACCGCGATTACTAAATACGTCCAATATTTAGCAACAGTGCAGATTAATTGCGGTAAATCTGCGGCGCATCCTTGCATTTCTCCCACACAGAGACGGTTTCTCTTTCTAATAGAAAGGTTAAATTTAGGCTTGAGCAGCTCCTAACATGTCTTTGGCATGCGCTAGGGTTAAATCGTTAATCTCCAATCCACCCAACATACGCGCAAGCTCTTGCTGGCGCTGTTCGGGGCTTAGGTTGCGTATATGAGTACGGGTTTGTTTGTTGGCGCTTAGTTTGTTTACCAGCAAATGTTGGTGCGCTAACGCGGCCACTTGTGGCTGATGTGTCACACTTATAACTTGTTTGTGTTTGCCTAGCTGCTTCAATAAACGTCCCATGCGCTCGGCCGTACCGCCGCCTACGCCCACGTCAATTTCATCAAATATTAATGTGTCTGAACCCTGCTGAATCAGTACCTGTAACGCTAAACTTATGCGGGATAGCTCACCGCCTGATGCTACTTTATGCAAAGGTTGTACGGGCTGGCCTGGGTTAAGGCTAACCAAAAATTGGATGTCATCTAAGCCATATTGATTGGCTTTATGAATGGGTTGTGAATCCACTTCAAAGCTCACTTGGGCCTTATCCAGTGCCAATTGCTTAAGCTGTTTTTTAAGATCGGTGGCTAGTTTTCCAGCGGTCTTTTTGCGAGCGCTGCTTAAACTTTGACCTTGTCCGCTGAAAATTTGTTCGGCTTTTTCAAGTTCGATTAATAGTTCATCTAAGGATTGGTCTTGGCCACTTAAGGCGTTTAATTCAACCACTAGGCTTGTGTGTAACTCAAATAAAGCCTCAGGCTTAACCTTATTTTTACGAGCCAAATCGTAAATGGCGTTAAGGCGCTCTTCTACTTGTTGTAGGCGTTGGGGGTTTATTTCAAAGTCATTAATATAATGGCCTAACTCGCTACAGGCTTCGTCAATAATGACATACGCTTGATTTAACAGCTCATGGGTAGAGGCCAGGGCAGGCGTGCTGTCTAATAATGGGTCGAGCTTTTGTAATGCATGCTGAATAGACTGATAAGCATCTTTGTGATCGTCATCGTTTTGGCAAAGGTGCAGCGCTTGTTGGGCATTTAACAGGTGGCCTTCAGCATTGGCGAGGCGCTTTTGCTCACCTTCTAGTTCTTCCACCTCTCCTTCCACTAAGTCTAATAGCGTTAATTCTTGTACTTGGTATTCAAGTAACTGAACTTTTGCTTGCCCTTCTTCATTGATATTTTGAAGTTGATGTACACGACTTTTAAGCCCTTGCCAGTGTTGAAAGCTGACCTTGGTATCTTCAAGCAGCTTTTTATAGTCACCGTAACTGTCTAAAAGTGTGCGCGGGCTGTCTTTTTGTAAAAGTGCTTGGTGAGCGTGTTGCCCGTGAATATCTAATAACTGGGCACCCAGTTCTTTTAATTGCTGTAAAGGGGCTGGTCGGCCGTTGATGTAACCTCGGCTGCGGCCTTCACTGGTGATAATGCGCGACAAAATCAACTGATCTTGGTCGCCATCCATGTCATTGCTAATTAACCAGTCTTTAACTGGGCTGTTATCGAGTACCTCAAAGCAGGCGTAAATTTCGGCTTTAGTGGCACCTGGGCGTACTTGGTTGGCATCACTTTTACTGCCAGTGGCCAATGATAATGCATCCAGCATGATAGATTTACCGGCCCCTGTCTCACCGGTAACGGCGCTGAAACCACTTTTTAAGTCCAACTCTAGTGAGTCGACTATAGTGAAATCCTTAATTGAAATGTGATTTAGCATGTAATCGCCCCTGTACGCTTATACATCTGTTTAAATGTACAGTATAAAAACGATTTGTAAAGTCTCTTGAAACTGTTTTTTCCATCCCCATATAGGTTCCAGCCCAAATTAAGATTGTACAAAAGCGCGGAGTAAGTCATGTCAGATCAAGAAAACCCTACCCAAGAAGCTGAAAATGTAGAGCTGGAAGGACAAGAGCAAGTTGTAGAGGGCACTGTGGAGCCAGCCGAAAACACTGTTACTGCAGATGAAGCCTTGATAGCTGAAAATGCTCAGTTAAAAGACGAAGTTATTCGCGCAAAGGCCGATGTACAAAATGTACGTCGTCGTGCAGAGCAGGACGTAGAGAAAGCCCACAAATTTAGCACCGAGAAATTTGCTCGTGAATTATTAAGTGTTGTGGATAACTTAGAGCGTGCCATGGCCTCTTGCCCTGAAGATGAACTTGTTAAGCCATTTTTGGATGGGGTTGAAATGACCCAGAAAAGCTTCCTAGATACTCTTAAAAAATTCAGTGTAGAAGCCATTGACCCTGAAGGGCATCCTTTTGACCCAGCGCTTCACCAGGCTATTAGTATGGTAGAGGCCCCTGATTCTGAACCTAATACAGTATTGAACGTAGTACAGAAGGGGTACACCAACCACGGCCGCTTATTGCGTCCAGCTATGGTAGTGGTTTCTAAGGCCGCGCCAAAGGTTGACGAAAAAGCATAAATAATAACCTTAGATTTCATCAATCGGTGACATTTAAGGGTTGAATTAAAAATAACCAGACCCATTAAAGGGTTAAGTTAAAAACTAACTGGCCTTAGGGCACATAGGGCGCTTTATACAGCGCGCCCCACTTGAAGAATTGGAGATTTAAAATGGGTAAAATAATCGGCATCGACCTTGGTACCACTAACTCTTGTGTATCGGTACTAGACGGCGAGAAAACACGTGTAATTGAGAACGCTGAAGGCGATCGCACTACCCCATCTATTGTTGCATACGCTGAAGACGGCGAAATTTTAGTAGGTCAGTCTGCTAAGCGTCAGGCAGTTACTAACCCTACTAATACTTTGTTTGCTATTAAGCGTCTTATTGGTCGCCGCTTTGAAGACAAGGTTGTTCAAAAAGACATCGACATGGTGCCTTACACAATTGCTAAAGCCGACAACGGCGATGCATGGGTTGAAGTGAAGGGTGAAAAATACGCGCCACCACAAATCTCTGCTGAAGTTTTGAAGAAAATGAAAAAAACCGCCGAAGATTTCTTGGGCGAAAAAGTAACCGAAGCTGTTGTAACGGTTCCTGCTTACTTTAACGATGCACAGCGTCAAGCCACTAAGGATGCGGGTAAAATTGCCGGTCTAGAAGTTAAGCGTATTATTAACGAGCCTACTGCTGCGGCATTGGCTTACGGTATTGATAAAGTAATCGACGATAAAGTTATTGCGGTTTACGACCTAGGTGGTGGTACGTTTGATATCTCTATCATCGAAGTTGCCGATGTTGACGGCGAAAAGCAGTTTGAAGTATTGGCCACTAACGGTGATACTTTCCTAGGCGGCGAAGATTTCGATATGCGTTTAATCGAATTTTTAGCAGACGAATTTAAGAAAGACAACGGCATGGACATTAAAGGCGACCCACTTGCCATGCAGCGTCTAAAAGAAGCCGCTGAAAAAGCGAAAGTTGAATTGTCTTCAACTACTTCTACAGACGTTAACCTACCTTACATCACAGCCGATGCCACCGGTCCTAAGCACTTAAATGTTAAGGTTACCCGTGCCAAGCTTGAGTCTTTAGTTGAAGACATGGTTAAGAATTCTTTGAAGCCTTGTCAGCAAGCATTAACTGATGCTGGTCTTAAAGCCTCTGAAATCGACGATGTTATCTTGGTCGGTGGTCAAACACGTATGCCTTTGGTGCAGTCAGCGGTTGCCGAGTTCTTTGGTCAGGAAGCACGTAAAGATGTGAATCCAGATGAAGCGGTTGCTATGGGTGCAGCACTTCAAGGTGCGGTTCTTTCTGGTGACGTAACAGACGTTTTATTGCTAGACGTTACGCCTCTATCTTTGGGTATCGAAACCATGGGTGGCGTTGCTACTCACGTGATCGAGAAAAACACCACTATCCCAACTAAGAAGTCTCAAACCTTCTCAACTGCCGATGACAACCAAGCGGCTGTAACCATTCACGTGGTACAGGGCGAGCGTAAGCAAGCCAGCCATAACAAGTCTTTGGGTCGTTTTGATCTTGCCGACATTCCACCAGCACCACGTGGTCAGCCACAGATCGAAGTAACATTCGATATCGATGCTAACGGTATTTTACACGTAGGCGCTAAAGACAAGGCTACTGGTAAAGAGCAAAGCATTGTCATTAAAGCCTCTTCTGGTTTGAGCGATGAAGAAGTTGAACAAATGGTTCAAGACGCAGAAGCTAACGCTGAAGCCGATAAGAAATTTGAAGAAATGATTCAGGTGCGTAACACCGCCGACGGCATCATCCACGCAACTAAGAAAACCTTAGAAGAAGCGGGCGATAAAGCCACCGAAGAAGAAACAACCGCTATAAATGCAGCGATTACAGATTTGGAAGAAGCTCTAAAAGGCGACGACAAAGAAGAAATCGAAGCGAAAACAACCGCGTTAACGGAAGCGTCTTCTGGTCTAGCTCAGAAAATGTATGCCGAGCAAGCTGCGGCTGGTGAAGCAGCTGGCGAAGCCGAAGGCGATCAAGCACAACCACAAGATGACGTGGTAGACGCTGAGTTTGAAGAAGTTAAAGACAAGTAAATAACGCTTGATGTAAGACGGAAGACGATGTTAACGCAGCGTCTTCCGTTTTTTGCGTCTAGTTAAACCAATCTATAAAGCGTAAAGAACTATGTCTAAACGTGATTTTTATGAAATTTTAGGCGCCAGCAAAGGCGATGACGCGAAAGCCATTAAGCGCGCGTATCGTAAGCTGGCCATGAAACATCACCCGGATAGAAACCCGGACGATAAAGAAGCCGAACACAAATTTAAAGAAGCCACTGAAGCTTACGAAATACTAAGCGATCAACAAAAGCGTGCGGCCTACGATCAATACGGCCATGCAGGTGTTGATCCTCAAGCTGGTGGTGGTGGCGGTAACGGCAATTTCAGCGATGTATTTGGCGATGTATTTGGTGATATTTTTGGTGGTGGCGGTCGTGGTGGTCAGCGTAATGGCCCACAACGTGGCAGCGACTTAAAATACAATCTTGAGCTGACACTTGAACAAGCCGTTAAGGGTGCCGAAGTTAAAATTCGTGTACCAACACTTAACGAATGTGGAACGTGTAACGGCAGTGGCGCCAAAGATGGCAGCAAACCTATTACCTGTAATACCTGTCATGGCCAAGGCCAAGTGCGTATGCAGCAAGGTTTCTTCTCTGTACAGCAGGCGTGTCCAACATGTCGCGGCCAGGGCAGCATCATTAAAGACCCTTGTTACAGCTGTTCAGGTCAGGGCGTTAAAGAAGAAACCAAAACGCTTAACGTTAAAGTGCCGGCAGGCGTGGACACTGGCGATCGCATTCGCTTAACCGGTGAAGGCGAAGCGGGCGCTCGCGGCGGCCCTAAAGGGGACTTATATGTTGAAACACATATTAAATCCCATGCCATATTTGAGCGTGATGGCCGCAACTTGTATTGCGATGTGCCTATAAGCATTGCTGACGCTGCATTGGGTGGTGATATTGAAGTCCCTACCCTTGATGGTCGTGTGAAACTTAAGATTCCTGGTGAAACACAAAGTGGAAAATTATTCCGTCTGCGTGGTAAGGGCGTCGTGCCTATTCGTGGCGGTAGCACCGGTGACTTATTATGCCGTGTGATGGTGGAGACACCGGTGAAATTAAATGAAGATCAAAAAGCGATTCTTCGTCAATTTCAGGCCTCTCTTAAAGGCGAAAAGCACAGTCCTAAAAAGAAAAACTGGTTTGAGAACGTAAAAACCTTTTTTGAATAGTCGCTTAATTTAAGCACTTTCTTGTTAGGGAAAAACAAAGGCTACAATAAGCTAAATGGCTTTTTGTGGCCTTTTGCGTAAAATACGCACAATAAATAATGAATAGGTAATGTCATGACACGTATAGCCATTATGGGTGCCGCCGGTCG
>MAAA01010691.1_pt1 | contig 10238 bp, 14 predicted proteins | sample 1115971 | NCBI WGS metagenome assembly MAAA01 (sample SAMN04961123, study PRJNA320927) | seawater metagenome | isolation source: sample BD02T6 sea water enriched with oil for 6 days | place: USA:Gulf of Mexico | collected 2013-07-27 | reverse complement strand
AATAGACTTTGGCGCATAGAACCATTGTAGTTGTCAGGTCGGCAATTGATGTATCCTGCTTTTGAAATTGTTTGACCGAATATGGTCCTTTTTGAATTGTCATGTTGTGTGTTGGCCAAGTAATTTCTAACAGCGTTAACATTTTTTAAGTGGCCGTATTTTTCAGGTTCGTTGTTGATCATGGATTCTAAACTTTTATCCTTACTAATTGCCAGGCACATCGAGCAGCCGCTGCGTGCACCACAGGCACTTTTGTTTCCATTATCACCAGTAATAATTGCGCAGGTTCCTTCGTTGGCGTCTTTATATAATTCTAAAGTCCACTCAAAGTCTTTTACGAAAGTAGTAATGAATGGGGTGCCGCGATTTGAATCGATGGACATTAGTAACTCCCATACATCCATCATTTCCCAGTCAGCGATTGGTGCAAGAGAGTAAAAACCACTGTCATCCATGATAACGTCTTGTGAAGTTTCTCCCCGCTTTTCCATACGACCCTGTACTTTTGAGGATGTTTTTAAGAACCTTTTGTTGTGGTTTAACTTTCCAGTCAACAGTGCACTTTCGGCTAGAACCAGGAAAGACAGGTAATCGTCCACGGCCAACAGTTGCATACATAAAACTTTGGGTGAGCTCAGGGTAGGCAATATGAACTTGAATGCCCATGTCATGTAGTAGTGAGTAGTCCTTAATTGAATTAATCATACTTGTACTATAGAAACCCATCGCGATCTCCAGCTCTGTATCGGAGTGAGTTACATGAAAGCCTCTTACATATATGCCGAGATCAATTGCTCGGTGTAGAGCTTCTATGGCGAGCACAAGCAACGCATTACTGTCCTTTCCTGAGCTGTACGCACAGCTCAGACTCTTACCATCTTTGATTAATTGTAAAATTGTATTTATTACAAGTTCACTTTTTTCTCGGATGTCTGTGTACTTGTCAGTAATAGCGATGATATTTTTGGGATCGAATGATACTGCCTGGTTCATGATGTGTTCCGCTTGTTCTTTGGGGGTATTTCCAAAGTAACCCAGAAAATCAAAAGCGAAAGGGCGAATAAAAAATAACTTTATAGATCATAGTTTGTGAGCTAAATCACTCAGCTCACAAACTATGATGTGGCTTATGCTGCCTGACTGAATCCAATTTGTAGGAAGTTATTATTTTCAATCTTTAAATTAGTACCAAAAGAATCAGCAGCTTGTTTTACGCTTACATTCATTTCATCACTGGCTTGAGTAGCTGATTTTATCCAACCTTTCAATCTACCAAATTCTACATTTAATTTACAGATGAAGTCTTTGTTGAATTTAATATGAAGGTTTCCGTTTTTATATGCGCGGACTTCAAATAGTACCCTTTCCACCTGGTGCTCGTTATCTCGATACATGAATTGGTGCATGTCACTGCCTGTCCATTCATGGTCCTTGGATTTTTCCATGTCCTGAGTGTTAAAGCCTATGTTTGAGGCTATTGCCGAAAGATCCCCCAGGAAGTTGTTAGCATTTTCGCAGAGACCGTTGCGGCGCTGCCAAGTGTCATTGTTTAACCCACCGATGCCAGACAAGACTATCCTATACTCCAATGAATAATTATCCAGGTCCGTAGGTGCCCGGTTATACTTCCATTCTTCTTTGCCAAAGGTTTTTTCATTTGACTTGTAAAGAACGACGTTGGCTTCTTCGACCATACGTTCAACAGTGGATATCAGTTGAGAGTCAAAATATTCATTCGCATTTTTGATTACCCATATAATGATTGCATGGGCGTTCTCGACGGTAAAATCTATATTTGTATTAGCTGTTAATGTACTGAGCAGGGTTTTACGGCTTTGGGCTGTAAGCCTGTCTGTGATCTTGGAAAGGTTATCGAACAACTCAAGCCAGTACCGGTTCTTTAAATTTTTGATTTTAAGCTTTAGTGCCTGCTTCACACCTTCAAGGTTGACGTCTAATTCCTCAAGAATGATTGGGTCAATGCCACTAAGGCTTTGGTAAGTTGCAATTAGCTTGGCCAGATCTCTTTGGTAGAGTGATTCTAAAGTGGAGACTAGATCACGCCCATTGACCAACTCATTGTTTAGTTTCGTATCCAATTTACGTTTATCAATTTCATTAAGCTCATGTTCTGACTGAGATGAATTGTTAACTTGAAGTTTGAAATTTTCATTAAACCATATTTCAAATGGGTCAGTTTTCAGTGACTTGTTATGACGGTTTCCATATGAAAGGCTGATTTTTACGATGTCGACTTTAGCCCTAGCTGCTCTATCAGCATCTAAGAAATCAAAGGAGCCAATAATTTCAGCGTCGGCGCGGCGCAATTCTAATGCCCTTTGAATATCTTTATTTTCACTCCACCGTGTAGGGATGATTAGATAAATATATGAACTGTTAGCTTCGGTGATTAATTTTGTGGCCCACTGATCAAAGCAAGAGTAAGGAGGGTTGCTGAAAATTACATCACATCTTTTATCAATCAGTGTTTGAGCGTTAAACTCTGTGCCAACTACATAGATATCTTTGTCTAGAGCTTTTAACAACGGCTTCGACTTCTCAATTGCGTATTTGTTGGCGTTGGTAAGGGCTTTCAAAACTCGACCATCACCAGCTCCGCAGTCGAGGACACTAGGAGCATCAAAATAATAATCTTCATCAATATGAGATTTAATTCTTTCGATCATGATTTTAGTCGTTGGATAGAATTCGAAATCCTGATCGGACTCAACTAGTGACATGACCATTTGTCGTGTTTGAGTTTTGCTGGATACTTTTTTTATTTGGTTCATGTTTTGTTGATTCCGTTTAATACCCCATGGCCTCGGCAACTTTATCATATTGACTAGAATTCACTTCTTTCCAGCTTCCACAAATATATTCAAAGTCCATAGTTGAACCTGTTTTGCCATCGCAATCACTACAGTCAGTGGTAATACTTGCCAATCCAGCATCAAAATCAATTTCAATTGTTTTTCTGGTGTATCCTTCATCATCCTGTTTATGTGTACTAAGAGCAATAATTCCAGGCTGTAAAGACTGAGAGAAAGATGTGCGCCATTCATTCTTACACTCACGAGTAGGCTGCTTCCATTGACGATAACCCGCCTTTGTTGGTCGCTTGTATAACTGCCCGTTGAAAACTACGCTCTTTTTAATAGCCATATCAATACCATTGTTAGGTTTACTGCCGGTGGATCAAATATATCAATCTTAAGGTTTTATATATTTGATTTGAGTGTTCTAAGCTAACTCAGATCGTAAGCTTGGCAAGTGGGGTATTTATTGTTTTCGCTACTTGGATTTAGTAGATGGAAGTAGGGTGGGAACATGCTTGTCATTCGCATGCCATGCATTGGGTATCCAGAAAATACTACCAATGCACAGGTTACATTTTGGGGTGGTTTGTCACTAAACTCTGTTGATGAATTGGTTAGTGTGACAGCTTGGTAGTTAAGTTAGACGGCTCAAGGAGCTCCGCAGCTACGGCCCCTAATACGACCGAGTCCCATACCTCCATGCTTTTTCCATCGTTAGCGGCAAGTTTGGTTAATGCTTCTGATGTTTCCAGGCCTTCTGTCAAATGTAGGTGGTCAAATTTTTCCCGCAAAGTCTTAAATTCGATTACAAAGGTGTCACTACCTAGTTTCTCTATAACCGCTTCGCGTGCTCTTCGTAGGCCTTCTAATGTGAAAGAAAATGCGCTCATATGTCTGTGCTTCCTATCTATTATATTTTTAGTTGTTTAACTTAAGTTTGGTATGCAGGTGAATTTACTCAGCGACACTTAAATAGGCATCTCTGCTGAACATGGATAATGCGACCAGCTTTACCTCATCTGATGCTTCTATACGGACGTTCCAGCCGCTAGCCGCTAACGTGAGCAGGATGTTACCGTCATGGCAGTACTTATCCTTTTGGAAGATAAACGCCCAAACTGGTGCCGGTACTTCGAGGACCTCAAAGCCAGTGAGGCCCCGTGCGGTGAACTTTTGGGTCTTTTCGATCATGGGCCGAAGAACTACCTGGCAGCTTGTATCGCCAGGATCGGTAACGCGTACGCCATTATCAATTTTAATCACTGTCATGGTCATTTCATCCTGCAATTAAATTAGGCGAATTTTGGAAAAGTAATCGGCGTTGATTTCAATGTGTTCCAGCTTGCGGAGGTACCATGTATTATTATCGGCTTGCTCAGGTTCCATGACATCAGATATTAAATAACGGTGGCCAGATGCAGTTTCAACCCAAGAACCAATACTGCCATGCTGACCTATTTGTACTACCTCGCTGGTAGTGATGTAACACCCATCTTCGAATTGATCTGAGTTAAATACGTAACCTTCCGCTTTTTTCCAGACCATATTATCTTGAAGAATGCCGTCAAAGATTCTTCCACTCTTTGTTTGTGTGAGTCCAGGTAAAGCGTCATGCTGTTGTAGTTGCTCTATTAACTTTAGAGTGAGATTTGATGGATTAATCACCATCGAATGCAATGAAGCTATCTTTCCTACCTGGTTAACAATCTGGCCTTTCTTAATGCGAGGATGGCATTGGATAACCAAGTCATCGCTTGTGGCCATAACTTTCGCTGATGCGTAAGTTCCATGCACAGATTCCACGCTAAATTTTTCGGTTTCTTCTGTTTTGATGGGTAATGGAATAGTTACGCAATGAATCATGGTGTGTGCCTCTATCTGGAATTGATTAAAGGTAACCCGGATTACGAATGGCACAAGTGTCTACTAGAGCTTATTAATGAAAATATCGAAAACTATTGTATGGTCTGGTCAGCCGGGTATTATGTACAGATGATTTAAACACTCTTGGGTTTAGCCGATGTAAATACAGGCTGCTCCAAACCTGCTTTGAGTGAGTTGTTCCTAAAAGTTCTCTGGCCCCTGGTCAATTACTACCCCCCCCCATTAGGGCACAATGCCCTCTGGTGTTGTGCTCTATATTAGGAGCAAAACCATGATCGATACTTTCCTTTTTTACTTCGCAACTTGCGTGATGTGGTTAATTACCCACCCTGCTGAATTCTTTACAGGGTTCTTCGCAATGGTTGGCATGTACCTACTCAAGTTGTACTACGTAGAATGGCAGCGTAACCGCCGCCGTGCAATGCGTAGCCTCTAACCCCTCCCACTCTGCCTAACCAGTAGATATTTTTCTTGGTGTATCTAATCAAGGAGCAACACCATGCTATCAAAGTACCTTACCTCACAATCTATTTCTGCTGGCTTGCCTGCTGATATGGATTTAAATATATCCCTTAACTCTAAGTCTGAAAAACTAGTATCCATGTCTGGAAACCTAGAATTGACTGATTTAGTTAAGCTCACCCATAAATGTTTCAAAGGCACAGGCTCTCAACGATCTAGTCTTGAGCTTTTCTTGAAGAATATGGATCTTTCAATTCGTATTTTTGATAGAAGAGATTTAGGTCGCTGTGTCGATGATGAGAAAATGAGATTTGAATATGAGTCTTTCGACTACGTCAAATGCTCATCTGATTATACGGCAATCGCTGAAACGAAAATGACCTACGCAAGGTTTTTACGTGGACGTCGCCATTACCAGAAATTTTGTGATGATTTGATTCATTACATTAACAAAACCTGTTCCAACCTGCTGCACCTTGGCTTTCAAATTGAAGCTGAACCTGATGCAGACTGGGATTGTGTTTTGAACATGACGCAGGATCTTGTTGAAACAATGAGCCCGGAAGTCGCCGAAATACGTGAATCCCTAGTTAAAGCTGAAGTTTTACCTCAGCTTGAGGCCCTTTGTTAAGATTAGAAGTAAATAAATTAAAGCTTAATCGCTTTAATTTATCCCCCCCTTATAAGGCCGCCTCAAACGGCCTTTTTTTATTGCTTACTTAATTGAATCTGTTCTCACTCAGTTACACCCAGAAAAATTTTGGCAATCCAATTAGTTAGCTCTCGGATTAATTATTTCGTTATATTCCGTCAATTTTGTAGATATGCTCCTTATTATTCCTCTCCTTTCATCGACGTATTGAGTACCTTCGCCTTTTACAATGTCATTACCAGTTATAATTCGATTGTTTGCGTCTCTAAATAACAATGTGATTTCCTGGGTGAGCTCATTTAGCCTTCGATCTCGATAGGCCGGAAGATTCCTTGGGTTTGCAAGGTCATGGATAATTGTGCATAGTTCTTGATCCATATGGGGTGCGCCTCCTGCAAAACCAAAGATTCCAGGTGAATAGCTTGGAGCAATTCCATCGTTTAACCCATGCGCTCCTCTGTGAGCCTGATTGTAAAATTCCACAGCATGCAGGTATTCGCTTTCATCAATGCTGCGGGAGTCGTTTGGATTAATTACCCGTTCTGTAGCACGTTCGATAGCCGAGTTTTTTATTTTAATTAAGGTGTCTGGTGGGTACTTATGCAAGAACTGTAGGTTGTCGATCAGGCCATGGCAGTTGCGACAAACCCAAATACCGTTTTCACGCGAAGACAAAAATTCAGGTGCCAGATGAATGTTTCCTCTTGGTCCTTCAGGGGAGCTGGCATGAATATGCGCAGCCTCACCTATAGGGTTGCCGAAACCCCCTCCGGAGGTTGGACGCTGGCAGCCGGGCATGGAGCAAAGGTTCCCTGCTTCATTTGCAAGTTGATCTTTGACTGTTTTAGTGAAATCGAAAGTTCTTGGCATTTAGATACCGATTAATAGAATATTTGTAGCGATATTTTGCATGACTTCGTGTTGAAGTTAACGGTTTTTCTAGGGCAATATGGCCAAATTTTTTAATTTTGGCTTAAATTTTGATCGTATTTGTTCCTGTTTTGATCTTTGCCTTATGCAGTGAATGACTTTTGAGGGGCGTGAGCCCCATCGGCGGTTAAACCCTTGCCCGAAACACTGGACAGTACGACTGTTACTTATCCCCTGCTATTGTGATGTCAGCTAGCTCAATGACTGACAGACCCAGCAGCTCATCGATTAAGGCTTCATCAAAGTGTTTGCTTCTCAATGCGGAACCAGAATATTGGAGAACAAGATCTTTAAAAGTGCAGGGTACCGGGGTGTCACCGGTAGGCAGACCATTTTCTCTTTGGACTTCATTTAAGGCCAGTAAAATCATGCCCGCAGCACAAGTGCGAGGTGGGAGTGTTGTCATTTCATTATCCTTGTTAGCGGGTGTCTTTTTGGTTTCACCAATTTAACCTGGTTAGATGGTTTGTCTATGGTGGGTTCGGATAAATTTAATGATGGCGGCGATGAGAACAGATTATGTTTTTGATATAGATATATTGTATTTACGTGTAGGAGTTACAAGCAGGGAATGTCAGGAGCTCAATATGCGCTGTATTATTCAATTCTGATGAGTGAGTTATACGGCTGAGCAATGATGAATTATTGTATGGGGACCAAAATTCAGCAGCCGGTTACTGCGTTTGCCACCGGCCAGTGAATATCTTTCTACTATCTACTATCTACTATCTGCGCTCTTTCCTTTGAGCTGTATATTAAGTTCAAAGGAACCCCCTTTAGAAAAAGAGTGCCTAAAGACTAGAGCGATCGCCGATGCAGTGATTACAAGTGCTGCAATTACTGATACGGCAATTACTGCTAATGTGTTATCTAATTCCATGTGTTGGTAAAGTACCTGGTCGGCACAGTAAGCAGCGTACTAATGTAGGAAGGAATTTTGCAAAAGCCTGAAATATGCCTTTGCAAATGCGCTTATAGCGCATTATAGTTACCCGCATACACTTTTAACTTCCTCTGTGCTGTTTTAAGTATAGAAACCCCCTTGATAATGACTTTCCACGGACATTAAGGGGGTTTCCTCGTTTCTGGGTCCTGCTCAATCCCAATTAGTTTATTGTGAGCTGCTTGTTTATGTTTGGCAATGCCAAAAAGTTGTTTCCAAACTCGGTATTTTAACCAAGACTGAATACTCTGTTTTGTTATTGCCCAATACCAGATCCCAATACGCCTATTCTATATCTACCTTTTTTAAGCGCCAAGCCCATATACACAAAACTCCCAAACTTTAGGCCAAAACCCACGAGTTGAAATATATTCGGTTATTTATTATGGGCCGACAAACACAAACTAAGAATAAAGTTCAATAGGGTCTCAAAGTCTAAAGTGTATACGGCGGTAATCAGTTCAATGAAATCGTAGCTTGAGCAGATAAAGGTGCCAATTAGGTAGATGGTTTTGCAGCGTGCAGATGGGATCATAATGTCCACTCCGAATAATTGTATTGAAACAATGAGTATTCGAGGTGGCGTGTGCCTTTAGGGCGCAGCGGGCTCGGTTAGCTAGGCCTTCCTGTACTACGCATCCATGGCAGTCAGGCCGTATCACTAACTATGTAATGGTGAAGTAAAGTGGGGGTCTTGTCTAGGACATCCTAATTTCCCTTTTAGGCACCCAATTTAGGTACGTTCCCCGGATTAACTCCCAGGACTCTTCCCATAAGTTAACCTCTCTCTTGTTTGGTGCTTACTAATTCCAATTACGTTTAAGTACAGTATCCACTGGGGAGGAAAGTGAGTCTTCAGGCAGTGAGTCAGCTACAGTATCTCTAATTGTGTCACCGAACTCAGTGGCCATCGTATCCATATTGCTGATGACTTCGTAGACGCTTCTTAATGGGATGGTTGATTTAACTATATTTGGATAACTGGATTTATCGATGTTTTCCCACCAATTCGTAAACCCCGAAAAACTGTAATCTGACTCATCACCTTGTTCGGTTAGATTGTGGTCATATGCTGAAAAGTCAGCCATAACCTGAGTAGTCTCCATTACTACGAAGTTGGTAATCTGATGAGCGACTACTTTACGTCGGTTTTGCAAGATGAATGCTTCTTCTTCTTCTTTGCTTAAGTTCATGTTTATTTTCCGGTTGTTTACTGAGATCTTCGACTTTAATGGTTATGAGCGACTAATTAAATTTATCAGGGGTCTCAATTGCATTCTGCATGGGCCTTGGGGGTTACTGGTCTTCCATAGCAGCCATTAAATCTTTCACTAATTCGGGGTTGCCAATTGCTTCAAAAAAATCAATTGCACGGGGATCGACAATGTAATATTTAGCTTGCCGATAATTTAATAATGCGTCGATGAAAACATAACTTGGAATAAAACGGCTAATGCCACCGGAGGATGATACTACCATGCCACTAAGCTTTACTTGGTTCGCTTTAGCGTGAATACCGGTTACGGCGCCGCCACTGATCCCTGCTAAATCAGGAAGGCCTGTGGAGTATTCCTGGGCGTTATGTTTTATACAGCCTTCGTCCTCCATGTAGGTTCCTAAATACGACCCCCTGTCTACTTTAGTTTCGTGCGTGGTCCCAGGTTTGTTTCCTTCATAGGTAAACCCGTTTTGTATAAATGGGTAGCCCGATATATGAATACTTTTACCAGGAGAGAAAATTCCCTTAGGATCAACGTCGCTCATTGAATGTATTTCTATGAAGTTATCTGGTAATTCATACAGATTAGGCGTGCATAACTCAATTAGGCAAATGTCGCTTGTATCTATACCATCTATTTCTGTCTTTATTAATTCCCCAATATCCCATATCTTTTTCGGGAACAAATAGGACTCTAATTTAGAGAAATCTGAAAATCTATTTCTAGATAGAACCCAAAATGGGGAGCTATTGTGAAGGTCGTCACCGAGTTTAAAGCCTGGAAGCTGAGACTTAATAATTACATGCTTGGCTGTAAGTAAAAAATAAGTTTCTTCTATCTTGATTAGTGTTCCAGTACCCATGCCTCCAAAGTGATCAGCTCTAAATGATAAAGGTTCTGGGTTGTCTGAAGATACGAAGAATACTCTTCGTGTGGACTTTATGGTGTTGGAATCAGCCGACTTCTTTACTGCTTTATCGAATTTTCTTGGTCTAACTTTCATGATTATTGTAATTGTTTGTTGTTAGTGGAGAAGCCCGGTAATGATAGCATGATCCTAACAAGGGGAATAAGACAGCCTCAATGTTAGTGTCTATCAATGGCTAGATTAATATCTGGTGTTTTTTCCCTTATTAGGCCTTATCGCTTAGCGATTGATCTGTCGCTCGGTACGTCCATAGAAATGTATATCATCAGAATAATACCTGTCCCAGCGAGAACGAGTGCTGGCCAGATAAAGGTAGTAACTACAGCAAGCCATCCAACCAGATTCCCATAAACCTTAAGTGAGAATGGTACCAGCCTGTATTTTACCCAGTGGTACACAA
>MAAA01014441.1_pt1 | contig 10265 bp, 9 predicted proteins | sample 1115971 | NCBI WGS metagenome assembly MAAA01 (sample SAMN04961123, study PRJNA320927) | seawater metagenome | isolation source: sample BD02T6 sea water enriched with oil for 6 days | place: USA:Gulf of Mexico | collected 2013-07-27 | reverse complement strand
TTAGTAATCCAACACTCTTCTATATGAAGATCATGGAAGTCATTGATCAGTAAGCTCAAGGACTCTTCTGTCATATCCGTAAAATGGCGTCCATCTTTTGACCTGTCACTTTCCCCATATTTAAAAGATAGATACCAATACCCGCCGTATTTAAGTGAGTTTGTAATACATCTCATAGTTTGGGGGAGCTCAACCCGGTTAGCGTGAAGTAGAGAAGCACAACACCAAATGGCATCGTATCTATTCACTTCTTCAACTTGCAGGAATGTACGGTGTAGAACTTCTGTATTGGTGAGTTGGCTTGCTCGTTCAACCATTTCACTTGACGCGTCCATAGCGACGACATCATAACCCTTGTTGAGAAATGCTTTTGTATCTCTACCTGATCCGCAGCCCACATCTAGGATCTTCGATTTATCGGGTATGTACTTAAGGAATCGATCATATAGTTCATCCATATTTACATTGACCGTTCCATCATAAAAGTTCTGAGCATTTTCTTGATAGTAATCAATTGTCATTAGAATAGTGAACTCCCGCTCTCAAAAGGTTCCCACTCATGAATTAGGTGTTTCTTGGCATTTGTGTACTGACTCTGCAAGAAATTACCTCGTTGTTGCGCTGTCCTGCCTGTCTGCTGGATCAATGTTTCACGGAGCGGGAGGTGGCTGTTAATAAAATACTCATTGCGTTTGTGTAGTCGTTTCAATAATTTAATGGAAGGCACTTTAGAAAACTTACCATCCTTGCCTCTATTACACCCCTGACATGCAAGAACCAAGTTCCAAACACCATTTATATTTCGAATATAATCATTCGCCACCCATGGTAAGAAGTGGTCTACATCAGCAAGGTTATCATCATTTCTACTAATTCCAATAGGTATGTAACAGTAGAAGCATTGTCCCTTCTGATATCCATTTAGGCTTGACCTACAACTGGTTATATCAACACGCTTACTTTTACTTCCAGTAAAAAGGGTTTTTAGCTCTGGATCGTATTCTACGGTAATCAACCCCCTAGAAACCCCCATCTCCCATCCTTTCTCAACAAGACGCCAACGTGCCTCCGTTTCATGTTCAAAGTTTGAAAACTGATCACTTTGAGTCAATGTGAAGAAGTTCTCCGTCAGTCTTATCCCTTTGCTTTGCTTCCTTTCATCTATGAAGAAGCGTTGTTCAATCTCAGCATTGTTAACATTGTGAAAGGCATCAATTACGTTGGCAAAACCAAGCCTAGTCGTTGTTGAAATTAGTTCATCCTTACTCAGGACGTCATCATTGAAACTTGAGCAAGCAGATATGAATTTACTCGACTTGGAAATGATTTGTTTCGGTGAGTGGGCTAAGTGATTACATAGGTGGCGACTGAAAGGCTCTGCCAGCTGCTCTAATGTGACTAGCTCGTTAGTTTGGGCAGTCATCTCATAAAGTGACTTAGCCAATGCAAATTTGTAGGATGCAACATTCCTTCCAAATAAAATGATGGAGCGCCAATAGTTCTCTAAAGATGGGTCGACTTGGAAGAATTCCATGGGGGTCTGATAGTGCTCAATATACAAATTGCCACTAATTTAAGTAATGTGCTCTTCTTTTGCAATTGTTTAAGGAGGTTTACCTGGAATGAAAAGGTATTACTTAGTTGGGGGTGGTTAGATTTTGAAATGCAGGTGACTGCGGCGGAATAAATGGATCTACCGATAAAGGGGATTACAAACCCAAACAGCCCTTATAGCCTGCCCTACCTATACATAATGATAGTTCACCAAGACCTTTAGGTTAGCGTGATGATGAGGACTGAAGCCTGTAGCTGAATCTGTGTAACTGCCTATTATAAAGCCAGAAATGGCTAAGAATAGGCAGCAATGCACAAAGAAACACTTGAGGCTTTTGCTCGAGAAGAAAGTAAAGGTATAAAAACAAAGCAAAATTTTCATGACTTTCGGAAAATGATGACCAAAGTAATGGTTGGGAGTGCTCTAAATACCGAGCTTGATGACCATCTTGGTTACGACAAGCATGAAACTTCCTCCAACCCTAATAATCGAAACGACTCGACCAGTATGACCTCACGCACTGAAAATGGCCAGTTTCAACTGGATATACCCAGAGATCACGAAGGCACTTTTGAGCCTAAACTGGTTAAAAAAGGCCAAACGCGTTTCAACTCTATGAGTGATAAAATTCTATTTCTGTGCGCCCAGGGTATGACCAACCGCGAGATGGTTCGCACTTTCAAAGAGCTGTACTGCGCAGACGCCTCTCTCGTTAATATCCAAAGTCACAGATCTGTCATCGAGCACGTCATCGAATGGCAGTCACGGGAGTTGGATGCGGTTTACCCCATCGCCTAACTTGATTGTATCGTGCTTAAAATTCGCCAGGATAAGCAGGTCATCAGCAAATCCATTTATCTCGCTTTAGGCGTGAATATGGCGGGCCACAAGTAATATTTCCTTCGACACTACCTTACCCAGTGGTAACTCTCTTGGAAAGGTTACAAAGTTGTCACGGCAGACTTAAAGAAAATCTATAAGAAAGCACTGAAGGAAGTGTTTTGCAGACACTAAATTACTTCAGTGATAAATGGGATTAAAACAAACTCAGATTAGCCGCTCTTTGCGACAGAATTGGGAAAACCTAAATACCTTATTGAATTATCAACTCGATATTCCAAGGTAACTAACACAACCAATGCCATAGAGTCACTTAACAGCGTAAGGCGACGAAAAGGCGCAAGGTATACCCTACGGATGGATCTTCCAAAAAGTTGAGTATTTGGCAGTTAGCCAGGCTTTAAATAAGTTGACTATGCCCATAAGAAATTGAAAGAAGGCCCTGAACAGAATCATGATCCTGTTCAGGGCCGTTTGAAGGACTATATTTAAACTAACAGTTACACAGAATGTGTTAGCAGTCTCTTCCAATAGTTAAAAAATATAAAAAGCAATTGGCGCAAGTATTGGTAAGGGGGCAAAACCCCAAATCACGTAACGACCCACGCCATAGACCTTATCCCATTTTTTTAACCGTTCAACTCCTTCATCATATCTTCTCTGTCCTGCAATATACTCTATCATCCCTTCATCATATTTTTTCTGTCCCGCAATAAACTCTATCATCCCTTCATCATATCTTTTTCGGCCAGCCTTCAATTTTTCGGATCCTTCCTGCAGCTTTTCTTGTGCTTCACGAACCTCATCTTCGAAAAAAGTATCTCTAAAAAAACCAGATATGCCACCTTTTTCTGTTTTAAAATAGAATAGTTTCCATCCAGCAGCTAGTTCGTCGTGCCCATCATCTAGTCTTTTTTTACCTTCGGAAAGTTCGATGTTTGCCTCAAATAGTCTTTTTTTACCATCAGCTAATTCCTTTTTCCCATCCAATATCTTTTCATCTCCATGACTTAGCTCATCTTTTCCCTTAGTTAACTTCACCCTAATCATTTTTAATGCCATATAAAAAATAAGCACTAAAAATACTAGCACTACTTCAATTATTATAAATTTGTACATAGTTACCGTCCCACCACACAGATCTAACCAAGTTTAATATATGATATTTTAATGGCAGCTCGTGATAATTTATTAGTTTATTTTCTGAACTGAATAGTAAATTCTATTTATAGTTTATTTACTATTAAATAAAGGCTCAAATATTAAAATTAATAGCTTCACTTAATGTTCTTAGTCTTTATTTTTTTAAGAGCCTTCAAAAAAGGATCATCAGATTCAATATAGTCATTGTAGGGATCTATTGCGGACAACTCTCCGTAATCATTCAAAGCATTTTTCAGAACCTTTTTTACAATTTCATTAGGTTCGTGAAGGTCTATGTTATGAGTATTAATTTTTCTACTTATTGCGTGATGTGAACCAGCCAAAATTAATTTCGCCATTTCAAGATTTTTTATTTTCTTGTTGAGTGGCTTAAAGTCTAATTTATGTGACTCTTCATCTAAGCATACTTTAACTAACCCATCCTTAGGCATGCACTTACTTAGCTTGCCTGATATACCCTGTCTATGAGTATTAAGTAAGTGCTGTATTGCTTTTTTTCTAGTCTTAGTTCGCTTTGTCTTGGCACTCGTGATCGTTGAGCTAGTTGATGTAGAATCGTATGACGACGAGATGTCATCATCGGTTACTGCATCATAAATTTTCTTTCCCACCAATAACGCTACAGGCGCAAGAAACCAAAAAGCCATGTTATCCTCCTTGTTTTTATAAACTTGGTTGGGGAGATACTTCCCCCAACCAAGTTATTCATTATGCAACTTTAGAACTGGGACGTTCATTGATATTCAGGCTAATTGACTTTAGTAGCGTAATGCACTTATCTATGCTGGCACTATCATAGACCTTTAGTGCATCCTCCTTAAGTTTTTCAATATAGTCGTCGGTCTGTACTATTAACTCATTGAGCCCTGAGGATACTGCTGTTTCAGTAGTCTCCCAGAAATCTGAAATAGGTTTTTCAACATTATCCCAAACATTCTCTTTCTTAATTGCATCGGAAACTTTTTTAGCAAGACTTTTCTGCCAAGATCCGCCTGCTATTCTGTAGATTATATAACCAATTGTTGCAGCCAAAGCTATACCAATAGTGATAGGGCCACCAATGGCTGCTACAAATGAAGTAACACCTGTAACACTCCCAACTAAACCAAGAGAGGCAAGTACGCCTGCTGCCTTCCCAACTAAGATGTATGCGCCTAAATTGCTGGCAATTGTTGACACATACAATGCCATAGCCCCTAAACTACCTAGCCCTGCTAAGCCACCAACAAATGCAGCTCGCGAATTAAAGGCTGATACATCTATAGACATGTCCCCTAGATCACTATCAATTGAGGCCTTACTCATAGAGGGTGCTGCTTCTTGCCATTTAGAAAGAAGATCATCTACTTCTCCTGACAATAGTTTTCCACTTGATTTTAAGGTACTTTCTAATTTAGCTGTCAGTAGCTGACTAATATAGTTTCCAATATCAGACTGTGCGTCTTTCTTATCTGAATATGTATCTTCGATAATTTCGACGAGCCCTTCTTGTGAGGTATTATGCTTGAAATAACTATGCATTGAGTCCGTATCAAAATCTTTTCTTGACTTACATGAGCCTATTAGTATTCTAAATTTACCTACAAGGTCAGAAGACGTTTTACGAAATCGGGCATCTTGTTTTTTAACCTCCTTTACACGATCAAGAGTATCCTCCTTCTTTTTCTGTAGCGTCTCAACGGCACTATCAATAATTGAGGACAATTGAGTCGTTGCTTTTTCAATATTTAAATCTACAATTTCAGATTGATTTTCAAGTAGAAAATCACCCATCGCTAGGATTCGACGTATCGTATTTGTCCGGTAATCATTATTTTCTCGCCAAAAAGGCTGAACTCTTGATGAAAGATCTTCAGGCGATGGGCATTCTTCGATATAGCCATCATCCTGCCAAGACTTAAAAATCATGTTATTGAGCTGCTTATTGATTCTTTTAAAAGTATCGGTTCCTACACTGGTAACAGCATCCACATTTATTTCTGAGTGGCAATGAGATTGAATAAAAAGTAAATGATCGACAGGGTTGTTTTTATTTACTGGAGGCCTTTGTCTAATGATATTAGAAGCGAATCCTAAATCACTATCCTTGAAAAATCCGGTATGATTTGAAACAAACAATATTCCATCTGTCAGTTCTACTCCGCCAAGTGCTTTTTCAGTGTCAGAATCATCAGTACCATTTAGATCCCCTGGTGTATCAAGCAGCCAGACTTTTTTTAATACTTCAGATTCAGAAAATACTATAGCTATATACGCCTCATTCAATGCACCCTCGTCATAATTGTGAACACCAAGCCTTTCTAGTATGTCCTTATCGCCCTGTTCTATTATAAACTCATCAACCAAATCTTGATCATGAATCATATGGGGCTTAAATCCTTTTTTGAACACCGCAATGGAACCACTTATAGTTTCTGGGCGATCACTCGTGTGCATAAGTAAGTTAACAATGCATGTTGCTGGTTGATATTTCTCAGGCAATAGGGATTGATTGATCAATGTATTAAGTAATGTTGACTTGCCTGCATCGAAATGACCAAAACACCCTATGACAGGCTTTCTATTTAGGCCACTCAATAACTCTTCAACCTTCTCAAACCTATCAATCAGATTGATTGAATCAAGGTATTCGTGATGGCCTCCGATTAATTTTTCCTTTGCTGATTTAACCTTCAGCTTAGCTGCATCAATTTTAGCGGTAATTATATTGTGTATATCAGTCATTTTAATTTCCTTATTTTCTTTGAGTGTTAATTTTGTCAGTAACTCATAATATTGCTGTGGTTGGATTCCCACAGCAGTTAAATAGCCCGCTATCTTGATTGCATCAGCAGATAATGGCTGCTTCTCAATACGAGATACCGCTCTTTGGTCTAACGTTTTGCCTAATCCATAAACTTCAGATCTGGCTGCAATATCACTTTGGGATAACCCCGCCTTTTCACGCTGGCTTATCAAGAAATCTTGAAGTAACCCGCTTAATTTTTCATGATCCATAATACTTACCTGCTAAGTTAGGATTTTAGCCACCTATATTGGCCATAAGTCGTGCCTCCAACTAACAATGGAGCTGAAGTGCCAATTGCAAGGCCAGCAACCATTCCACCGCCAAGAACACTCCCTATAGCAGCCAACCCAGAGGTGACACCTGCCGCACTAAGACCTGTCACAACACCAGCAGCAGAAACAGTCCCTATAGTGCCAGCAACGTCAACTGAGCCGCCTACCAGGCAAGCGATTTTAGCTTCAGAATCAGTTTCCATTGTCATTACCTGTAAATATCTAGACGAATACGTCTAAGATGCATTCACTTTAGACAGATATGTCTGAAAGGTCAACATCTAAATAGCGTAAAGCACAGTACTTCTCATACAGCGGTTAATGCAGCTCTTTAATTAGCATTGCTTGCGAAGTATCAATATTGAACATATCCCAATTAATGGCACTTGGGGCAGGGACTAGAATTCACTCATAAATCCAGTATTAGGGTATTTTGAAAGGGAATGCTTATAGTAACTTGTTCACACTCAGTAGTTTTATGCCGATCTACATTTGTGGAAATATCAGTCTATTCCATAGATAGGGATAAAATTCACAGACGGACATTTCGACATATTTATATTGCATTGATAATATATTCCTTGTCCTTTTTTTAGTTGGTAATGCCTGGCATTTCAGTATTGGCGACAAATAGTTGACTGCAATTAGATAGCAAGATCAAATTTTCTGATTGATGTGCCCTCTACTTATCTTGATATGTAGCGTTTATATAAGCAGCACTGTAAATGAGCGTCGAACGTCAGTAGTGCGTGAATAAAATGTGTTTATTGGGAGGTTTATGAGGCTGTAGCTAATTATTTCTAATCGCCTATCCTTAGTCATTGCTGGCTCTATGATGGACAGTTAGAAATAATTAGTTACAGCCTCGATTAATGGTTTTAGTTTTAATATATACGAGACTTTAAACCCCTTTATTTTCTTCTCTTATCTGCTGATGAGCCTCGGTAAGACCAGATGCCAATATTCCTGCTGGTAAAGCTACCAATGCAACTCCCACAAAGGCGAGTATACTAGTGATAAATTTCCCGACGGGTGTAATTGGATAGACATCGCCATAGCCAACTGTTGTTAATGTAATAACACTCCAATACAACGACCGCGGAATAGACCCAAAATTATCTGGTTGTTCGTTACCTTCAACCAAATATAGCAACGTTGCAGATACAAACAAAACAACAATGGCAATTGAGAATGTTATAAAAAGTTCTGGTAGTTGGTTGCCAATTGCTCTTTTTAAAAGTTTGAAAGATTTACCATACTTTCCTAGTTTGGCCAGCCTCAATAGAAGAATCATTCGAATGAGCCTCAAAGTGAAACCGTCAGTCGAAGCTAGAGTGATTAGTGTTATCGAAAAAGCCAAAAGGTCAATTAGAGCCATTGGTGTAAATATATACTTTACTCGCCCAATAGCTCCTCGATACCTTGGGTCTTCTGAAACAGCCCAAAGTCTTGCGAAATATTCGATCGAAAATATAATTGCTAGACTAATTTCAAGATTATTAATCAGACTTCCGTAGTTTGATGTCACTTGGCTTTCGGTTGCTACAATCGTTATTAAAACCGATATGATAATTAGAAAAATAATGAGCTTATTGGTAAGGCTCAATTTATCCGAAGATATACCTCCGAACAGCTCGTTATATGCACTCCTACGATTAATCATTAATTTTCACAACCGCTTCAGTTTCAACTACTATTAACATCAAACAACCACTTCCTCTATATTCACGGAAGTTAAGCCCCGCTTTACAACAATTTTTCATAACACATTAGCCTCTATCCTTAGTTTCCTTAAAACTGCCCTTCCAGGGTTGACCTCTAGCTTTCTTTGCTCTTTTCGAAAAAAGAAGTAAAGATTATCTTTAAAATTTTAAGGATGAAAATTTTAGTAAAATCTACACATGCTGGAGCTTTCTTACATGTTTAAATTTCGAACAAACTTTTCTTCAATACCATAATTCCAGAACTAAACTGGATGAAATATCTATATTAAATATTCTAATACACACTAGTTATATATTACTAGATCAAAAAATGGAATATAGTAACTAACTCCCTTGCTATCAGCCCAAAAAAGGAATTTTAGGTGCTTAAGTTTTTTATCACTCTCCTACTTAGTGTTACGGCAATATATAGCCATTCAAATAGCCTCAAAGAGGTTAATTATGGTTAGATTGCACTGAAAAATTAACTGTTTTAGCTAATAAAAAGGTAACTAAAGACACAGCAAATTTTAAGAGCAAGTTCTATTTAATGGGTAAAGATATTGAGTGCCGAAAATCCTCAAATAACAACTACGGCTCTGCTACAAAAAAGCTTCCTACAGAGATAAAGCCAAACCATAGTGGTCATATTGTGCCAGTCAATCACTTATACTATTCCCAAGAGTCCATTAACGACCGTATATTCATGAATTATATTTAGAGTTTCATCCATTGAATTAGAAAATGATTTAGGGTGTGATAAGTCTGAATTGAGCAACTTACATTCGCTATTTGATATATGGCGATCTATTGCGAGGAAAGGCAGGATAAAATCTTTGAACTTTTTAAATCATTCAAAGAGATACTTTGACAATGACCTCCGTTCATTCACAAATAAATGGCATACCCTTTTATATAACCATGATGTAACTAAATGTGAAGCATTTCGAGCTGTACTTAAGGTTCTGCAGGTCAAAACCAAGTAATATTGTAAAAACTTAGACGCAGATTTTTTTGTGGGTCACTCTTATAATTAATAAGGGTATATCCATATGCAATGCCGTAGTATTAGTAGAACCCTCATATGAGGTCATACTAAAGGAGATAGGCATATGAGTATTGGTGATTGGATAAGCAGTGCTATTGATACTGTCGTTGAAAACCCTATTAAGAGCGTTGCTATTGTTGCGGGTACTGTAGCTACAGGTGGTGCAGCGTTAGCATTGGCTCCAGCTATAGGGGCTGCAGCTAGTATTGCTGGTATAGGCGCAGCTGCTGGTACACTTAGCGGTGCTGCGGCGAGTTCTGCGGGTTTAGCTGCTTTAGGCGGCGGTACTTTGGCTGCCGGCGGGCTAGGCATGGCGGGAGGTACGGCTGTCGTTACGGCTGTTGGAGCTGTTACTGGTGCAGCCGCTACCACCGCTATTGCATCAAAAGTCGATAGTAAAAAGAAATAATTTTAAGCACACAATCTAATTAATACTTCAGATTGTGTGCTTTTTTGATCATTAGATTCATGAGTACATTTTGTATTTTTTGAGTGTTGATTCAATTTTGGTGCATTACTAGGAATTACTTAATGGTATGCCTAATGATGCTAGTCCAGTAATACTGGTAACTCGAACAAGTAGCTTCATCGAACAGTGGTATTTGTCATTAAATCTTCTATGTATTTCATACTAAACCAATCAAATTGTGATTTGCATTAATTAACCCTTTAAACCTGAACTAAATTAGCCACCCGAAAAGGTATATGAACCATAGGTGACTAAGTTAATAATCAAAGAAAGTACTCACGAAAAAATATCAAAATCCCGTGCACAAGCCTCCCGTGTAAATTTCTTTTTATTTTCCTTCATTCGAACAACTACCTCAGTCCAAGCGTTTAATAACAACTGTAGTCTTCCATCTAATAGACCAGCTGGATGATATAAAACAAACCA
>MAAA01014440.1_pt1 | contig 10275 bp, 6 predicted proteins | sample 1115971 | NCBI WGS metagenome assembly MAAA01 (sample SAMN04961123, study PRJNA320927) | seawater metagenome | isolation source: sample BD02T6 sea water enriched with oil for 6 days | place: USA:Gulf of Mexico | collected 2013-07-27 | reverse complement strand
CTCGAAGCTCTACACAGAAGACATATAGGCAGTGATTCAGCGCTTATGGTTGGTTCATTGTTTTTAGATCGAGAATCCCGAATTGTTGTACGCGACCAGCAAGAGCTGAGCCTGACTCCCACTGAGTGGAAGATTCTGGAAGTACTGATGATGAATAGTCCAAAAGTCATTTCACGTCCCGAAATTGAAGATTATATTTGGCCAGATCAGGACACTGCCCCGGGTAAACTCAACGTACATTTACACGCTTTACGAAAAATCATAGATAAACCTTTTGACGAAACCCTGATTCACACTGTAACCGGTGTTGGTTTGTGTATTAAACCAAGATGAGATACTGATTCAATCCCTACTTCCAATTTGTATGTGCAACACAATTTAAAGAGACAAGCCCTTGCCGAAAGTCGACCTCGATACGAAAAAAATAAAGAGTTTGTCCGAGCAACTACGCTGGCAACTAATCTACTCAGGTATTGCCTTGTTTATTGCCTCTTTACTGATATTAATTTTTTTCACAATCAGGGCGGTAAATTATACCAGTGACAGCTTAATGCATCTCGAAGCCAGTGCGTTAATTCATGAGCTCATACAGGACAAAAACACGCCACTTCCTCAGGGAAAAAGCCTGCAAGCTTATCGTTCCTGGGAAGCTATACCTGCACCCTTGCGCCGGCATTTCGACAAAGCCCTCATCAGTAATAATGAGATCATTGAGTCTTTTATCAAGACAGATCAAAACACTGATGCGTATTTGTACCTGCTACGTAAGCATGACCCTAACATCGGCGACATTTACATCTTGTGCCTTTACGATGCCGAGCTGGCTGATGGTGTTGCCCTCAACATTATTGAGAACATGATTGGCCAGGCATTTCTCGTCACTCTGATCATTTCTATTTTTCTCTTTGCATTCATCTTTTGGCTTTTGAAAAAAACGAGTCGGCCAATGTCGCTATTGAGTGACTGGGCCAGGGAGCTCAAAGAAAATGAGCCAACCAAAACTGTTATCTTTCCCATTGCTGAACTAAATACGCTTGCTGGCCAATTAAAAGACGGCGTCAATAGAATTGCCCAATACAACTTGCGCGAGCAACAATTCCTGAAACATGCCAGCCACGAACTGCGTACGCCACTGGCGACCGTTCAGGCCTGTTTGGATACCCTGAATCTGCAATCAGATGGGGCGCAGCGAAAAACAATTGGCAGAGCACTTAAAGCCAGCGCTAATATGAGTAGGTTATCTACGACGCTTTTATGGTTAGCAAGAGAGTCAGAACGCCCTATCGCTAAAGAAGAAATCGAACTGGATAGTTTTTGCCAACAGATTATCAACGATTACCAATATTTGACCCAGGACAGGGACTTGAAGGTCCACTACCAATCACACGTCAGTACCATAGATATTGAACTCGACTTGTTCTCGATTATATTAACTAACCTGGTTCGAAATGCTTGCCAATATAGCGCTAAGGGTGAAATAGATTTACAGGTTTTTGCGGAGCATTTACAGATCAGTAACCCCGTCGACGGGGGTCTTGCTTCTGGCTCAGCCTTCCCTAGTTTTGGTTTAGGACTGCAATTGATCGAAAGAATCTGTCGAAAACTCGACTGGCAGTTCAACTATGAACAGAGTGACACGCGGGTTAGCGTGTCAATTCACTGGCTGAAAAATAACAGCTAGTGTTCGCCTTAAGCCACTTAGTATGCAAAAGAACTTAAGACCACCTTAATATACTGTCCACTATGCTCAGCTCCTTATTTCTGTAACAACTACAGAATTGTGTAGCGACCATAGGTGGCCCTCAATGCAATCAATTACCTCTAATTGCCTTATATCAAGAGCATGCTCTTTAACTCAAAAACGATCCTTTTTATTGCTACTCACGGCCTTATCAACATTCAATGCCTCTGCTGAGAATAACGCCTCATCAGGAAGCGAGATAAATGACGGCCTCTGGAAAATCACCCTGGGTGCAGGCGCCTACATTCAGCCCGAATATGAAGGTGCCAGCCATACGATCGTCAAACCAGTTCCATTCCCTAATGTAGAGTGGAATGAACAGTTGTTTTTTAGCCCGGAGAGCGGTCTTGGCATTTACGCTATTAAGAACGATACCCTGACTGTTAGCGCTGCCCTCGATTACAATTTTGGCCGAAAGGAAAGTGATGATAAAGCTTTAGCAGGCCTGGGAAATATCGCCCCTGGAATCACGGCAAACTTACAAATGGAATGGCAGTTATCACTGCTTTCACCCTTTATTGAATATAGCAAACACCTTGAAGGTGCCCGCGGACAACAAGTCACATTTGGCCTATCAACCTTTGTCCCTCTGACGCCATCAGGATTTAAGAACCTATACCTGGGAAGGGAACATGTTGGTCCCATATTATTAGCTAGCGTATCTGCCGACTGGGCTGACCAACATTATATGGCGGACTATTTCGGTGTCAAATCAGCCCAGTCAACTCGCTCGGAATTGTCTTCATACCAGGCGTCAGCTGGTATTAAGTCTAACAATATTGACTTGGCTTTCATCTTTCCAATCAATCAAAAATGGTCTGTGTATACGCTACTTGGCTACTCGAAACTTAGAGGCGATGCAAAAAACAGCCCTGTCGTGAAAGATAAGAGCCAACTGTCTGGCGGTCTTGTGGTGAGTTACAGCTTTTAGCTTCAATCACCTTAACACTATCTTAAGCCCCACTAACTTATAGTTCCTGTCAGTTATTAATAACCTCAAGGGTAGTGGGTTTATGATCGGTAAGTTCAAGCGTCAGGCCTTTTTCCTAGGCTCCCTCTTCATTTTCTTCACTGTGCTCATCTTTCTGGGTGAGCTGGAAAACAAAACTGAAGCCAATACAAACTCTCAATATCAGATCATACCCGAAGTCACTATCGCAGACATTTCGACAAGTGATCATAAGAGTGAAATCCGTGTCTATGGCGAGGTGACACCAAGGTGGTCTGTGGTATTAAAATCACAAGTCAGTGGCGAAATAACGAATATAACACGCTCAGCCTTCGAAGGGATGCGAGTTGCTAAAGGTGACAGCCTGATGACCATTGAGTCTAGCCGCTATCAATCAGCACTTGCCGATGCCCAATTTTCCTTAGCGCAAGCGCAGCTTAACTTGTTACAAGCACAACAAAAGACAGAGCTAGCAAAACAAGATTGGAAGCTATCCGGCTTACTTTCTAAACCGTCTGAGCTTGCATTATTCCAACCTCAATTAGCGCTCGCCATCACTTCTGTGAATGCAGCAAAACAACGACTTCAAACCGCACAAACCAACTTGAGTTATACCAATATTAAGGCCTCTTTTGCTGGTGTTGTTACCGCCCGAAATGTTGGCCTGAGCCAGCTGGTTTCCGAAGGCGATGCATTAATAACACTGATTGATCATAAAAATCTTGAATTGATGATATCGCTCAATCATCAGCAATGGCAAAAGCTCAGCGCAAGTTGGCGCGGCGCTATTGTCACTTTGTCAAACACATCCAATATTGAAATTGGTAAAGCGCTAATCAAACGTGGCGGTGCAGTTCTGGATTCCGACACCCGTCAGTACAGTTTATTTTTAGAAGTTATCCAAGATGGAAGTAATAAGACGCTACCCGGCGAATTCGTTAGCGTAGTACTGCCAGGGAAAACCTATTCAAACAGTTTAAGAATTCCTGAAAGTGCGTTAACTCGTGAAGGATTGGTGTGGTATTTGGACGAGGGTGATCATCTACGCTCATTTTTTGTCAAATCGCCCTTGTCTTACGATGACCAATTAATTGTCTCCCCGCCATCTAACTTGCCTTACGATAGTTCAACTGAAAATGGCTCAACTGGAAAAAAAAATTGGCGTATCGCCACGGTTCCTCTCGCGTTCTTTATGCATGGCAAAAACGTTATGCCAATAATTGAAAGAGAGGAGTAATCACCATGCATGTACTAACCAGTTGGTTTATTCGAAACCCTGTGGCCGCTAACCTCATCATGTTTTTAATCCTGGTCTCAGGCGCACTTGCGGTGAGTTCAATGCGCATAGAAGGTTTTCCCAAATTACCGGCGGACACCTTAGAGGTCAGCACTGTATTTGACGGTGCTTACGCAGAGCAGGTAGACCGTCAAATCACCCAAAAGATAGAGAGGTCGGTAGAAGGCTTAGCCGGCATCAAAACGGTTTATTCATATTCGAGCGAAGGTTTTTCCTCCGTTAAGATTCAAAAACAGGCTGGCTATGACATTGAACGACTTTCTGATGCGCTACGCACCAGACTGGATAGCATCTACGGTTTACCTGCTAGAGCAGAGAAGCCTGTGGTCACCCGCAATGATTTTGACTTCCCTGCATTAATTGTCCAGCTATACGGTGATACAGACAATAAAACCTTACAACGCTTAGGCTCACAAGTACGGGAAGCTTTACTGGCAAAACCAGAAATTTCAAAAATAAATTCCTGGGGAGGCAGACAAGCTGAGATTAGGATTGAGGTTCAGCCGAGCAAACTATTGAAATATAAGATCACCAACGAGGAGGTTGTAGCAAGTATCCAGCAAGCCTCATTGACCTACAAAGCTGGCGCATTGAAAACTCAAGGGGGCACTATTACGTTGCGTACCGACAGCCAAGCCTACCACTATCGAGATTTCGCCAACATCACCATCGTCGATAAAAAAGATGGGCGACATATCTCACTGCTGGACGTTGCCCAAATTACCGATGGATTTGAAGATGACAATTCACTTGTTCGCTTTAACGGACAAGCGGCTATTGGCATGGAAGTGTTAATCGGACGTAAAGAGAATTTATTAGAGATAGCCGCTGTCATCAAAACAACGATTGCAGATTTACAAAGCACACTACCACCTGACGTTTCGTTAGTATCCTGGGCCGATAGTAGCCATTACATTACTGACCGACTGGAGCTGCTGAAGAATAATGCAATCCAGGGTTTGATGTTAGTGTTTGTCTTGCTCGCTATTTTTCTCAACCTCAAACTCGCATTTTGGGTTGCCATGGGAATACCCATTTCCATTGCCGGCGCCTTAGCCGTGATGGGCAGCGACTTAGTAGGATACTCGCTCAATGACATCACCACCTTTGGTTTAATTATCGCGCTTGGCATATTGGTTGATGATGCCGTCGTGGTGGGCGAAAGTATTTTCACTGCACGCAAGGAAATTCACGATCCAATAAAAGGTACCGAAGCAGGAGTTAAAAAAGTCGCTACCGCCACTATTTTTGGCGTGCTCACAACAGTTGCGGCATTTTTCCCAATGTTATTGATCGATAGCGCTTTAGGTAAAGTCCTGGCGAGCTTTTCCGGTGTCGTGATATTGGCTTTACTCTTTTCGTTATTTGAGAGTAAGTTCATCTTGCCAGCACATCTGGCTCATCTTTCAATTCAACCTAGCTTATCTAATAAGCGGCAACCATGGTGGGCTAACATCTGGCCAAAGGTACAAGACATCGCACAATCACTACTTGAAGGATTTAAATATCGTATCTACCAACCTGTTTTGTCGTTCTCGATAAATAAGCGTTATACCACACTCGTCTTCTTTATCTCTATCGCCACACTCGGCTTGGGGTTGATGGAGGCCGGCACTATTAGAACCGTATTCTTTCCGGATATTCCGGGGCAAATGATTAATATAAGCATGGAGATGGACCCCAGATCACCACACAGACTAACGCTAAAAAATACCAATAAAATTGAAGCCATTGGCCAGAGAATAAATTTGGAACTAGAGGCTCAATTCAATCTGAATGACAAGCCAATTAAACATATATTAACGGTGGTAAATGATAGCTATTCTGTGGAAATTCACGCCGAGCTTACCCTGCCCGAAGAGCGTGCAAACCTAGCGACTCTTGATATTTTAAAGAAATGGCAACAGGCGGTGGGAACCTTAGAAGGCGCAAGTGAACTTTCATTCTCTGCTTCAGAAGAAACTGCAGGTGGCTTCGTGCTGCAATTGTTTAGTAAAAATAAAGACGCTCTGGATGCAGCAAGCCAGGCAATGTTAGCTCAGCTCAGAGAAATTAACGGTGTGAGCAACATTAGAGACGATCTCAATCAAGGTAAGCCTGAACTACTCTTAAAATTAAAGCCCGAAGCCAAGTATTTAGGCTTTAATCAGGAACGATTAGCAAGCCAAATAGGATCTCGATTTGGTGGCATCGAAGCACAACGACTGCAACGTAACGGTCAAGAAGTAAAAGTCATTGTGCAGGATAGAATTCAGGCTCGTAATACCCTTGCAGACCTAATGGAAGCCAAAGTCATCAACGATAAAGGACACTGGTTTCCCTTATTATCTGTCGCTGAAATTGAGTCATCGTATACCACTGATTACATCGCAAGGCGGGATGGACAAAGAGTAAACACCATTCGTGCTTATGTCGATAAAACCGTGATCACACCGGAGAAATTGGGCGAGTCACTTTTCAATTCACTCATTCCCAGACTGGAATACCAATTCCCTGATGTGACCTTCAAGAAAGCAGGCGAATTAGAAGAATTCGGAAATATCAAAGGGGGTTTGATTAAGGCATTAATCTTCACCTGCATATTGGTTTACAGCTTATTAGCCATTCCGCTTAAGTCTTACTGGCAACCCTTAATTATCATGTCGGTCATTCCCTTTGGTTTTATTGGTGCGGCCCTAGGCCACCTGATAATGGATGTGCCACTAAGCATACTGTCTTTCTTTGGCATGTTAGCGTTAACGGGCGTGGTGTTGAACGACTCCCTAGTCATGCTGACAAGTTACAACCAGGCCAGAGAAGGAGGAGACGGAGTTAAAATGGCGTTGAAGAAGGCTGGCTTGAGTCGATTCAAAGCTATTTTTTTAACGACAACCACTACCGTTGCAGGTTTAACACCCTTAATGCTCGAAACTTCCGAGCAAGCGCAATACTTAATACCAGCCGCTATCTCGCTGGCCTTTGGTGAAATATTTGCCACTGCCATTACCCTAATACTCATTCCCATTCTGATCGTGATCAGTCATGACATTAAGCAACTTTTTTTCACACAAAAAAATATCAAGCAAGAAAGTGGGGGAATGGTTCCCAGCAAACTAATTTCAAACCAAACAGAACAGGATAATTTTCATGACTAAACCATATTTAAAGCGCTTTATGCTTTTGTGCCTGACATTCGCTTTCCTGAGCGGAGAAGTGATTAGTACATCGTATGCAGACCATGGGCCCCAAAAGTTAAAACAAGTGGAAGGTACGCAGTTTCAACAAACAAGATATAGAATTTTTTCCGATGATGAAGACATTGGCAGCGCGACTGTTTCAATCACCAAACACGACAAGGGCTATACGATTGCCAAGCTTTCTCATATTAATATCGACAAATGGTGGCTAACCCTCGACATCCAAAGTTACAGCTTCGAATTCTTCGATATAAACAACACCTTGCTTAACGGTATCTATCACACGCTCGATATTGACGACGATGAACATGATCTTTACTGGGTAGAATTAGACATACAAGACAAAGGAAAAATACAATGGTTGACTCAAAAAGCCATGAATAAAATTAGCGTACAAGAAAGTATTCGTCGACAATCCTATTTACACAATGCGCTCCAAATACCATTAATGACCTTGCAAAAAGATCGACCATGGCAGCTATCAAGACCTAACGGTGAAGCACAGGATTATGAGTCGATCAAGTTAGCAACAGGGGAGTTTGAAGTCGTACTGAATCAACTTCCGATGGTACTGGCCGGACTGCAAGACAAACAACTACCGGGTACTTTAACCTTACTGGATACAGAGTTTGACGGTGGAGAAATAATAAACAAGGTAAGTGTACTGGATCTTGGATTTGAAAACATTATGATTAGAAAACAACAACAATCCTATCGGCATATTCAGCTGATTAAAGGTGAAGATGGTCGTATGGATATCTGGCTGGATACTGCAGCTGAATTACCTAGAATATTGAAATATGTTGAGCATTACGGTGATGACACAGTTAAGTTGGTCATGGAGGAATAATCTTCGTAAGAGGCTTTAAACTTGATAGCGGTCGTAGCCAGCAGACCACGAATACATAAAAAATTCGGCCGCTTAAATATTGAAAAAATCCAGTTGAGAATTTAATTTTTCTGTTCGCCATTGGCTACAAAAATTCTTATGACTTTGGGCTGGTGCAGGTTGTATATATATTGCACTCGACCTTTATTTATTTCTTTAAAACTTTACGGATCAATCTACATTTACGCCTTAACGACAAAACACTTTGGGCATGGAGCTATGAGGACTTTTCAGGGCTGACTAGTTAGACAGATAAAATGATACAACCGTGTCTCCTAAATTAGAGTAAGGCCTAACCAATGAAGGGTAAATAAATCTCATGATGTCGATCGAGAAACTGGGAATAGCAGCCATCGTTAAGCGCTTTCCCGTCAAGTTGGGTTGCACCTGGTTAATGGTCGCCCTAGAAAATGTCATATTGGCTTTATTGCCATTATTCATTGGCTTTGCCATCGATGACCTCTTGTCCGGCGGCCTGGACTATTTATTTATGGTGGGAGCATTGCTGGTTTTGGTTACCCTGGTCGCTGTGGCCAGACGTGTTTATGACACCCGGGTATATGGCGCTATACGGGTGACCTTGGGCATGGCGGTGAATGACAGGCATGACCAACAGCCTGTTTCCGTGAGAAATGCCCGCCTGGACATGGCCCGGGAACTGGTGGATTTTTTAGAACATGAGTTGCCCAGTTTGCTGACCGCGGTGATTCAAATACTGGTGACTCTAATTGTACTGGGCAGCTTTCACTGGTACCTAGCTGCCACCGGCATATTCTTGATCCTATCCATGCTATTTATTTATAGCCTGTTTAGTCACAGGTTTTATCATCTCAATGGCAAGCTTAACGGCCAAATGGAGCAACAGGTACAAGAGATCAAGGCAGGGGCCAATCACCTGTTGTTTCATCTCAACAGACTAAAAAATTATGAAGTTAAGCTGTCGGACACCGAAGCTCTGGTTTACGGTCTGATCTTTTTGCTGGTCAGCGGCTTTGTGGTGGTTAATTTGTGGTTGGCAGCCGGATTGCTAGAGCTAACCAGTGGTAATATTTTCTCAATTGTCAGCTACTCCTGGGAGTATGTGGAAGCCGCCATCTTATTACCCGTCTCATGGCAAACTTGGTCGAGATTAAAAGAAATTATCCAGAGGCTTAATTCAGCAAACTTGCCAACAGGGAAGGTGCTGGCAACACAAGCCCCATGAAAGAACTTCAACATGCTAAAAAGGTAACATATGAACAACTTTCAGGGCGCAGTTCGAGCGGGAATTAAAAAACAGTCTGGATAATATCTGTTATTGGTCTTAGTTTATTCTTGGCCTTGCTGCTTCATGACTACGCCAGTGTCAAGTTTGATGACTAAAAAAACTTCTGCCGCAATCCCGCTAGCGGTAGTTTCTTCTGAACATAAGAGTGTGAACCAAAAACAGATAAGGAAATTTAATATTTCGGGGTTGCAACAACGTATCAGTCTTGAAGGTAGTGCACTCATGTAAACGCAAATAGAAAACCTCTGGGGGGATTTTTACCGGAATTAAAAATTAAACGAAGCTGTTAACTGGATCTCGCCGACACTGGTCTATGCCCTGTACACAAACTTTTATGATGGCAGCGCAAACTTAATCATTGGCCTTGTTGAACATCAGTATGGTAACGCACCTGCGTTTCTTGCCTCGCAGACCCTACCCGGTGGCCAGTATGTATCCATAGCGGTAGAAGAAAATAAAACCAGCTCATTAACCCTAGCCTGGGAGACTATAGATTTTTCAAGCATGCCATCTGCCATCCTGGAAATATATAGCCTTGATGGGCAAGGAGAAATCATGAACATTCAACTAAGGGTGAAGTACTGATGCAAAATTTATGGGAAAAACTTTCCACTATGAAGCTAATAGCATGGCTGAGCCTGATGATCACCTGTGTTTCTGTGTGGAACGACTGGATCTGGTTATGGAGTACATTGTTGTTAGTATGGGGGGGGTAGCAATCTGCTGCAAGAACAAACCTGGTTATCAGAAATCGTCAGCTTGCAGCACAACCCGGTGCTGTACTACTTGATCATCATTATATGGTTAATTTCAGGCTTTTATGGCTTGATTGGGCCTGTTGAGCAGCTGTTAGGTTAATGAATAGCGTAAAGCCATTTAGGGCTTGAACCCAACCCCCTGCATATCCTTTTGCCGCACTTTTTGGCCGTCAGTAAACTTGACCCTGAATCAGAATA
>MAAA01011195.1_pt1 | contig 10286 bp, 8 predicted proteins | sample 1115971 | NCBI WGS metagenome assembly MAAA01 (sample SAMN04961123, study PRJNA320927) | seawater metagenome | isolation source: sample BD02T6 sea water enriched with oil for 6 days | place: USA:Gulf of Mexico | collected 2013-07-27 | reverse complement strand
ATGGATAGCCATGGAAATGAATATGTTGATCTTAAAGGACGGTTTGATACGGTGCATGTTTCGGTGGTTGATGAGAATGGTGTGACACACACAGGTGAATATGCCCAAACTGAAAAGCCTAAGAGACAATAAAACACTGCTCCTGTAGCTTAATAAGAAGTACCTGCCTAGTTATAGATTTAGCTACAGTCTTATTTTTGCCAGATAGGATTTGATATTGAGAAACTAGTGCAGGTTAAACACCACACAGTCTGAACAGTACAGTTAATGAACTTTATTTTCCATACCTCCCCTATGTTCAAATACTCACAATTTCATCACTAAAACTGTCTTCAATTACAGGAGCATCACAAATAACGGTAAAAATACTGAATCCAAGTAATTGTTTATCTTTAGTTACTTTCTTAGAAAATTTCCCACTAATCGAGCACTCCCCATCTGTAACCATAAGTATATCTGAATTTTTAAAGGTTTCTTGCTGACTAATAATCTCCATAGCCCTGGTTAAAGGTGTTTCAAAATCAGTCCCTCCATCAAATCCCTGGTATAGAAACTTTAATAGATCACCTGTCGCTTGTTTGCCCGACACCTTTAACTCTTTTATTTGATTATTTGATCCAAAAATCAAAACATACATATCACGACATTCTTGCTCTAAAATCTGACTGATGGCAAGCAATAGAGCCTTTGCCTTGATTATAGGCAATCCACCCATACTCGCTGACGTATCAAAACAGGCGACAACAGGACCTTTCATCTTTTTCTCATCCGGCGATTGATCACTACCCGTAAGCTGGTAGGTTAATAAGCTATGTTCCATTAATTTTGCGTAAAATAGATACTCTAACTCTTCATTATCAAAACCCGATAGCTCGCTGGGTAATAAGCGCATAATTTCATTACTTTTATGAATACCATGAACTTCGCTTTTCATGCGCTTACATACGGTATATTTCTTTTCTGGAGAGATATAGTTTCGGCCAAGTTTCTTGACCAAGCCCTTAATTAGCTGATTATTTTTAAGTTCATGAGCAAGAGGTGTAAAGTCACTGGGATCTAATACACGTAGATCATTAAAGCTAAACCCATGCCCTATCTGCTGTATAAATATTTTGCTTTCTTGGTATTTATCCCACACCTTGTTTATTGCAGATTTATACTTCCGTAAGGGATTGAGTGCACCTGAAGGAAGGGACTCATTAGATATTTCATCAAAGTAACATTCAATATCAGATTTTGAATTTTGAATTATTTGTATACTGTCTTGATCAAGAGGAGTGTTATATAAATTAGATAATATGGAGTCAAGGTCTAACTCTGATTGGTCGTCTTCTCGTGTGTCATTTGAGCTACAGTTATCCCAATCCCATAAACGCCACTTAGTAGCTCCAAGTTTTCGATTTGCAGCACGCTTAAGAGAACGCACACTGGGTTCCCAAGTATCATCAATGGAAAATAATTCAAAAACGTTACTCACAGCCGTAGCAATAGGTCCATCTTTGGCCTTATTGCCATTCGCTTGATTTACACATTGCTCAGAAAATACATGACAGTTTGAAAATAAAAGCCCGTAAAAACTTCGAAGCCCAATATTTTTAGTAGCACAATCAGATACCATCCCTTCCCCTACAGCACCTTCCCCATCACAAGAAACATATATTTTTCTATGCAGCTTACTACTGTCTGTAAAATTTCGTGGTGTAGAAACCTTCACTTCAGACTCAGCAAAACCGTCAACCACAATATTAGAGATCTGATCATCTCCAATATAAATACCTGAGTGCTCTGCCCCTATATATAAATCACTATAGAGCACACTACCCGGTAGAGGGTAAACTTTATCCCTAAAGTTATTGTCTATAACATATTTTAAGGATTTAACTGCGATCGGAATGAGGGCACTAAAAGGACTCAATGGGAAAGCCACTTATCTACAACCATATATTGTCTTCAATCTCTGAAACTAAACGCTGCTTTTGTTCTTGTTTTTTCCCTTCATCCTCAATATCGTTAAAAATCTCAGGACCCAATATAGCTAATCTAGAGATATCTCTAGGTGAAGCCTTCCCAACAATATTTTTTCCAATAAATACTCTGTCATATAAAAACTCCCAAAAAAATGGATCTCTGCCATAAGATATCTGTAGTGCTTCATGCGGATATCTTTCTGTGAAATCTTCCATCGGACGCGAATCCGAATAAAATGGGGGACGGTAGAGATTTTTATTCACGATAAACCCTATATGCTGTTTTTCTAGTAACTCGTCTTTTTCTATTTTTTTAGTAGACGTACATATCAAATTTGTAATATGAAGTTCCTCTGGATACTTGGATTGTATTCCTATGTCAATCAATCTACTTTTATATCCAAGCAATTCCATAAAAAAATTATGTTCGGTATATAGAACTCCATCGTCAACATGAAGATTAACACTTAGATGACCCATTCCTATTTTATACTCCTCAATTAAATCGATCAGAAACTTAATATCTTGTATAGAAATATGAACTCCATGAATAGGACTAGGTCCATCAGTAAAAACAGGTGTACCCCAAGCAACAGTCATTTGAACTCCCTAATTTATAGATTTTGAAATTATGTTTTTTACTACTTCCCGGTTATCCGGGTTATTCCATAAGCAGTGATTCAGAATAAGAATGTCAGAGAAATTAACTTTATCACGATCATTCAAATATGCAGATACTTTTAACAGTTTCTGTATCTTTACTAAGCGCCGATCCGAAAAATTCTCATCTAGGTTATCTTTAAACTCTTCTTTTAATTTATTACGAATGTATTTAATCACAGAAATCAAATTCTCTGGAATAATGACTTCCCGGGCTAGACGAACAACTACCTGTATTTCTTCGACACTCAGCTTTAGATCATCATCTAGTTGAAACGGCTCGTTATCAACATTGAATAAAGCATCTAAGTTATCGTCGGAAACATAGTCAACGTATTTCCTAATCAAAAATCGATCGTACAATGCTTCAAGTTCGCTATCACCTATCGGTAATTCATTGGATGCACTAATCAGAGATAACAAAGGCACTGGTTCTTTCTTGCTGCCGTTATGGAAAATCCGCTCATTAATAATGGTTAATAGTGAGTTTAAAATTGCTGAATTGGCTTTAAATATTTCATCTAAAAATACTACCCCTGATGACGGTAGATACCCTTTTGTATTACGTTTAAATACCCCTTCTTTAAGCTCTTTAATTGATAGAGGGCCAAAGATCTCTTCAGGGGTTGTAAATTTTGTCAATAAATACTCATAATAATCCGTATCTTTAACGACTTGGGATATCCTGCGCGAAATTTCACTTTTTGCTGTACCTGGTGGACCAATAAGAATTATATTTTCTTGTGCCAGTAAAGCTATTAAGGATAATTTTATTTCAGTTGTCCTCTCAACCAATCCATGGTTTAAAGCCTCAACCAACTTAGATATTTTTTTCTTCACTCTACAACTCCTTCTACCTACAGGCCTAATAAATTTCTAGAAAAACGCAGTATGGATTACTGAAGATTATTCATTTATTTCGTATATTTACAAAATCACGCCAATACAGTTGGACTATGTGGTTATAAACACGGCAGTTGAATATTCATGCAGGGTGATATAAACCATTTTGGAAACATGCTAGATACATAATTATAATTATCTAGCAAGTATTTTTACTGCTGCATCCAGCGATACTTATTAATACAAGCCAGTAGACTGAAAATTAATTAATACCGCTAACCATACATAACCTCCATAGGCACACTTAACCGCTTGCCCTATCACACTTTTAGTAAATCGCGTTGCACGCTGGCTATCTGTGGAATTGGCATTTCTACCAGCAGAGCCTGGTTAAAATCTAATTTAAACAGACGCTTCAGCTTGTCACTATTTTCCTCCAATAAACCTGCAACGTTACTTTCCCCCGTAATAACACCTTGTGCCTGTTGATTACACCAGGAACGGTAGAAATCAACCAGCTTCCAATACTTCTTACCCGCCGTCTTAACCACATGATTTGCCATATCAAACTTACCTAACTGGTCATACAACTCTGCTTCAAGTCTAATCGTGGAAGGCAGTAATTCGATAACCGAATTGGTAAAGTCGAGTATTAAATTTTGATGTCTATCTGTTGCATTAGGTATATATCTAATTAAATTATCTAATAGCGACATCAGTGCATTTCGTTGGCGGGCCAATTCTGCCAAGTGAATGTGAGCAATATCCTTTGTTTGATCTATTACTGAAGAGTTAATCAATAACTCTCTTGCCGACTCTACGGTACCCATATAGTCAGATAGTTTATCCATGAATATCAACACATTTTGAGAATGTACATCCTTAGAGACGATATCCATTGTATCTTGGAGTCGGTCGAGCTTACGCCCAAGGTAAATAGTTTGCACCACAATAGCAGCAACAATAACACCCGTAGAAACCATCGCTGATACCGCGACTGCTGATTTAACTCCCGCTAACCCTTTTAGGATATGTTCCATATTTTGGCTAGCATCAATTTTTTGTTCCAAAAATGGCAAATGTTGAACAATGCCATTTTTACCACTAGCGCTTGACCAATAAGCCAACCCTCTACGTATAGAAATATCACCACTAGCAAGCCCAGCGATAACCTCATCTTTAACCTTTGACCAGTCAACAACAAATATTGCTTCAAAATTCATCAAAAGCACTCCTTATTTTGTAATTGTTGGCGCATGGCCGCTATTTGTACAACCGCAGGTAAGGTAACTCTATAGGCTGTTCCTGTAATCATCGGAATGGTAAACAAAGCCGTTATTGCAATCCCCACTGGCCCTGCAAATATTGATAGATATCTAGCAATGCCTGCGTTAACGGCTAATTGAAGCCCTTTACCCGTCAAGGCTTTTGCAACTCCATTCGCCACTAACAAAGCCACTTGATAACTTGCAAATCCACCTGCATTTATTGCCGCTATCATCGCAGCCAAAGCCGCTGGTCCTGCTAGTTTTCCATCAATTCCCACACTCTCCTGAAAATCCCGGCGGTCTTCTTCATTCATATCTTTCCAGGATTTTTCAAAAATAGATGCTAAAAAAGCTTGTTCAATTTCGATTGTTTTCTGCGATTCATCTACCTTTATACTCAATTTACCGCACACATCCATCAGTATCTCTTTATATTCAACACCCTTACCTCGAACTGCATTTTTCCAAGCCGATTTATAATCGTCCTTATTTTGTGCCTTTTTAAATGACTCAGATAAAGACAATTTTTCCGTTAATCGAGCCTTGCCATCTTTGTCATATAGAAGGTAATTGGCTAATATTTTTAACATCTCGTTGTCGGCATAAGCCAACATATTTAAATCAGAGTCTTCTCTATATTTTGATGACATAATTTAATCTCAGGGTATATGTTATATATAGTTATCGATAAGCCTACATATAATGCAGATTTAAACAAATTATATTCTCAGTACATACATGGCATTTAAACTAGCTTACCTTTACAAAGTGCTATTAGGCAATTTTTTCGTCAAGGATCAGGTAACTAAAACTTCTCTGGATAACCGCAGCCTTATCTATCTTTACCCAATACTAAACTAACCAATTAATTCTTATTTTTATCGAATCCTTTAAGCGCAGTACTCTGAAGAAAATAGAATGACATTATAGGCAAGCCTAAGTTATTTCAGTCGCCATGTTGTCGTTAGAAAACTTCATAAGTTTGCACCAGCCATGTTTGGTGCACTGAAGTGCGATAAGCTGGGACTTAATCGCCAGAGTAATGCATGCCATTGGCTATATCAGTAGTTTCTAACAAGCAGCATATGTTAAAAAATCCTATTGATTAAAACACCCACGGTAGCAAAAAAAACGATGCCTATATTTATGAGCAAAACTATTTTTTGCTGTTTTTGATATTCCTGCATGGTTTCATGCATTTCTGCTTTTATACGCGTTGCCGATTGTTCAATTCGTTCATCCACATAGTCAAATACATTTTTCAAAACCTGCGGCTGCTTTGATGACTCTGTCATTTTATCATCAGTGGCAGCCCCCTCATTAAATGCTTCGCTCAATGCCTCATTTACATTAGCCTTTAGGGAAGTTTTTAAATTTTGTAGCATTTTTTTTGTCACCTTTATCTTTTTGTTACGCAATATATTTTGCAAGTTGAGCTTTGAATTCAGTATGCCCTGACACCTGCGATGTTACATTGTGATTAATGACGCAGCCATTATCGATGGGATGTCGCCCAATAGGATCTTCAGTAAAGCCTTCCAGTAAGTTAAACAGGAATTTTAAAATACTGTCTTCATCAGAGTGATAGTTTCGGATATTACCAGTGACAACTTTATCCAGACCATACCAGTTAATTTGTTTTTGTTTACTGCTGCAGGCATGGTTATCTACTGCACCGCCTAACAAGTGCACGTCCCTTATTTGACCATAACACTTGATTTTACTAAGGTGATCAAGACAGTAGTAAGCTACTCTTGCCCCTAAAGAGTGTCCAATAATGACAAACTTTCTTTCGCTTTTTTGAATATAATTTGCCAGCCATACTCCAACGACAGGAGTATTATTTCGCGCGTTGACCCAGGGCTTTCTCGCATCCATAATAACGTTTGCCACTCCAAACAACCCAGGTCTCACAGCTATACCCATGGCACCAATAGAATTGACTGCTGTTGCAAAATCGATGAGGTTCTTCGATTCCCACTTCAGAGCATAAATAGCTCGCTTAGAGTACTGAGAAGGAATATTTGAAAGCCATTCCCTACTGGTATCATCACCTTCGCACAAAAAGCCATCAATGCAAATAACGGCCGGAGAACTGCCTTTTCTAATCTGGATCAGCTCTACATCTGAAACTGGAGCTGGAGTTGTTATAAATGCCTTATTAATTGCCTCCCTGATTGAATCTAACATCCTTTTTCTTTTGTTATATCGCAATATACTGGTAGTTCCATGACAGGCAATGTATGGGAAACTGTAAATTTACTGGTAATCAATTTTTACATAACTCCTTGCTTGATTGTCTGGACTAAACACTAGTGAAGATGAAAGATTTTAATTTTCTGATCTTGGATTGCACACACTCTTAGACTCACATCACTCACTTGCCAGAGGCGTAATAGTCACAGGTTTATTATAATATTGTCGGTTAATCCTACAAAAGTAAACGCCCGTTTCGAAAAAAATGACTTTCAAATCAACAGGTTAGTTTAAAACTATAATTTCTGGCCTAATTTGACCACTTATAGCGATCCAACTTTTGAGTGTATCTGATCACTCATTGGCCTAGCGAGTAACCTGCCTGGGCAGCCTCGAAGTCCTCGAAGGGTTTTGTCCACTTCTCGTATGGGAATAACTCACTGATCGTTTTTTGAAATTTATCATCGTGTAGCAGTTCAATGGTGACGTCTTTGAAGGTGCAATGTAACTTTGTGGTGTTAATCAACTTCTCAGCCGATGGTGCAGCCTTACGCAGAATTGCCATCAGGTACTCCCTGGATATTTCGTCGTCTATATCTGAAGAGCGGGCCCTTAAACTGACCGGTGGACTCTTGGTCACACGGGGAGCAAGTGTATTCGCCAATTCAAACAGTGATTTTTCGATGCCATCCTCCATGCTTTGCAGGGCTGATTTACAATATTCATTTAACTTCTCTTCAATCTTGGTCAGCTCGCTCAAGAACTCAGCCTTTCTGGATTTCAGCAACACCCGCCCCAAGCGCTTACCTAAGCTAGGAGCATATGAATCGCGAATACGATTTATGTCATGCCTAAAGCGAGAGAAATCATCAACCAATTCACCGGTGATGAGCTTGTAGCTGGCATTTAGCCTTTCTTCAATATTTCTATCACTTGAAAATATCGCCAACTTTAAATCTTTGGGTAATTTGATGGTACGCTGTCCTATGCTGCCACCTTCCAGCTCCAGTTCCACAAACTGAAGATGTGCCTGATACACTCGGACCCTTCGCTCCAGATTAAATATCTGAGGTGGGTTATTAAGTATCTGTTTACTTACCTCTCTTACCTCATTATTACTAAGAATTTGCTGACCTATCTCTGCCGAATCATTATCTTCGAGCTGTAATACCCTGATTACCTCCACCACCTGGTCAATACTCAACTCAACCGCATTCACCCCACTCATCTGCTGCGACTCAACTGCCATGGGCATCAATGAGAAAATCCAACCCTGTCCATCAATGATCAAGCAGGCGATTCGCAAATCAGCCTGCTTGCGAACCTTTACTCCTTTAGCAATAAGCATCGTTACCGATTCACAGGTGCCATAACCCAAACGAAACAAATGCTCACTGAAGTCAATAATGACCGTTAGATTGTCATCACCCAGTTTGTCTTTTGCCATAATCAGCGCTGAGGCTACATCATCTGTTAACGATGGAGCACTGTAGATGACTCTATCCTTCGCATTTCGTATGGCCGCGCCAATAGTGGCTGGAGTGAGGCGATTGAAAAGTGACATGGTGTTCCTTGTATATTAATACGCTTAATGGATGAATCATGCTGCAGAAGACCCGACATCCATGCCCTAAGACTTGATTGCTGCCCTTACTCTCATATCGACCTCCACAACCTAGGTCAGAGGAATCGCATCCATGAAGGGCTTGACCACCTGCACACCTTCTAGATATCAGGTTTAGTGTTCGTGTTTGCTAACTTGTCGAATATTCTCTATGTATTGATGATGTTTTCAACGCCTATTTTATCTATAACCTTATCAGCTACTATATCGACGCTCTCATCATACTCACCGTCTAATTCAAATTTGTCTTTGAGCATCCCCTTTACCTTGGACTTGATCACAGTTTTCTAAACCAGCCTGACTTTATCTATACCCCAATCGAATAATCCCATTATGAATACATTTATTCTTTTTTTATTGTTCCTTGGCTTTAACTTCATCATTGATACAGCGGTAATGGATGTATTCTGAGAGTGATATGTGAAATAAAGCTCTACCGCTTTAACAATAAAATCCAAACCTATGTCTTATGAATACTTCTTACACTTATTAAAAATACCCGTTTCTAATTAGTCTTCTATTTCAATTTTCTGAGTAATATTTTTTCGTCTTGTTGAGTAACTAGGTATTTTTTACGATAAGAACAATCACCAGTAAACAGAAAATTATACTTAATATTCTTCCAAAACTTAGGCTACTCTCCATCTCTGCCTCATGATCATCGAGTGTGTTCTCATTAGCGGATTCCTTGTTTGGCTTAATAAGAGCGAGGAACGACAACCCTGCTATCCAGCCGAATGCTTTAAACATTAAGATGACAAACAGTATTGCCGGTATAAGAAATATCAATAATATAATGAGTTTCATCAGGTAATCGCTATGAAGAACAACACTATTACGATCATACTGATTAGGACTAAGTTTCTTACAAAAACAGCGTCGTGCTCTGCAGTCTGGCGTCTGCGCTCTTTAAGGTCGGGGTTAAATTTCTCTTGGACATTCATCACCATGCCGCCGATGACAAGCATGGGGATTGATACCACGATTAATATGATGATCCACATCTTATATCTCCCTATTAATTAATCTTGGTGAATTAAAAAACTCAATGTAATGGGCTACAGTCACGATAAGAAGCATATGGGTCACCGGCAGTACATGTACTAATTGCGCCATGTTCATCTTGTTTAAGAATGTAGGTTGCAATGAGCACACCCTTCATTACCACAAACAAGATGAATAGTTTCTTGACCGCCAATTTTTTCATCCTTTTAATGAACAACACAACCCTATGAACCAGTGCTGCCGTGCCTTATCCATGTCTTAAAGTAAAATAACCATATGTAGCTTTGTGATACATATCTACTGTGTATACATATACATGTCGTGTTTTGGAGCAGGTTCACATTCGATTTTTGAGCAGGTATCTATATGATGAAATACAGAGGAGATCTCAATGAATTCACAAAACAAGAAAAAGCTTAAGAAGGTAGCGGCAGGGATGTTTTTTTTAGTCGTTATTTTTCTAATGGGGTATTTGTCGCCCAACGATGACTTGTACCTTGGAGAGTATGAAGACTACATGGCTGCAAAGCATGGGAACTAGCCATATAAGGGGTGATAGCCAGTACCACAAGCTGGAATCCAATCCCCCTTATAGCATTGCTCAATCTCACTAAAACCATTATTAGCTTTAAGCGCCACAATGATGCATGTGTCACTTACTCATACTTCCCAGCCTTAGCCCAGTATGCTACAAATACGACATGTACCTATAAACTACATATA
>MAAA01014439.1_pt1 | contig 10318 bp, 5 predicted proteins | sample 1115971 | NCBI WGS metagenome assembly MAAA01 (sample SAMN04961123, study PRJNA320927) | seawater metagenome | isolation source: sample BD02T6 sea water enriched with oil for 6 days | place: USA:Gulf of Mexico | collected 2013-07-27 | reverse complement strand
TTCTACGCCGAGCACATAAAAAAAGCCCCGGTATTCATCTCACCCGATGCACTCAAGCTGGCCGAGTTTTTAAAGCAATCGGTGAAATACGGCGACAGCGATAACATCATGTATCGCATTGAACACGGCAAAATCAAACCGAGCAAAAACCTAGCAGATGCCTTGGTCTCCATGCTCGATGGCAATCCAGAATTCCTGATGATAGACGAGCAAAAGCTAGTTTATGAAACCGCCCTCGACCTTGCCCACAAAGCCCAGCAAGGGCACAAGCAAACCCTTATCGTAAAAGGCGGCCCAGGCACAGGTAAATCCGTAGTCGCGATTAACCTATTGGCCGAACTCACCAAGCGTGAACTATTAACCCAATACGTTTCAAAAAATGCCGCCCCCCGTGAGGTGTTTAAAAAAATACTCACCGGCAGCCGCAAGAAAACCCACATCGACAATATGTTCAAAGGCTCAGGGGCCTACATAGGTACCCCTGAGAATACCTTTGGCGCATTGCTGGTGGATGAAGCCCATCGCCTAAATGAAAAATCAGGCCTGTATGGCAACTTGGGTGAAAACCAAATAAAAGAGCTCGTCAGTGCCAGCAATTTCAACGTATTCTTTATCGACGAAGCACAACGGGTCACCCTAAAAGACATAGGCAGTGTAGAAACCATTAACTACTGGGCCGACAAGCTTCAATCCACCGTTACCGAACTCGACCTTTCATCACAGTTTCGCTGCAATGGCTCAGATGGCTACCTAGCGTGGATTGATAACACTTTACAAATTCGAGAAACCGCAAACACAACATTAGAAGACATAGACTACGACGTAAAAGTCTTCGACGACCCTAACGAATTACGCAAAGCCATATTCCAGAAAAACCGCGTAAATAACAAAGCCCGCATGGTGGCAGGGTATTGCTGGGAGTGGGCCAGTAAAAAAGACAAAACCGCCATGGACATCATCATTCCTGAGTTTAACTTTGAAGCGCAATGGAATTTAACCGATGACGGCAGCCTGTGGTTAATCGCAGAAAAATCCGTAGAACAAATTGGCTGCATACACACCTGCCAAGGCCTAGAGCTAGATTACATAGGCGTGATCATAGGAGATGACTTTGTCATCCGCGACGGCGAGGTAGTAATACAACCGTTAGAACACCCAGGCAGAGACAAAGCGCTCAGCGGCATTCGTGGTCGATTAAAAAAAGAACCCAAAGCAGCTCTAGCCGCAGCCACAGAAGTGATTAAAAACACCTACCGCACACTAATGACACGGGGCCAAAAAGGCTGCTTCATATATTGCACCGACCAAGAAACCCGCGAACACTTCCAAAAAATAACCAGACGCCAGCTAGATCAAGACGAAGCTTCAGAGCTAGAAGAAAGCAGCTTCTATAAAGGTCTAGATTTACCAGTGGTCAGTTTCGAACAAGCAAAACCCTACCAAGGTTATGTACCCATATTTGATTTAGAAGTGGCCGCAGGCGGCTTCAGTGATCAGCAAGGTTTAGAAAATCAAGAAGAGCATGATTGGGTTGAACTTCCAGAGCACATCAATACCACACAAGGCATGTTCGTCACCCGCGTAGTGGGTGAGTCCATGAATAAACGAATCATCAATGGATCTTGGTGTTTGTTTAAAGCCAATCCCGGCGGCAGCCGTAATGGCAAGATTGTATTAGTGGAACACCGTGATATTGAAGATCCAGATCATGGTGGTACGTATACAGTTAAAACGTATCACAGTGAAAAATTTGAAGAGGATGGTGTGTTGGTTAATCAGCGCATCGTGCTTAAGCCCGAAACCAATGCCTTTGGGTACGCGCCGATTGTTATTGAAAATAATGGTGAAGAGTTGGTTGTGGTTGGTGAGTTTTTAGTTGTTATATAGTGTTTTATTGGTTTTTGAAGTATGTGTACATCACATGATAATTTCAGCCTGCTTATGACTATATTAGTTAACTATAATTAAGGGATCTTGAAAATATATGGTCAAAATAAATATGTTCCAGTCTGGCTATGGAGATAGCTTGTTAGTACAGATTGATACTAAGTCTTATGGGAGTACAAATATCCTAATTGACTGCGGCTTTAAATATAAAGATATATTGGGGAAATTGAAAAAACTGTTAGGGGATACACCAAAGCTGGATCGTTTTATTATTACTCATTACGATTCAGATCATATTCAAGGTGCAATTACTCTAATAAAGGAAAATGGTTTATCTACTGCCCCTAAAAACTTCAATATTGAGCAAGTATGGCTTAATAGTTATCGCCATTTACAGTTTTTTGGAAAAGAAGAGGCTGAAATTACACCGATAATCAGTAGAAGAGTAGAAGCATACCTAGCAGCTAAAACTATTGGCAATGCAAGTATTGAAGGTGCTGTTAGTGCATCTCAGGCTTCAAGATTAGCTTCTGAAGTATTCAAGAATGGGTATTTGTGGAACTCAGATTCCTATGGTAAAGCAATATCTATTGAAAATATTGATTCGATTAATATTAATTCAGAAGTTAAAGTCCGGCTTTTATCTCCAAATGAAAATAAGCTAAAAGACTTGGAGAAAAGCTTCATTAAAGATCTTAGCAAAATGAGGTTGAAGCCAAATAGTGGAGAAGTATTTGATGATGCTTTTGAATTATATATTCGATCAACAGAAAACGAACCTAATATTATTGAAGGACAAGTCTCAGAAAGTAATCCAAAAATATGCTCAACGGTGATTAAAAAATTATCTACTGGTGAGGACTATAAAAAAGATAATACTGTAGGGAATGGTAGTTCTATAGCATTTGTGTTGGAGTTTGAGGATAAGAAAATTCTATTTCTGGGTGATGCTCATGCAGAAGTTGTCATTGAAAGTCTTAAATCAATTTATGGCGATGTAGGTTCGATTTTTTTTGATGCAATTAAAGTATCACACCATGGTAGCTTTAATAATAATGGGCCAGAACTTTACAAACTAATTGATAGTGATAAGTTTTTATTTTCAACCAATGGTAGTCATCCTTCCCATAGGCATCCAGACCTATCAACTATATGCTGCATAATTAATCGACCTCTTGTTCATGAGATTACAAATAGGCAGCTTATTTTTAATTATGAGCTAAAACATCTAAGTGGATTAATGGATGAAGAGCTACAGCAGGAATTTAACTACTCAATGATTTGTTGCGAAGAGGTTGTAGTATGTTAACAATTTTAGATGAAGCTACCTGCCGTATAAACTGTGGAGGCGAAGCTGGTACGGGTTTTTTTATTAATGGTAACGTTATTATCACAGCGAAACATGTTATTGACGAATTCATTCTAAAATCAGAAGAAGGAAAATATATAACAATTGACAATTTAAGTAACCATAGCGAGGAAGTTAATTGTAAATATATTGATCACTGTGATGATACTGGTATTGCCCTGATAAGTGTTGATGGCGCCTATAGACATGATAATTATCTAACATTGTGTGCTTCAGAGATAGTCGAAGAAGAATCAATAAAATCTTATGGTTATCCTAATAGTTTAGATGGAAGTTTAGTTGGTGAACCTTTGATAGGGAAGGTACTAAGGACTATTACAGATAGTGATGAAACGGGGCATGATGTAAGCATTAGTGTAGATAACTTTGTACCAGGTACATATGGTGGCTTTTCAGGGTCACCTGTTATGAATCAATATAATGATGTTGTTTCATTTATAAGTGTTCAAAATGCAAGGTATATCAGTGCCGTAAGTATCAAGAAAGTTGCAAGTTTTTTAAGAAAAAAGAGTATAGAAGTTAAACAAGACCATCTAGCTTCATTTAAAGAGTATAAAAGCTCTACATTTGAAAGTCATGGATCTATGCAGTCTGCTTGTCTTGCATTAGCAGAAAAGCCAATATCTGATATTACGCCTCAAGAGATAATTAATTGTCGTAAGGGTGGGGTATTTTATCCAGCTAAACAGGATTCAATATCTACGTTGATTGCAGATATTAAACTGAATAAAGACCTTCAAGATTCGCTATGGTCAGGTTGGCTCGAGATTTTGACTTATGTGGAAATGCTAAAAGGTAAGTATGACGACTTTAACTATATTCAAATTGAGGTGTCGTCAGAAGAAATGTGTAAAAGATTTGGGATATTTCCTGTTTCAAAAACTATCACATCAAAAATAAAGATAAATTTTTTCTTTAGTGAGAGTAAAAATTATTTTGAAGTGGCTAGGAATTATATTCATAAGGCGATGGAGGAAGGTACGGTTAAGCAAGACACTTGTAATGTATTTAATTCACATAATAGAACTTTTGGGATTCAAAATCTCACAGTAAGAGATATTGTATTGAATATAAGTGATCCCGATAATTCTGGACCAAGAATCCCAAATGCACGTATAGGAGTACTAAGTTTGCAGAACTTAAGGGAAAGAATTATCAATAGTACGGATGTTGAAAATGCTCAGCTGAACTTAAGAGAAAGGATTGAGAATGCCCTTAAATAACGCAAAGCATATACTGGAAGAAATAGAAGGTTGTCAGAAGGATATTCCAAAGTTTGATCAGCTGTATTGCTGGGAGAAGCCTTTTGAAGACTATAAAATCTACATATTCTCGGTTCAAATAGACAAAGAATCAGAATTAGTTGAAATGAGTGACAAGTTAAGAGACTTTATTGCGATATATTTTCAAAGCCAACTTATAGATAAAATGGTTGAAAAGTGGAATGTATATCAAGTGATTATTTCTGGTGAAAAAGTAACACCTCAGGTTAAGCAGAAGGTTGAACAAGATAAATTCGCTACTAGGAAAATAGTACTTTCAGGCTTTACAGAGGAATTAACAGAGTCAGAAATAAATAAGCTTATATCAGATGAAATTTTTAATTTTACAATGACACCGATGAATAACGATTTTGTATCCTATAAAGACTCTATTTCTAATGAGGATGAGGAAGTAATTGCTATTGTTTCTGAATATTCTAGTTTGGGTATTAAAGGAAATATTGATGTGATTGTTGAGAGACTAAATAATGAATAAAATTAAAAAAATACGGATCTCAAACTTTAGAATATATCATGGCACTGAAGAATTTGATTTTACCAAAAATGACTCTGTAGCAAACTTAATTGCGATATATGCACCTAACGGATATGGAAAAACCTCATTCTTTGATGCTGTAGAGTGGTCTTATAGTGGAAAAATTATGAGGCTTGAAAGTAATGGTGTTCTAAAAAAATCCCTAAAGGAGACTGATTTCTTACTTAAGGATAAAATAGTACTAACAAATAGGAAGAGTTATCAGGAGAATAAAAAAAATCTAGGTAGGGTTGAAATAGAAACACAAGGAAATACGCTGGTAAGGCGGGTTGTGACAAGGAAAAGGCCTGGGATTAATGTTACTGACGATTATAAACCAGGTAACCTTAATGAAAGTTTTGTGCAGGCTGAATTAAGTGGTTTGGCAGATACAAACATTCTATCTCAAGATCAAATTGATAGTTTTTTAAGATATAAAACACCTGAAGAAAAATTTAATGAGCTGAAGGTGTTTTGGCCTCAGGGCGAGGAGGCTGTGAATAAATGTAATTATTTGATTTCTGCTGAATCAGCTTTGGTTGATAGGTTGGAAAGTGTTGGGAAAGATATTGCTAAAGCAAAGGTAAAGATTGGTAAAATTGGTAGTTCAGAAGAAGCTATAGTAAAAATTAACCAGGCAATCCAAAATTTGTCATCAGACGAAAATATTTCTTTTTCTTCTGATTTTCTAGCTAACAATGTAACGAAGGATGAATACGACAGTTTGCTAAAGAATTGTATCTTAGCAATAGCTGAAGTAAATAAAAAAATAGATGAGAAAGTTAAGGTTGAGTTTGAGTTGTCTGGTCTTTCGGATAGATATTATTCTTATTCAAAAAATATTTTAGAGTTGGAGGAGCTGGAGAAAGAAATAGGTCTAATAAATAATAAGAAAAAGTTATACGCCGATTTAAAATCCCTAGAAAAACAAAAAACACAAATTGAGAGGGTTAAGTTGGAGGCTGATAAGAAACAGGCTGATTACGAAACTTTCCAACAAAGTAAAGCTAGATTCACTAAAGAAAAAAATAATATAGATGCGCTTTTATCTAAGAATAAGGCATTGAAATCACATGTTAATGATATTAAATATAAAATATCTATTAATCGGCGTTGGCTTAGCAGGTTAAAAGCAGGTGGAAATCAGATAGTTTCAAAATTGAAGTCTAAAAAAGAAGAGTATAAGCAGTATGCTTCTAACAAAGAAAAATACTTTAATTTTCAGCAGCAGGTAGGACCAGTAACTGATGAGTTAAAGGAAATAAGAGCTAATCAAAACCTTAATCGTTTAAATGTCGATAGTATTCAAGATGTACATAGAAATTTAACCTCTATCGTTGATGGCAGTGAGTGGGCTAGTGAATATCTTAGTAAATATTCTAAATTAAAGCCAGAGGTATTGAAGTTTGTTGGTTTAGATGAGCAAATTAACAAAGTGAATATTTTGTTAGAAGAGAAGCGTGCTGAATTCAATAGAAGTAATTCATTGAATGATAGTTTGGAAAAAATTAAAGGCTGGGGTGAGGATTATGTTGAGTCTACTAATGTTAAAGTTTGCCCTTTATGTACAAGTGAGTTTGAAACCTTTAATGACCTAATTGAGAAGATAAAGTCAGAGAAAGGTAGTGTATTAAAAATTGAAGTTCTTCAGAGAGATATAAGAGGGCTCGATGAAAATTTGAAGGTATTAATATTCGATAAGAAGGCTGTAGGCGAAAAAATTAAAAGGATGATTGGAAAGCTTATTGCAGAAAATGCTGGAGAACTGAAAGAGTATCTAAGTCAAAGAGATGAATTGCAGAATAAGAAATTTGTACTTGAAAAGAAGAAAAATCATTTGGTTGGCGAGATTGTAGAGCTTTCTAAATATCTCAAGCAATACATTGATTTGGATGTAGAGTTAGAAGAGAAAAACATTTCCGAATTCGAAAATTGTTTAGTAGCTGAAATTAAATCGCTAGATGACTATGAAGCGAGAATTTCGAAGTTGCTTGAGCGGCGAGGAGTTAGAGGGGGTTTACTTGATAATGCGGTTGCAAAAACTCAAGAGCAGGTAGATTCAAATAGGTATCAATCTGAAACGCTTCAAGAATCTGAGTTTTATCAAGCGATCAATGCGTTGATGGAGCGGTATGAAATACAGTTCTTAGATGATGAGACACTAAATAATATATTTCTTATAGATATAGATGAAAGTAATGAGAATAATTCCAGTTTTAATGAAATAAACGTTGGAATAGAAAAAGTTAATGAGCGGTTGTTGGACTGTGGTTGTGAGTATAAATATGTTGAGATTGATGGTGTTTTAGTTGAATTTGACGTTAAAAGGAAAAATCTAAATAGCTCTATTAAAAGCTATAGTGACTTATATAAGGCATATGTTGGAGGTGATGGTTTTTCAATTGATGGTATTGAGTTGAAAAAAATAGATAGTTCAAAAAGGAAGACTGTACTAGAAACCACACTAAATAAAATTGAAGTTTTTCAAGCCGATATAAATATACTAGAAAGCGCTGTGGAGAAGGTCTTAATAGAAAAGGAAATAGTTAATTTGAATAATGAGATTCCAGAATTGACTAATGCTAAAGAGAAAATAGTAAAAGCTAAGGGTGCTTGTGTTGAGTATATACAAGTAGGTATAAACAATTACTTTAATAAAGATGTTATTAATCAAATATATAAAAGAATTGAGCCGCATCCTAATTTGACGGAGATTAACTTTACAGCAGAAGTAGGAAGTAATGGCCCAAGGTTGTTGATTACAGCTAAGGGACTGGATGATGAAGTCAATCCGAATTTATTTCTAAGTGCGGGCCAGGTTAATGTATTGTCTCTTAGTATATTTTTAGCAAAAGCATTTGAGCATGGTGGTGATAGAATTAGCACCATTTTTATGGATGATCCAGTTCAGAATTTAAGTGATATAAATATACTTTCCTTTATAGATTTACTTAGAACTTTGACGTCAGAGCATAATAAACAAGTGGTAATTTCAACACATGAAGAGAAATTTTATAGGCTTTTGCAAAATAAGCTACCTGTAAAATTTTGTAGCTCTAAATATTTTTCGTTTGAATCTGAAGGGAAATTACTACATGAAGATGAAGGCTTAATGCTGGGAGTGTGATCTATAATCTCGGAGGGAGAGGGCTAACTTTTTATTCTGTATTTATTGATATTTACAATGAATTTGATGTAGGTGGTTGAAAAACTAATCAATTGTTAGTTGGCTTTCTATTATTCTGTAGCCATGTATTTTTATGAGTTTTTAATAGGTAATTAGTTGAATTATATTAGTGTTACCGCAGCAGTCCTTACGGTTAAGGATAAAGTTTTATCAGCCAAACGATCCCCCGGTAAACACCTAGCCGGCCACTGGGAATTCCCCGGTGGCAAGATTGAACTGGGCGAAACCCCTGAGCAATGCCTAAAGCGTGAGCTAAAAGAAGAATTCACCATTGAATCTGAAATCGGTGAATTCGTGGCTGAAAGCATCTTTGATTACGGTGAAAAACGCATTCGCCTTTTAGCCTATAAGGTTAAACACGTATCAGGTGAGTTTCAGCTAATAGATCATGATGAAATTCGTTGGTTGCCTATAGAAGAGCTAGATAGCTTAAAGTGGGCACCTGCGGATCTTCCTATTATTGAAGCGTTAAAGCAGCAGGCCAAAGCTAAGCCTACGGCTGAGTTCTATTCTAATAATGCCAAAGCCTATTATGAGGATACTTTCGCTAACGATGTAAATCATGTTTGTGATCGCTTCTTATCGACTTTATCTTCTGCCAATACAGATAAACAACACATTCTTGATTTAGGCTGTGGTGCGGGCCGTGATAGTAAAGTATTCCTTGATGCAGGTTTTACGGTTACCGCATTGGAAGCTTCAAAGGAACTGGCCTTGTTGGCCGAAGAACATATTGGCCAGCCTGTTTTGAATATGCGCTACCAGCAGCTTCAGGAAAAAAATACTTACGATGGCATTTGGGCATGCGCCAGTTTATTGCATTGCCCTAAAAGCCAAATTGAATATGTGATGCAGAACTGTATTGATGCTTTAAAAGAAGGTGGCGTATTTTACTTTTCTTTCAAACATGGCGAAGGCGAGCGCTTAGATGATTGGGGCCGTTTCTTTAATGATTACACCCTTGAGAGTTTAAAAGCGCTGATTGCCAAATTTAATGAGAATGAGCTTGATGAATTAGAAATTATCGACCTGTGGCAAGAAACAGAGTTATTGCGCGGTAAAGATCAAACTTGGATAAACGGACTTGTACGCAAGGTAAAGCAGTAAATGAATACGGATGTCACTTCGCAAGCCACTTCACAAACCAAATTAGAAAATTACAGTTCTTCTTTGATCACAGGTGGAAAAGATGAATTTTTACCTAAGCTAAAAGCTGCAATTAATAGTGCTGTAAAAATCGATATGACCGTGGCGTTTGTTCGTGATACGGGTATGCAGCTATTAATGCCTGCTTTAAAAGAAGCGTTAGAGCGGGGTGCACAAGTAAGGATTCTTACGTGTGACTATATGCAAATAACCGATCCTGGGGCACTAAGGTCTTTATTGCTATTAAAAGAACCCTTTAATGATCAAGGCAGCTGTGCAGAGGTTCGAGTCTTTGAGAGTAAAGGTATCAGTTTTCATATGAAAGCTTATATTTTTATACAAGATAATGAAGCAAACAGCAGTGCCTTTATCGGCTCAAGTAATATTACCAAGGCAGCATTAACAACGGGCTTGGAGTGGAATTTACGGGTTGATCAATCTGAAAATGTATCTCGGTTCGAAGAAATCTGTCATCAATTTGAAGAGCTGTTTAAACATAAGCAGAGTATTGAACTTGAGCATAGTTGGGTTGAACGTTACCAAGTTATTTATGACAACTCTAACCAACGCACGGCTTCGGTTATCCCGGGTGCCGATGAGCAAGAGCAGCCAGCCATACCGAACGACATTCAAGTTGAAGCATTAGCCAAGTTAGAACAATCGAGAGAAGAAGGTAATCGCCGTGGCTTAGTGGTACTGGCCATGGGCATGGGTAAAACATGGTTATCGGCGTTTGATAGTAAACAGATCAATGCCAAGCGTATTTTGTTTGTGGCCCACCGTGAAGAAATTCTTTATCAAGCAGAATCGACGTTTGTGCGTATTCACCCTACCGCCAAAGTAGGCCGTTATACGGGTAAGCACAAAGAGCTTAATGTGGATATGTTGTTTGCCTCTATCCAGACTCTGGGTTTGCAGCATCATTTGGATCG
>MAAA01014438.1_pt1 | contig 10319 bp, 12 predicted proteins | sample 1115971 | NCBI WGS metagenome assembly MAAA01 (sample SAMN04961123, study PRJNA320927) | seawater metagenome | isolation source: sample BD02T6 sea water enriched with oil for 6 days | place: USA:Gulf of Mexico | collected 2013-07-27 | reverse complement strand
TGATTCATTTGATTGTTAAGTCATCATTTGCCTTTTTTAGATCTTCCACCTTACCTATATCAACCCAGTAATCTTCTAACCTAAAAATTGTTGCTTTTTTATTATCCTCGATCAGGCGTTCAAATAGAGATGGCATATCATAAAACTGTCTTTTTGGAATTAATTCTAGTAACTTGGGGTTTAATACATAAATCCCTGCATTAATATCAAATTTTAGCTGCGGTTTTTCTTCTATTGACTCTATTCTACCCCCAGCTTCTGATTTAATAACACCGTACGGTACTTCTATTGAGTAATTCCGAACACACATAGTCCCTAAAGATTCAGTATTCATATGATTTTCTAAAACTTTACCAAAATCTAAATTTGCCAATACGTCAGCGTTAACTACAAAAAAAGGTTCCGACAAAATATCGCCATCTATTAGGCTTAGCGCACCAGCAGTACCTAATTTTTCTTCTTCAATAACATACTGGATATTTACACCTAACCTACTACCATCATCAAAAAAGTCCATAATGACTTCTTTTTTATAGTTTAAACAGAAAATAAATTTATAAAAACCTTGATCTCTAAACTGCTCTACTAGGTGCTGCAACATAGGCCTATCACCAACTACCAACATTGGTTTAGGCGTGACTTTTGTTAACTCGCCAAGCCTAGAACCTAAGCCACCTGCCATAATAACAACTACATTCTTCTTAGAAACAAAGTCAATATCATCTAAAGAAAAAACAGAAACTAACTCACCAAAATCATCTACTAAAGGCATATGCCTTCTGTGAACATGCTTCAATTTGGATACGATTGATTCTTGCGTTTCAGTCGAAAGCATATACATTGGATCATAATTAATTACAGAATTAACACTTAGATCTTTACTCAGTATCCCCCGGCGCAAATCTCCATCAGTAACAACACCAACCAATTTATTTTGTTCGTCAACAAATGCTAAAAAGCCAATACCACCACCATCTAAGGCTTTAACAATCTCATCAATAGAGGTGCTAGACTTTAAGTCAAAGGAGTGCTGCATCTAATTTCCTATTAAAAACGCTGCTAGAGTAAAGTCATCTAACACATCGATATCTACTGAGCGATTTCTTGGCATAACATAAGAATATGTATTGTCCGAGTAATACTCCCCCGATCTGATTAAAGTAGATTTAAAAATGTAGATCGCTCCATTCGGATAATAGGTGGGCTTTAGCTCTTGTCTATTTTTTAAAGTTCTATCCGAAAAAATATCCTCTAAGCGACCATCATTTTGAATATGCTTATGCCAGGAGATGGGATGATGCTCTTCACAAAAACTAATTACAGAGTCTGCATTATTCTTGGAGAACACTTCAACCGCTGCATCAATATCACTCGAAATCCTCAAAGGTGAGGTTGGTTGAAGTACACAAAAATCATCTATTACGATGCCCGTTTCTTGCATAAGCCTATCAATTGTATATAAATAGCTATCTATTGCGTTTGATGAGTCGCTGGCTAAATTAGCGGGCCTCAAAAAAGGGACTTCAGCCCCATACTCTATAGCAATATCAGCAATTTCTTGGCTATCAGTAGAGACTATAACTCTATCGATAGAAGACGATTTCAACGCGGCTTCTATTGAATATGCTATTAATGGCTTACCATTAAGGTGTTTAATATTTTTACCAGGTAAACCTTTAGACCCCCCTCTAGCTGGGACAATTGCTATCATTCAAAGTCCCCAAGACTTAAAGTAATATCCTTCTTTATATCAGTATTTAGTTTTCGGCCAATTATATACTTTATCTCATTTGGCTTGATTCCAGTACCAGGTCTTTTGTAAACAAAATCATTTTTTGTTAGCACATGTCCCTTTTCCAAGTCTTTAGCTGTAGTCGCACTTCGTCTAAACTTTTCCCTTTTTTCAATTTCTTCAGGTGCCAACACTTTATAGGTACTGCCAAGCGACCTATAAACCTTATTACCTTCTTCACAAATAATTGATAGATCGCTTTCATCAGCTGATACCTTATGATCCCAACCAACCATGTTTTTATCTAGTGTAAAATGTTTCTCAATAATTTTTACACCCTTAGCGATGGCCGCAAGAGGCAATGAGAATCCTAAAGAATGATCTGAATAGCCGATTTCACAATCGTAAAGTCTTTTTAAGGTGTCTAAGAAATTTAAATTAATAATTTCATCTCTCGGGGGATATATTGAGACGCAATGCAGCATTGCAAAGTTATCAAAGTTTTTATCTTTGAACAAATTAAAGATAGCATCAATTTCAGGTAAACTTGTCATTCCTGTAGAGAGAATAATCGGTAATCCGGTTTCTATACATGACTCTATCATTTCCAGGTTATCGGCATCCATTGAAGCCAATTTAATAAAGTCACTATTAATCTCTTTTAAAAATTCCGCTCCTTTTTTGTCTACAGGAGTACAACCAAATTCAATATTAATTTCTTTACAATATTTTTGAAATGTAACTAATTGTTGTTCATCGTTAGTAAAAGCTTCGATTTGGTCCCTTACAGAGTTCAAGCCAAGCTCTTCCGACTTCCAAGCATTCACGTTTTCTAATTTAACAACACCAGCATCCAAGTCATCTAAATATTTATCTGTAACTAGCGTATCTTTTGTAAAATATTGAAATTTTACCGCATCAGCACCACAATCTTTTGCGGCTTTAATCATTTTCAGACCAAGTTCAGTATTACCGTTATGATTACAGCCTATTTCTGCAATAATATATGGTTTATTTAATTCTTTTAGTATCACTGTCAATCTCCTTAACTAACTTAATATTTTCCCACCAGCAAAATTTGCTGGTATCAAATTTAGAATTTACTGCAGATATATAATTATCTATGCCGGTTTTCGCGATATAACTTTCAAGGGCCAATATCTCGAAATACAACATTTGAAAATCCACATGCTCATTAAAAGCATAATAATGATTTTTTTTGACTTTAATTCCTTGGCTAAGTTTTTCTTTATCTAAATAAAAGTCAAATCCAATTAATGAGTTATCATGTTGGCGATAATTTGCATATGTTGAGGCTAATTTGACGCCAGTCCCTTGGTCTAACAACACCCTGGTTGCAATATACCAATCTAATGCAACAATGTGTTCAGGAAAATCTATTTTATCATAAGAATATGTACTTAGATTAATGGCTAAACTACCTAGACCAACAAAATTAAATTCCCCAATGGCATGCCAACTTTGTATTACATTTGGTATAGTTCTTTTATCAAAAAAACTACTATTTTCAATTCGCTTCAACTTCCTATCTACAACATAGAAGTCATTAAATATAAAATCACTCCTACCTATATTTCTTACAACTTCTTCGACTCGATTGTCTGCCACAGTTTCATCGAAGTCGGAAAATATTAGGATATCTGCATTCAATTCATAACACACTGAAATAAGTTTTTTTCTTAACTGTATTGGAGATAAAGACCCTGCAGTTGCCAATATATGTACATTCTTATCATTGAGATTAAATTTCTTAACATCCCTTTCAATCAAAGTTTGATTTGCATTATCATTAAGAATCAGTAATTCAAAATTTTGCTCAGTTTGAATAAATACAGATTCAAGGTAATCATTCATGAATATACTAAAATCATGGCAATCATACATTACAGTTGCGTAAATAACTTTATTCATATCGCTAAAGAATCTCCTTTAACAGCATGAAGCTCTCTGCATAAATGCAACCAGCAGTAGCCCCACGTAATGTAGCTAATGCTTTAATATTTCTCTCACTTCGAGGAAATGGGTGTTGCCCTAGTTCACTTTCGAAAACCCTCATTATCTCTAATTTTTTTTCCATAAAGGCAGAGATGTCGACAAACACATTAGGGGAAAAGCAATCCTCCTTCATGCTTGGGGCAAACTCGGTCTCGCTTAAAGTTTCAACCATGTAAACTTTTTTAATAAATGGGTACCTAAAAGATTTAGTACAGCTAAACGCAGCCTCAAATATCAAACGATGATCGCTATGCACATCACTTTTAAAAGGCATATAAATGATATTCGGCTGAACTTCGTTTATTACTTTACTTAATTTCCCAATCAACGTGCTCATTGTATACTCATCAACCTTCATTGTTGATAAAGCAAGCCTATGAATTGAATTGAATTCATAAAGTTTATAGACATCTTTAATTTCTTGGTCTCTTTTAACGACAATTTCAGCCTCGAAACCAGTAGATTCCTTTATATCTGTAGCAATTAGCCAGTGTATATTATCACCTGCAGCTTTATGTTTAAGTAAGGTACCACCTACACCTAATGTCTCATCATCTGGATGAACAGCTATTACCAATACATTATTTTTCACTAGTATACATCCGACATTAAAAGGTTAACGTTGATTTCCCTTGGATTTATATCAGTAGAAATGGGGTAGTAAGTTACATTTACGTTGATTACCTTCTCTGCATGTTCAGGGTCCTTTATCAGACCTGCAATTACATTAAAAGACCTACTTTCATCCAAATCGGTATATTTAATGTTAAACGGCGAAAACATGCTTTTTTCATATACAGCCAAAATATCTATAGAATCGTTAAAACTTTTAGAGACAATCACACTGTCTTCGAGCCTAGTGAAATTGTAGTTTTTGTGCTCGAATCGCCAAACAAAAAGCCTACTATCAATTAGAAAAGAATTTTTGTTTTTGGTGAAATCAATATTATCAAACGTTGTTTTAACTAATTCTGATTTAATTAAATCTTTAAACCCACCAAATAGTTTCAATACTGGATAAGCTAGTTTATTTGGAAAGGCAAGAATAAAATGTTTATTAGTTTGTTTGGCAAAATGCCGTTGTAACTTTAGAAGCTCTGCGTAAACTCCCCTGTCGCGATATTCTTTAAGAACACCTGAAGTTGTAAAAATGTAATAACTGATTTCTTGCTCGCCAATAAATAGTTTTTGACCAATCATTAAAGCTGAACCGACTATTTTGTCATTATCAAAAGCCAAAAATAATGGCGTATCTTCGTATGGGGAATGAATAAACTGATGCTTCCAAGCCCCCTCTTCCAAGTTCTGACTATATATTTTTTTGATAAAAGCTTGAAATTCATCCTTATGAATTTCTTTTATTTTCGAATCAAGTAAAATTTTATAATCAATAGTGTTTTGATTCACGCTGTACTGCCCGCATCAACTGTAATAGTAGTGCCTGTTACTCTTCTAGCACCTTCAGAAAGCAAATAAATGACAGATTCAGCAACATCTTCACATGTTGCCATTTGCCTTAGTGGGCTTCGTCTTCTTATACTCTCTAACTTTTCACCCTGAAGTCCGGTTGTCATTGCTGTTTCCATGAATCCTGGAGCGACTGCGTTTACAGTAATATTCGCCTTACCTAGCTCCCTTGACAGCGATTTTGTAAAGCCTATTAATGATGACTTCGTAGCGCCATAAACGGATAAACCATTAAAACCTGTTGAAGCTATAATCGAACTTATATTGATAATTCTGCCACGCTGCTTCATCAACATTGAACGACTTGCATACTTTGTTAGCAATATTGGCGACTGTACATTAACCTTGATTAATTCATCAATCTGTGAATCATGCATCGTAGCCAAAACGCCATCATGGCCTAATGCAGCGTTATTAATAAGCCCATAGATAGCTCCATAAGTCTTAGTTATTTTTTTTATTAATTGTTGAATTTCGTTAGTATTCTTGAAGTCATAAATTTCATAAGACAACCTCTCCTCATATTGAGCTTGCAGCTTTTTAAATTCATCAGTTACAGTTCTACTAATACCAACTACCTTATAGTTGTCTTTTAATAGCCTACTACAAATAGCCAAACCCAATCCTTTAGAGGCTCCTGTTACAATAACCAGATTCATTTTATTACCTTTTCAATTTTCCACTTTCTGTGGTTTCAAGATCTTCTACAATTTTCAACAACGCAGGAACTTTATAATTTTCAAGATTATCCCGGCAATATACTAATATTTTTGATTTCAATATTTTTTTATCGATAAAATTTTCAACAGGTACTACATCTGCACAAACAAGCGCCCCCATCATAGGGCTATTTTTCGCGTAAACATAGGCTGCACGAACAAAATCACTAGACATAAGGACCTCCTCAACCTCCTCAGGTTGCACCTTGTTTCCTCCTACGTTGATGGCGCCCGAGTCTCTACCTAAAAAATGAACTCTATCATCTTTAACTGATACTATATCACCGGTTTTAATATAGCCATCCGGGCTGAACATTAAGTCACCCACAACATATTTCTGAACCCGACTCCCTGGTTTGATCCAAAGAATATTATCCCGGTCAATTTTTAGTTTTATTCCGTTAATACCATCTTCAACGTAGGAATATGGAAAGCCTGGCTTACCGTCAGAAACAGAAAAACCTACTCCCACTTCTGTTGATGCATATATATGCCTTACATTTGAATTTATGAATTTAGCTTTAAGTGCTGAAAGAATGTTTTTATCTGAGATTTCGCCCCCCAAAGTAATATTCACCAACCTCAGTTTATGGGACTCTTCAGACATTAATAACTTTCGCCAAAATGACGGTGTTGCTGATAGCGAGTTACATTTATATTGCGTCAATAAGTCTAAAACTTTACTCATATTAAAATCCGACTCTGGAATAATTAATGACGAGCCACTCAGTAGAGACTGAAGGAACACTTGAATCCCTGAGAACCTGTAAATATCAAAGACCAATCCCCAAACAAAGCTTTCGCCCTTTGCCACATTTTGTTTAGCGGTTCTTGTTAAGCTAGTAAATGTATGGGAGACAAGTTTTGGAATATTCGTTGTACCAGACGTCGGTATAATCCATTCTGTCTGGTATCTATCTCCTGAATCAACATATTGAAACCCTCTTACCAGTTTAAATTTCAATTTATCATTTTCTAAATAGACCTCAAAATCAACTTCAGCCTCGCTGTAAAACCTATCATGCAAATGAGAATCAATATCTAAAGGTAAAAAAAGTATTTTTTTTGCGATACCATCCAACAAGGATAATAATAAGGCGAATTCAGACCTTTTCCTGCCATTAATTACAATACACGATCCTCGTAACTGATTAACGCCAACCATATTTCGCTCAAAAAGATTTTTTAGATCTTGATAAGTGACACTTTTTTGCTCCGATATAAAAGCAATTCGTTCGGGCGGTATATTCGAATAAATACTCTGTATACTATCCATATTATTTTTTCGGATTCATTCTTTCATAAACACTTACAAATTCACCAAAACTTGATGGATATAAAGGCTCATTCATCATAGAAAACGGATCAAAACCTAGCTCATCATCTAAAGTCGCAACCAAAATGGCAAAGCCAAGTGAATCTAAACCGCTTTGCAGTAATTGAACCTCATCGGTCAACTCAGGTACCAATAGTTTACAATTGGTTTGCTCTAACACATCTAAATAAGTTTCTATTATTTTTGATCTTATCGTCATTTCTTTACTCTTTACTCTTTACTCTATTTTAGATATTTAGATTGAAAGCAAATAGCGTTCAATAAATATTATTTAATTTACTTATAATTTACTAAAATCAGTTACTAAAGTGACCTATGCAGCCATTACAAAATTTAATTTCATCACCTAAATTTTTTTTCTTATTGCCCTTGCGGGTATACCAACAACTGTCAAGCCAGCATCAACATTTTTAGTGACTACTGATCCCGCACCAACTGTCGAGTTAGAACCAATAATAACTCTTTTCTCCAGGGATCCCTGCAATATAATTGCACCTACGCCAATAAGGACACCCTCCTTAACATCCACATTCCCAGATATATTTACACTAGGCATTATTGATACATAATCCCCAATGCAACAATCATGACCAACTGTACAATTTAGATTATATACACCAAAGTTACCTACTCTAATATTATTAGTAAAGACCGCTCCCGCTGTAATTATATTACCAATTGACTTCTCGATAGCCTCATACTGGCCATACCCTAAGGTGGCATTTGGGTGGATAAGATTTGGATAAATACATTCATTATTCTTTTGATATATTTTTTTCCTTACGTTGGAGTCTCCTACTCCAATAGCAAATCTATAACCCTTCAATTTAAGATATTCTACTTTAGATTCGGGAACAATAGAAATTCTGACATCCGAACTTGTTGCATCAGAAGAATTTGACAACAAAACGATATCATTAATGCCTAAAGCATAAGCGACATCAGCGACTTCATATGCAAAACCTGACGTTCCAAATATAGCAAGCTTATTAAACATGGTTAAAATCCTGTGCCTTTTTCGATATTAATATTCAAAAAAACCTTTTTTTGATTTACGCCCCAAAAATCCAGCTCGAACGTATTGCCTAAGCAATGGATGAGCACGATACTTTGAGTCCCCAGTCTCGCTATGCAGCGCCTCCATTATTGAAAGACAGACATCATTACCGATAAGATCTGATAATGCGAGAGGACCTATTGGATGATTTGCACCATACTTCATAGCATTATCTATATCTTCTTTTGAACCAACCCCCTCAGCTAAGATAGAAACGGCTTCGTTTATCATAGGGATCAACATTCTGTTTACAATGAAACCAGGTGATTCATTGACTACCACAGGTACCTTATCTAGAGCTTTAACAACTTTAATGACTCTTTCAAATATTTCCTTTGATGTTGTTAACCCTTTGACCACCTCTACCAACTTCATAACTGAAGTAGGGTTAAAAAAGTGAATTCCAATAAAATTAGAAGGGATATTAATCCTCATAGCCAGAGCTGTTACTGAAAGCGAGGATGTATTTGTGGCGACAACTGCATGCCCAGGGATGAATTCTGATAATTCTGAAAACAATTTCGATTTTGCTTCCAGCTCTTCTACTATTGCCTCAATATAAAGATCACAATTAGTAAGATCACTGAAGCTGGAGCAAAATCTAATTTTTAATAAGAACTTATCGACAAATTCTTTACTTAAGGAGTTCTTTTTTGCATATCGAGTTACTTCTTTTTTTACCTTTACAAGACTTACCTCTAGTGAGTTAAGCTTTTGCCCCCACCAGAGAATCTCAGATACCTCTTCTAATTGAGAAAATAATGATACAATACCACTCCCCATGACTCCAGAGCCCAAAATACAAACTTTCATCAATTAACTATCCTTATTTAATCGGGCTACTCGGCAAATTAACTAAACGCGCTTCAATCTTCTCAGATGTGACCAGCGAACCCCGCAAAGAATCCTCAAACATAGGTAAACGGTGCATTAACTGCCAAATAGGACGTGTCATAATCCCCTTCTCATTGGTCTCACTCAACACTAGGTCCCGCGATGCTTTATCTGGGCAGATAATAGCATTTAACCAATAATTTGATTGAGCGTACTCAGGCTCCTCAACAAAGTGGAAATCAGAGCCTTCAAAATAACTCTTATACTGCATTGCAAGTTTTCGTTTTTGCTCTAAAAACTTTGGTAACCCTTCCATCTGTGCACAACCTAACGCCGCATTAATATTAGGCATCCGATAATTAAAGCCAGGTTCATCATGATAATACTCGTAAGGGTGAGGAACCTTCGCGGTTGTAGTCACATGCTTAGTACGCCGACCATCTTGAGCATTCCGACACAACACCATGCCACCGCCGCCAGTAGTGATGATTTTATTACCATTAAAACTGATTGCACCAAAGTCACCTATAGTGCCTGTGTGCTGTTCCTTATAATAGGAACCAAGACTTTCAGCAGCATCTTCAATTAAAACTAAATTCCAGCGCTGACAAACCGCTACTAATTCATCAAGTTCAACTGGATGGCCAAAGGTATGCATAGGCATAACCGCACGAATTCTTTGCCCAGTTTTTTTATGAATACACTCGCTATCGGAATTTATTAGCGCATTTTCAGTCAAATATTCCTCTGTCGCTTTAGGGCACAAACCTAAGCTAACACGAGAAACATCTACAAAGATGGGTTGCGCTCCCATATGATATAGAGCATTACAAGTAGCGACAAAGGTTAACGCCTGCGTAATGACCAAATCACCTGCAGTCACGCCAGACATGTAAAGAGCGGTATGTAAGGCGGCAGTACCATTCACTGTGGCAACTGCTTTGACTGTACCTGTATACTGCTCTATATGCAGTTCAAAATCTTCTACATATTTACCTACACTAGATACAAAGGTGCTATCAATCGTATTGCAAACATAGGCCTTTTCATTTCCACTAAAAGTTGGCACATGGAGTGGAATAAACTCCTTTGTTTGATAAATATCTTGAACAAAACTCACTAATTCTCTATACATCGTATTTCCAATTTACATTTTAC
>MAAA01014437.1_pt1 | contig 10333 bp, 9 predicted proteins | sample 1115971 | NCBI WGS metagenome assembly MAAA01 (sample SAMN04961123, study PRJNA320927) | seawater metagenome | isolation source: sample BD02T6 sea water enriched with oil for 6 days | place: USA:Gulf of Mexico | collected 2013-07-27 | reverse complement strand
TCATGGTACTGGCCGCCCACAGATTAGAGGCGCTACTCCATAACGGCTTATCTTTAATATTAATGGTGCCCCAATTACCCTTAATTTGCCGATGCCAAAGAACTAACGCCAAAAGACAAGTAAATGCAGCGGAGCATAAATAGAATAGGGAGGCATTTTCCAGGTTTAATATCGAGCTATCAGAAAAGGCATAGACCAGTATAAACAACAGCAAAAATAATGAAGACAAACCCAGGTTTTGAAACCAGGTGGCGGCTACCACGCGATAAAAAGCCTGAAAGCCAAAGCTGAGTAACATGTATACCAGCATCAAGGGTAATACCCAGATCATGGTAGACAATACAGGTTCAAACTCGGGTTTGGAAAAAACAGAATTAGCAATTACATCGGCATTTAAAAATACCAACAGCGTTGCCAGTAGCCCTATGGCCAAGGAGGTTATTAGCCCGGTAGACATAGCCCCTATTGCTTTAGGGCTGCCTTGCCCGGCACTAATTAAACGTAAGACAACATTGTCTAAGCCTAAACGAAAAAAGACACCTAAAAAGGCCAAAATGGTTATGGCCAGCAAAAACAAACCAGACTCTTCAGCCCCTAGTGTTCGGGTAATCGCTGCCGTCATAAAAAATGCAATGAAGGCAGCGGCCGCCTTAGTGGCACCCGCTATGGCTGTTTTAATAAGAATAGATCTGGATTTCATGAGTTATTTCTTGAACACACCCACAACAGCCTCACCGTCGTGAACCAGCAGTGAGGTAATGGCACGGGCTTCCATAAGCTCTAAGGCATCTTCAACGCGCGTACCCACTTTTACCATAACAGGGTCGGCTACCATTAAGTCTTGTGCCGTCTTTGAAAACAAATTGCTTTGGTATTTTTCAATGGCACGACGTAAGTCACCATCGGTAATGACCAAGACCTCTGCACCAACTTGTACAATGGCCAAGCCTAAGCCACCATTGCTTATAGTGCTTATTACACTTGCAATATCATCACTGGCATTTAAGAAGGGTAAGTTTTTAGTGACCATCTCGTTTTCAACCCGAGATAACAATCGGCGGCCTAACGAGCCACCAGGGTGAAAGCGGGCAAAATTCTCTGGCTTAAAGTCGCGGGCTTTCATTAGGGTAACCGCTAGCGCATCGCCCATGGCAAGAGTAGCCGTGGTAGAGGAAGTAGGCGCTAACTGCAACGGGCAAGCTTCTTGATCTACCCCTACATCCAAATGATGATGAGCAGCACGGGCCAGAGTAGACTGTGGATTACCAGTCATGGCAATTAACACATTGCCGTTGTCTTTTAAAAACGGAATAAGCTTGACCACTTCGTCGGTTTCGCCGGAATTTGAGATGGCAATGAACACATCATCCTTAGACACCATACCCAAGTCGCCGTGATAGGCTTCCCCTGGATGCATGAAAAATGAAGGCGTCCCGGTACTGGCAAGAGTTGCCGCTATTTTTTTACCGATAATGCCAGATTTACCCATACCACAGATGATGGTTTTACCGGCACTGGCCAAAACCTTTTCTACCGAATTGGAAAAGTTCTCATCCAACTTTTCAACAAGTTTGCTTAGCGCACTTGCTTCAATAGTTAAAACGTCTTTTGCAATAGAAATGTAATCTGTCATCTTATTCGCCCCAATCTTTTTTATTGTCCTGACGCCAATCAGCTAATGCTTGCTTAAATGTGTACAAATACTGGTACGAATTGTCCGCCAGATACTGTGGAATAATATTATTAGATTTAACCAGCTTACGCATACGCACCGGATTAATGGGTTGCACTATTCCCGCAAGTTTTGTAATGGGCTCTATCACTAATGATGCGGCATACATAATTGAAAATGGGACATTGGGTACAAAGCGCTTAATTTCGGCCACTTCGCATAGGGTATTTACATACTCTTCAATGGTAGGGCCAGGGTTCATGGACATATTGAATAACACGGGAGATTGATTCGCTTTTTCACTTAAAGCCCACCACATAGCATTACACAATTCTTTTACATAGGTACCCGCCTTACGGGTATTCTTGTTGCCCATATAAAAGAAATAGCGCTTAACAGTTGCCTTTATTAGCCTAGTTACGTTACCGCCTTCGCCTGCACCAAATACAACACCCGGGCGTACAATCACTAATTTACGTTTATTAGTATCGGCCGCTTGCCAGGTTTGGTGTATTTTCTCGGCAGCCAGTTTGGAGCCACCGTAAGCGGTAGCGGGCACAGGTAAAGATTGCTCGTCTCGTGCCTCTTCAGATGGCCCATAGGGAGCGATACTGCTGGTAAATATTATATTTTCACAATTAATGGCACTTGCCCAATTGCAAACGTTTTCGGCACCTAATAAATTAGTTTCATAATACTCATTAGGCGCATGGCCAGGTTCACGATGTACAGCGGCAAAGTTAGCGATTAAGGCTATTTCGCCATCTAAATTCAGGTTAATACTTTGGCGAACGTCTACTTCTACAAAACTGATTTTCTCCTTCGAAACATAAGAAGCATATAATTCGGTTATACGGTTTTTATCCAGGGGAACGATGTCGGCAACTACAACCTTTTGCACTAAGCTATTATCCAAAAGATATTGTGCAAAGTGGCTGCCAATAAAACCTGACCCTCCAAAAATAACTGCAGTTTTCATTTCCATTTATACCTTTATAAGTGAATTCATTTCGCGAATATAACATTCTACTAAGTATTGCTTGGCCCTGTGGGAAGGACCAGGGATCTTGCTTCGTAATTATTATCTAATAGCAAAGGATATTTGGTTATTATTTATTACTCACCCGTAAATACACACCTACCAAAATCCAGTGGCCTAGCCATGGCACAAATGATAACTCACACTCGTTTGCTATTACTTTTTCACCGTTTGTAATAACTTGAAGCCAGCTGTCCAACAAGTTTCGTTAATTCACCGGCCTATCTTTTAAGCATCTTTCTGATAGGTGAAATTTATACCGCGATTTTCTCCTTATAAAATATCTAGGGTTAACTCTAATAAGTGTTATATAGCCAGAGTCAATTCAAAGCATAAATTGCCAAAAGGTTTTTTAAAAAAATCTCTTGAGAAAACATATCACTATACTTCCTAAAACCAGACTCCCCCATCCGGTTGCTTTGATTGGCTTCATTCAACATTTCCAGCTTAGTACCCAGGGCAGTTTGAATAGCGTCCAACGAAAATACATAGCCATCAATTCCGTCATCTACTATCTCTGGGAGAGCTCCTCTATCCGATACTATGACAGGCGTGCGATTTCGAAAAGCCTCCGCAACTATCAAACCAAATCCCTCCCAACGGCTAGGCACTATCAAAGCCTTACACTTACTGTAATACCCATCTAACGTTTCCTGATCCACCCACCCATGGAGCTTTACATTGGCTGGAATGACGCAATCAAACACACAGTCAACAGGTTCGCCTACTATATGCAAAGTATCCCTAAAAGAATTTTTTTCCCAGCAGTCTATTAATAGATCAACCCCTTTTTGGTGGTTGAATCTCCCCACAAAAAGATATCCTTCTCTATCACTAGTACTTAGCTCATTTACCGGAGCCTTAACACCATTATACAAAAGGTGAACCAATTTACCTCTGTGCAGTTTTTGAATTTGCGCCATCTCATACTTTGATATCGCGATAATAGAGTTGACAAAAACAGAAAAAAACCTCTCGAATATTTTGAATACTCCCTCCTTCGTTTTACTCTGAGGCATATCCATATCGTAAGAAATTCCATGGGGCTGATATATAACTTTACATTGCGCACCATTAAATAGTGAAGCCAACCAAATATAACATGACACTAAAATAGACAAACTGCTGTGAAGATGAATAACATCCGGCTTTACCTGGTTATATACCTTAATAAATCCAAAGAAGAATCGAATCAAAGACAATATATTTCTTCCAGACCGCTCATAGTAGTAAGTTTCACCCTGAAATAGTGATACATATTCACGGTGGGCTACAGGCCCATATAATACTGAATCGACTTCATTCAAGTTTGAAGCAGCACAGATAACAGTAGATACACCGCCTTTTAAGATTTCCGCGACATGCATCACTTTAATTTTCATTAGCCTATAACCCTTGTTAGTTTACCTTTAAAATCAATAAATCGCATACTAAGTGCGGGCTTCTCAACTAGATACCAGGATAGCAATGAAGCTGCGATAACCGCCATGACGAGACCCAGAAGATATTCCCAAATAAACATCCACCCCATTACAATAAATATATTAATAAATATATAATGGTATATATAAATACCATACGATATATCGAAGCTAGGATTAACCCGCTTAAAAATTCCGACATTAGAAAGTGCAAATGATAATGCTAACATTCCCAATACAGCAGAGACTATAGGGTTCTGCCAATTGCTCCTAACTTCTAACCCAAAAGCCCCAGCCAAAGAAATGACAACAGCATAAATCGCAATCCAAAACAGTACCTTTTCACGCAAAAAAACATTCACAAATTTATCAGAGTATGAAATACAGATACCCATCAAAAATAAGTAAAGATGCGGAAATAGGGTTTGATTAAGTGCTTTCCCTAATATTCCACCTTCTATATGTAGGTAGTTATTTCCTAGCTTCATTAGAAGTAAAAAAATAAAAATGAAAATAAAAACCCAAGGCTTTTTTCTAGTTACCAGCATACAAAGAAAAGGGGTCATAATATAAAATTGAAGCTCAACCAGAATAGTCCAAAGCGGAGGGTTCATTTTACCGGCGCCAAATGTAGTTAGAAATTCTGGATCATAGCTTTGAAATACAGTTATCTGACTGGCACTCCAAACCATAAACTCAGCACCTTCAAACTCAACACCAAAATACAGAATAACCATCACAGCCAAGAGGTAAGCAACCCACAGTCCAGGAAAAATTCTTTTAATACGGTTAAAGGCAAATTCTGACGTACTTTCAGACCTCTGAAAAGCACCACCAATTAAAAAGCCACTAACAATAAAAAAAACAGGGACTCCTGGAAAAAGTTCAATAACATGTTCAAATGAACCCAAAGCGGCAATATCTAATTGGTTGATTGAGTGCCCTAAAAGAACTTGAAAAGCCGCAATCAAGCGTAAAATATTGAAATTATTCTCATGCTTCATAGACTATCCTCCATTAAAAAGAATATTCAAAATAATTAATCTCTGTTTGATATAAGCCTTCTACATACTTCTTTGTCTTTTCTGTGTAATAACTGTGATACTCATTTCTAACACTAGAATTGGACTTAGAAATAGATTGGCCCTCGACATTTAACATTTCACAAAATTCATTAGTAAAGCTAGCCAAATTTTCAAACCGACCAAGTAAATCTATACAATACTTACCATCGATTGCCACATAATCCCATTGCGGTCGAAAATGATCCCAGGAGAGAACCCTCGCTTCATAGCCTTTATCACCCATCATTTTAAACACAAAGTCATCGAAACAATTAATGTCTTTTAGTAGCTCATTTTTAAAACGCGTTGCATTTTTTCCCTGGCCTACATTCTGGGCTAAATAGTGATAAGCAGATACAAATCTATCCCAGGGATTTCTAATAACCGCTATTTTTTTAGACTTATCAAACAATATCTTGTCGTATGAATGATAAAGTGACAAATCGAAATGCCCATGATGCCCTTCATTAAATAATTGTTTCAAGATTGCAGAGCCAGCTGTTTTGGGGACATGTACAAATATAATGCCATATTCAATATCTAATTTTGAATAGGGTGTTTGGAATTTTTTACTTAAATTCGACCAAATCTCAATAGGTACATACACACTTAAAATATCTTTAAGTTTTTTTAGGGCTGGATTTCCAACAATCAAACGCCTCACGCTTTGCAATTTCACAATACTCACCTTACCAATAAAATCTTTCGTAACTTAGCAACTAAAGGAAAACCTTTAACCCTTAAATAAATCATTCTAATTCTGTACATTAGATTTAGATTCAGCCATGAATCCAAGGCAGCGGCATAATTAGCTTCATAAAATTTAGACTCTGACCTTTCAATTTCAACATCATTAATTAAGGATGACAAATCTAAACTCCCATAACCCTGTACAGCGGCAACTTGAAAGTCTAGCCGCGCGGCACTTGCTTTCATCATTTCATTATAAATTTTTTCTAGACTTAGCCCGTTGAAGTACACCCAGCCATAAATCGGCTCAGTAGGCTCGGAGCGATACAGAAAGCAACAGGTAGGCACTCGCGACGTAGCAGTAGTTACGCAAATTGAGCTATGTGTAGTAAAGACGGCCCCTACACCCTCCAAAGATTCTTCAAACCCCCCTTCGTTACGAAATAAGTCAGCCCTCAACTTTAACTTCTGCGTTAATTCCTTCACTATTCGACCATCAAAAATTCTAAAATAAACATCGATGCCACTATCAATACAAAATTTATATGTTTCCACTATCAAACGATTAAGAGCCTGAAACTCTTCATCATTAAAGTAAGAGCTATTAGCTGTTGTAATCAAAACAGATCTACCTTTAGTGCTAGTTACTTCTGTATGACTAATAAATTTTGGTAATAATTTTAGGGGTGTCTTCCCAAAGTATTTTGCTAATTTTTCAGACATATTACTACTCACACAAATATAATCAGTAACTATAGGAAGTTGAGGAAAAAGATTTAGTGAACTCGTAATACCGTTATTAATTGAATTTGCAAGATCAAAGACTCCATCAGTTAAAAATATACTTTTCACCCCAACTGAAGCGGCTTTATTAATAATATGATTTGCCATAACGTCATGGTAGATACAAGACATAATCAGGTCATATTTAGTGAGATTTCTTGTCGATTTTTTGTAATCTCCTTCTAAAAAACAAACAGTGTAGCTCAAACCTTCATCTTCAAACCCATACCTTGTAAAGTACGATCTATCTTGCAGAAATAGTATCTTCATTCTTACCAAGCCCCCCAAAATAATACACCCTTTTAAATTGCTAATAGTAAAACTACTATCCAATCTACTTAACGAAGGGCCTTCTAATTTAATACAACACCATCAATGCTAGATCTGTACGACGCATCTACGTTACACAACTCTAGAGCGGGCTCTTCTCATATTCAGCGCAAGTAAAATTACAAATAAATAGTCATATACCCGAACACCACCAAACTGAACAGGCACAGAAAAGCCACTCATCAAAAACAAAAGAAAAACCAAAGCAGCAGTAGGTTGTGAACTTCTGTCTATAATAATATAAAAGCAAAACAATAAAATTAATGAGCTAACCAACCCATACTCATAAAGCAAAACAATATAAGATGAGTGAGGACTATAAGCTCTTGAAAACTCAGAAAACAAAGAAACAAACGATCCTGCGTCCTCAGCCACGTCTATACTAACTTCGCCCAAGCCAGTAACCACCCACTGTGATGAAGATAAAATCTCATCCAAATAAAACCCCCAAATATACGGTCTTTTAGTAAGGATTTGATTTAGTAATTCGGAGTCATACAACAACATTGCAATATATAGCTGAAAAACAATAAGCAAGCCAAGCACCAAGAATAGAATATAGTTGACTCTATTTCTATTTAGCTGAAAAGTAATTACCGACCATTCAATTAAAACACCAATAATAAGTAGTAATGCAGCACCACGCGCACCCAGAAAAAATAATATCAAAGTCAATGGAATGGCCACTCGAAAAGATTTTTCATTTAGCAGGTACATTACGGCAATAATATACCCGTATCCATTAGGGTTACCGCCCATAGCCGTTACTAAAAACAAACCTAGCAAGCTCAAATAAATCAATGACAAAGAGAAAGATTTTATCACACCTTCAGGAAGCGATATAAAGGCTAGCAGAACAACAACTAAATTAAGCACTCGAAAAAGCTTAAAAAGCTGGTGATCTCCTAATATTAGTGAAAAAACAAGTAATATTATAATAACGGGAAATAGAAAAAGACTGCGTTCATTCATATTTTCTGAAAATTGTTTAAAATAAAGCCCACCAGAAAATAAAACAACCATAAACGCCAGTATCGTCACGCCTTTCGATAAATACCCATAACCATCAAATATCATAAAAACCGAATACAATGTGAAAAAGCCCGCTAAAACCCACCCAAAGCTTTTCTCAACATCAATGGTCATATATCCCTCACCCTTCTATAGAGAAGCGCTGTAACTGGCTTTTCAAAGTGTGCATGCACCAAGTTTGACAAAACTAATATTATTGCCAGTATAACTATAAAAATAGTCGCACCCTGCGCTACTCCTAAATAATATGCCCCATAAATAACAAACATATGAACCAAATACGCACTGTAACTAATCTCCCCTAAGTGGCACATAAATCGATTTTTAAAGAAGACCTCTAAGGAACCGTTTAGCCTATCAATTCCATACACTACTATTGGACATGTAAAGCAAAAAACAGGGAAATATAGATCGAAATACTGATAATGAAAGGGCATATGGAGGACTAGCGACCACATAGCAGGAATAGTAAGAAATACCCAAGCTAGACTAATAAAAAATAGTATTCGAAACCAAGTGAAATCCCAAACCTGCCTTTTCCCATAGACTGAAACCAATGCCATGACTGAAGACATTAAAAATAGTGGTAAATAATATAGTAACTCCCACTGTGCGCCCTTGCTTTTAGTAAACAAAATACAGCACAATAAAAAAACTAAAACTATAACTAGTAATAACTGCGCTCTTAAAAGATATAAAGCACCAGCAATAAATGGTAAGAGGAAGTAGTATTTAAACTCCACTGCAATTGTCCAAAATATACCAGGACCATCATTTAACAAAATGGTATCTCTAAGTATGTCAAAACTAGTTATATAGACGGGCGATACAAAGGTTGAAATAATATAAAACAAAAGCAACGTCATAACGAATAAAGGATATATCCTAGAAAACCTTTTCAAAATATATTTCAAAATATTTATAGAGGAATCTCCACTTTTATATAACCCAAATAACTGAATTGTAAGCAGATATGAGCTAAGCGCAAAAAACAAGTAGACCCCATTCTTACCGATGCCAGAAAAATCAAGCCCAAAAAAGGAATACCCTAAATTACTCGTATGAGCAATCAGCACCAATAAAACAGCCCATCCCCGTAGCCCAGTCAATGCGTCATATCTTTTCACTTTACCCGTACCCACCTAAATTTTTTAATTGCTATACAATAATCAAGCACATTCTGCATGACCAATACTTAAATCAATCGCTTTTTCAACCTAGTCACACGAATAAACCTTTATAAATTCATACTTCAGTGCCTCAATGTCTAACAATACATCAATACCCGCAGCCCCTTTTCTTCCACCACCACCAAACTTATTGGCAATCACATCAGCACCCTTTGGAATATTTTTCGGTGCACGAATACTCACTTGGTAACTTTTTTCACCATCAATCAAAGCAGCTCGCTCAGTCAAAATGGCATGAGCCCTATTAGGAAAGCGATTTGCCAATTCATTACCCAACACACCACTTACACGGCGCGCCCATTTTCCCATAGGTAAAATATACATAGCGATTTTTTCATTTTCCTTATAAGCCTCTATCGATAATCCCTTTGCCATATCCTGTTGGTAGCCATTTGTTAAAGTGGCGAATATTTCCTTTTCATTATCAATAAAGCCAAAGGGCGATTTGTATCGAACTGCTGCTTTGTATAATTCACCCGGGTGGTAAAACAAGTCATCTAAACTTGCACCATAACCGTTGTAATTCATACACACACCCAACGTACGCAATTGAGCTATTTGCTCTTGACTGTAACCTGCTTTGTTACACAGTTTTTCAGCTACTAACGTTATATTGTCGCCAAAGGCCGCTACTATGGCCCACTCTTCGAACCGGCCTTTTAACAAAGCATTCACAATAAGCGAGGTACAGGTATTGGCGGCGGTATTAATGTGGGCTTGCAGGTTTTGCGACTCGGGAATATCACCCGCTTGATGATGGTCGGCGTAAAATACACTGGCACCGGTATTTAATGCCGCTTGTAAAGCCTCGGTGTTTTTTGCCATAGACACATCAAGCACGGTAATACGGTCACCTGCTTGGGCGTCTATTTGTGCAAGTAGTTTATTCTCACGTTTGATACCGGTAACCAAGGTTGCTTCTCTTGGTTCAGCCAAGCGCAATTGAACAAGGCCGCAAATGCCGTCGGCATCGCCATTGAATAAATCGTAATCGGCCATGTTTATGCTAGCTCGGGGGTGGGCTTTTCTAATGCCTTTAACGCATCTGCTTGCAGAATATTAACACTTACCAAATAGGCAATAATGGCATCGGCACATTCTTCTATAGATTG
>MAAA01014436.1_pt1 | contig 10333 bp, 10 predicted proteins | sample 1115971 | NCBI WGS metagenome assembly MAAA01 (sample SAMN04961123, study PRJNA320927) | seawater metagenome | isolation source: sample BD02T6 sea water enriched with oil for 6 days | place: USA:Gulf of Mexico | collected 2013-07-27 | reverse complement strand
AAGCTTTAGTTCGGTCAATATTTCATCGGCTTTTTGAGCCAGTGGTAATATTTCTTTAAGGTTATCTTCTATACGCTTATGTATGAGGCTGCTCATGGCGTCTTATTCACAATTAAAAGGGGCAGAATAAATTATCCTGCCCCTTATGTATAGATACTGTAAATAGTTAAATTTTCAGCTGCAATCATAGCGGAGCATTAACGCTTATCACTCCCATATTATTCGGCAGCTATTCGTTCATTACTTCAAAAGTGATGCCGCTGTGTTCGATAAGTCGACTAATTAGGTCGTCACCATAAATAGAGGCCGGAGTCCAAAACCCTCCTACTTTGTCTTCTTTATTGATGTTGGCTAAACAGACAGCCGCTTGGCCTAGCATTTTAGCAGTACTGCCGTAACCTGGGTCTCTATCACCAGTGACTTTAGTTTTAATGGTTTTCCCATCTTCAGTAGTGCCCACAAAACGCATATCAAACATACCCTCTAATTGCTCCTTTGGAGTGGGACCCTGGCCGGGTTTAGGTAAAATAAAGCGTTCCAAAATCCAGCGGCTGGGTTTAATAGCAGCTAATACTACAAATACAGCTAACCCCCAACCCATATTACGAGCACGCTTCCTACCCTTGTCACCCCTGCCCATTAACATGCCCTCATCATATTTAAAGTTGTCGCCATAAGCATTGTTTAGTAATGCGTTACTACGATGCACGACCCTAGTATTGACAGCGGCCATCACAAACGGTCCTGACCATGCATTAAATTCTTGATCAAATACCGCACCACTAATATTTTTTTGACGTGTAGAAAATCCATGTTGCGCAGAGCATATACTATAGGGGTTTTGTAGTTCTTTACGCAAAGCTGGGTCCTTAGAGGCTTCTTTAGCAATGTTCACCATGCTTGCTACAGTACCGCCACTGGCACCTCCTTTTAATTTAGCAACACGCATCTTTATTTGTGAGCACACCCCTCCCAAGCTTTGTTGAGCTTTGTTTTGAGTAAACCAAACCCCTAAATCCGAAGGTAATGAATCAAAGCCACTACAGTGAACAATACGTGCACCGGATTGCTTTGCTTGGATTTCATATTTATCCACCATGCGTTTATACCACTGAACCTCTCCCGTAAGATCGCAATAATCGATTCCATTTTGTACGCATACCTTTATAAGGGGTTCACCATACAATGCGTAAGGGCCTACGGTTGATACCAATACCCGAGTTTGCTTGACCATAGCAGTCAGTTGGCTCTCATTTTGTGCATCGGCCACTATTATATCTATGCCAGTAGCCTTACATGTATCAGCTACGGTTGTTAATTTGTCAATCGAGCGACCAGCGATGGCCCATTTTAGATTACTACTCACGCCATATTGTTGCGCCATGTATCCGGTAAGTATCTTCCCAACGAAGCTAGTGGCGCCAAAGATGACAATGTCATATTGAGTTGCTGTCATGATTTATTCCTATTATTTTTATTCAGCTAAGACCGACTGTAGCAATTCACCTAGTAGAACTAAAGTCTAATATTTCTTGGGCTATATTAGAAAGGGTTGGTTATTAGTCAGGTCTAGTCATGTCTATTATTGTTGCTAATAGTTAATGAATTATATTGAGATCCATAATGTATTGATAAATAGAAGTTGCATGATGATTGGTTATATTTTAAAAGATTAGAATTACCTATTTCAGTCGGATACATAAAAAAGGTTTGACATGGAAGTACTAGAAAATATTACCTACGATGAAATTAAAATAGGTGATCAATGTCACTTCAGTAAGACCCTAACGGAAGATGATATCTTGATGTTTGCCACAGTCTCTGGAGATATAAATCCTGTTCATTTGGATGAGGACTTTGCACGAAACACTATATTTAAAAAACGAATTGCACATGGTATGTGGTCAGGATCTTTAGTTTCTGCTGCGTTAGCCACGGTTATGCCGGGACCTGGAACGATCTATTTAAATCAATCGTTTAATTTTCACCGGCCCGTAATGCTGGGTGATACCTTACAAGTAACCTTATGTGCTGAGACAAAAAAGGATGATAAGAATATAGTTGTATTTTCATGTGACGTTAAAAATCAACATGAAAAGACAGTTTTAACTGGAGAGGCGAAAGTTATAGCGCCTATAGAAAAAATATCTATTCCTCGTCCAAAGCTACCTCAGTTACAAGTTAAATAATCTTAGTCATGATGAATAATATTTTGTTCTGTCGTTTTTTTAAAATATGTTTTTATTTAAATGATATTTAGGCGGTAATTGTTAATTAGTAATTTCTGCGGTGATATGTGATTCAGGTTCTGTCTATTTTAGACTAGGGGTAAGTTATGAAAATTAGCGTTGAATTTGATATGACACCAGAAGAATTTAGACAGTCTCTTGGGTTGCCGGATGTGCAGGACATGCATCGGGAAATGATGAGTTTAGTCATCAGTAAAATGCAGGCTGGGGAGGGTGGTTATGACCCTCTAACATTTTATAAGTATTTTATGGATAAAAGTGTCGCCAATGTACCTGATATTTTTATGAATATGATGGCGTCATCTAATAAGAAATAGAAATTACGGATATATAATTTAATATTTTTGTAACATTATTTTGTTTTTCTAATAAATAGTTTTTAACCGTGCCTTTGGCATTTTACCTTCATCTCTAGGAGAGATAACCATGCAAGAAAATATTATGAATGCTTTTACAGAACAGACTAAGAATTTTTCAGAACCATTAGCTAAGTTTAATAGCCTGTTGGTTGATAGTATGGAGAAGATGACTGAATTCCAATTGAATGCAATTAAATCTTATGCCGCTATTAATATAGGTCAAATTAAAAAAGTAGCAGATGTTAAAGATGCGGAATCACTTCGTACATTTTCCTCTAGCCAAACTGAAGTGGCTGCTACTGTTAACAAAAAAATAATGGAAGATGCAAAGCAGATTTCTGAAATGGCAAATGACTTCAAAGGAAAGGTTGAGTCAATTTGGGCAGAATCTCGTCCAACTTCAGGAAAAACAGCTGATAAAAAAACAGCTAAAACTGTTTAGTAAAATCTGGTCGGCCGTCATTTATTGACGGCTTCCTTTTTTTAGTTTTACTCATGTCAAGCATATTTAAAATATCCCTCCCTTTAAAATATTTAATTAGGATGTAATTCATGACAGAACAAAGTCAGGGCATGCACAATGCAATGACCGATATGGTTGGTATGGCAGTAAAAGTATCTGATCAGTTCGTACAGTTAATGCAGCAAGTCTCATCTAAAACTACATCTGATGACGATCCATCAGCTTCAGTGATGACAGATTTTAATGAAGCCTTTGAAGAGTTCTCTGGAAAGCTTTCAGAAGACCCTAATGTAATATTGGAGGGGCAGGTTTCATTGATGAAGGATCAATTAAATTTATGGCAGCAAACAGCATTAAAATTTGCAGGTTTTGACAGCGTTCCTGTGATCGAGCCAGATAAGTCTGATCGTCGATTTAGTGATGATGAATGGTCAACTAATATTGTATTTGATTATATTAAACAGTTTTATTTGCTTCAATCTAAAGCCGTTAATCATCTTGTGGATGGTGTAGATGATTTAAGTGATAACACAAAAGGTAAAGTTGATTTTTTAGTGCGTCAATATGTGAGTGCGCTATCCCCTAGTAACTTTGCAGGCACTAACCCTGAGGTAATACGTAAAACATTTCAGACTGGAGGTCAAAACTTGGTTACTGGGATGGAGCAATTATCCAGTGATCTAAAGGGAAGTGTTGGTGGTTTGAATGTCACTATGTCTGACAAGAGAGCCTTTAAGGTGGGCAGTAATGTGGCCACTACGGCTGGGCAAGTTATATTTGAAAATGACCTAATGCAGCTCATTCAATACACACCTTCCACAGAAAAAGTATTTAAACGTCCACTTTTGGTGATTCCACCATTTATTAATAAATACTATATTTTAGATTTGCGTGAAAATAACTCGTATTTAAAGTGGTTGGTTGATCAAGGGCACACGGTATTTTGTATTTCTTGGGTAAACCCTGGGCCAAGACTTAAAAATAAAGGCTTTGAAGATTATATGCTTGAGGGGCCAATGGCGGCTTTAGATATAATTAAAAAGGCAACAGGAGAGGAAGATGTTAATGCGATTGGATACTGTTTAGGTGGCACACTTTTAGCGGCTACTCTGGCCTACATGAAAAAAAAGAAAGACACTCGAATTAAATCAGCCACTTATCTTGCCACTTTAATTGATTTTAAGGATCCTGGTGAAATAGGTATTTACATTAACGAGACGGCTATATCTGCTCTTGAAAAGCAAATGAATGCCTTGGGTTTCTACGACGGCCGTTTGATGGCCTTTAGTTTTAATCTTTTACGTGAAAATGATCTGTTTTGGTCTTTCTTTGTTAATAATTACCTAAAAGGGGAACGACCAGCTGCATTTGATTTGTTGTATTGGAATACCGACAGCACCAATTTACCTGCCAAGATGCACAGCTTTTATTTACGTAATATGTACTTGCATAACCGATTGATTGAAAAAGACGGCATTGAACTTGATGGTGTGAAATTAGATTTAAGTCAGGTAGATACTCCATCCTATTTTTTATCAGCGGCCCAAGATCATATTGCAAAATGGCAAGGTACTTACGATGGCGCGAAAGTATTCAGCGGAGATGTAAAATATGTTTTGGCAGGCTCAGGTCACATTGCGGGTGTCGTTAATCCGCCTAGTGCTAATAAATACGGTTTTTGGCTAAATAATGACATGCCAGAGGACTCAAGTGATTGGTTTAAAGGTGCCCAAAAGAGCGAAGGTTCTTGGTGGACGGATTGGCAAGATTGGATAAGTAAAAGTAAACCTAAAAAAGTCAATTGCCGTACGCCTGGAGAAGGTGATATTGCGATAATTGAAGCTGCCCCTGGCTCTTATGTTAGTCAATCTATTCTTGATGTGATTCGTTAAAGTTGTTACAGCTCTTCTACTCTCAAAGAGGAGCTGTATTGTTTTAAATTTTTAAACGAAGGTGTTGATACGTTCTTTCTACTGTAAATTTATAATTTTAAAACGTGCTTGTGTATTCAGCGTTACCTCGTCCTCAACCTCTCTCCCCAACAATGCTTGCCCTAATGGTGTTTGCGGTGTAATCACCTTAACCTTATGTTGATCTATTATTAACCCGCCTCCGCAGGGCGCTAAAAATATTACGGATTGTTGTACGTCTTGGGTAACCAGAGTGAGAAGGGCACCTAAGTATACCTCTTCATCGTTAGCAAAATCCTTTATAGACCAGTTTTTCAGCACGCTAATGGACTGCGTTAATTCATCGATGCGTCGGCTCAGTCCATGGGCAAGGTAGGCATTCTCCAGTCCAAGTGTGTCGTATTGCGTTTCTGCCTTACTCTGCTCATGGGTGGCCGCATCGTGGGCTTGGCGTGCTGCATTTATGGCGTTTTCTAGTTCCTGATTGAGAATGTCAATCATCTCTTGTCGCAAATGGTGTTTGTTCATTTAGAAATACCTAACAACGGATGGCAGCCTCTGCTTTGGTTTAGGCGGTAATAGTTGAGAAATAGCCATGGAAAACGTACTCTAGGCGAATTAAATCCCCATCAATTATAACTGTAAGTGTCGTTAAACCAAAACACATGACTAACGTAGGATTCGGCAGCATAGGTGATCAAGCCTGTATTTATGTATATATCGCGAATCGTCCCCCCATGGATCAATACAAACACTTATCCACATTAACGGCTTTACCCCCAGGGGATGTCTTTAATATCGCGCAGCACACAGGCAATCACTGGCGTAAGATATTTAATGTGTATGCTAAATTTCTTTATGGCTTACTGCTAACAGCACCATCACCCTTTAAAGTGATTGATGCGGAATCCATCAGTCGCTGGCAACAATATCGAGATGCAATATTATTGCAGCCAACAAGTGACTGTGTGTTGTTGTTTTCCAAACCTAACTTTGTACACGCTCATGAATCAAGTGTGCATATCATTATGGGGAAAACCTATGCAGCCCAGTTGGGCTGGGATAGGGAGAGCAATAAAGAGTTGGTTCTATTGGATAATGACTTTGCTGTATGCCCGTCTAAAAAATTAATTATTTGTCCGTATTTTGATTACCGACAACTGAGTAATGTAAAAATAGAAAAGCTAATTAAACTCGTCCATGAGCTATGCAATAAATAGCCTCAATACGAGGGCGGAATAGGAGTAACATGTTAATTGAAGTATTACTCAGTATCGTAATGGTATGCATTATTATGGTATTGCTAGTATGGTTTAAGCCTCTGTGGATTATGAATTATTTAGTAGCCACCTATCATTGCCAAATAATTAAAGATTTGCCTTATGCTGATGATCTACGCCATAACCAAGATTTATATATCCCTAAAAAGTCGGTAAGAGATAAACCCATCGTTGTATTTATTCATGGCGGCGCTTGGGATGATGGTCATAAAAATGACTATAAATTTGTAGGTCTTGCCTTTAGCGAGATGGGTTATATCACTGCCATACCCAATTATAGGCTTTATCCACAGGTTCTATTTCCTCACTTTATTGAAGATGTGGCTTGTGCTGTTGCAAATCTACCGCAAACGTTAATTGAGCAAGGTATTGAATTTAGTGCGCCTTTAAAAGTGGTCTTGGTGGGCCACAGTGCAGGTGCTCATAGTGCTGCGATGCTAGTGACTAAGAATGAGTACCTAAATGCAGTGGGTTCACAGGTAAAGATACAAGGTTTTGTGGGTATGGCCGGCCCATATGACCTGCCTTTGGACGATGAATTGGTGGTAGGTAAATTTGATGGCGTAAAATTACATGAGGTAATTGAGCATCAAGTGGATAGTGGTCACGTGCATAACAGTCACGATGCCAATCCTATTAATCTGGCCATGTCAGGGATCCCGGCCACGTTATTAATACACGGGGCTAAAGATGGGACGGTGGGCCCGTACCATACTGAGCGTTTTAGTCGTCGTTTAAGTCACTTAAACGTGCCACATGAGGTCTTAATCTATGAAAATGCAGATCACAGGCATTTGATTGGTGCGTTGTCGGTTTTTGCTCGCTTTATAAACCCTGTTTTTAAAGACATTGAGCGTTTCTTGAAATCTTTGTGAGTGGCTTTACTTGCTTACCCGAAATTTACTGTACTATGTGCCATAAATATAAAGTGACTCTTAAAAATAGCGCTTAAACATAATGAAGGAAATACTATGCTAGGGATGTTAGCCAACCTATTTAAGGTGCTAAACAGTGATGCTGCACCAGGGCAAATAGCCTTAGGTTTTGCGTTTGCGTTATTTATTGGGCTGACGCCTTTTTTAAGTATGCATAATATAGTAATTTTATTATTAGTATTATCGTTGCGAATAAACTTAACGGCTTTTTTCTTAGCAGGTGCCTTATATAGTTTAGTGGCCTATTTTATTGACCCTTTATCAGTAAGTTTAGGCCAGTCGTTATTGTCTAACCCAGACTTACAAGGTTTTTGGACGCAGCTATATCAAAGTGAATTCTGGCAGGCCACAAAATTTAATCACACTTTGTTATTGGGCAGTTTAACCATCTCCGTCATTGCTTTTTTCCCTGTATTGTTTGTAAGTCGCTCCCTGATTAAGGTGTACCGTGAGCGCTTCATGGCCTGGTTTGAAAAACTAAGAATTAGCAAGCTTATAAAAGCCAGTAAATTTTATAAACTATATTCTAAAGTAGGGGCTTAATATGACTAAGTGGATTCGTTGGTCAGGCCTCTTGGGCTTTATTGTATTTATATCGTTATTGGTGGTCTTTTGGATGTTTGCCGCCGCTCCTATCATTAAATTCAGCATAGAAAAGTTTGGCAGTGAAGCTGCTGGTGCCAAAGTAGAGGTAGAAGAGGTTGTTCTAGGTTTTAACCCCTTATTACTTTCTATTAATGGTGTGCAGGTAGCGGATAAAGATGCGCCTATGACAAACGTACTGAGCATAGAGTCAAGTGTGGCTGATTTAGCGTTGTTTCCTTTGTTATTGGGAAAAACCATTATTCACGATATGTCGTTGCAAGGGGTCGAGTTTGGTTCTCCACGTAAAACATCTGGGGCATTGGCACGCAAGGCCGAAAAAACTGAGAAGCAAACCAGTGAAAAAACCACCTCCGAAGAGTCAGCAATAACATCAGATTCAGGTAAAAAAGAGTCATCATCGGCTTCAAAAAAATCCCCCAGCGCTGATGAAATTCTAGCAAGGGAGCCGTTACTGACGGTCACCCGAGGCGAACAATTTAAAAGCTCTCTTGATGCCCATAAAAAAGAAATTAATGAATCCTTAGCGCAAGTGCCCAATAAGGCCGCATTGGCTGACTATCAACAGCAATTAGACGTCATACTTAAAGGTAAATTTAAATCAGTTGATGACTTTAAGCAGCGCAAAAAAGCCTTTGATACGTTAAAAACTCAATTTAAAGCCGACCGTAAAGCCATTAAACGCGCGGCCAACGCCATAAAATCGGGTAAGAAAGACCTAAAATCCCAATGGTCGGGTCTTAAAAGTGCACCAAAAGAAGATTATGAAAATATCAAAGGTAAATATACCTTAGATGCTGCAGGTACCAGTAATTTGGCCGCCTTATTGTTTGGTAAGGATGCTGGAGGTTACGCCGCTCAAGCACTGGATTATTATGAGATGGTCAGTCCATTATTAGCAAGTGATGATGAAGATGAGCAACGCGTGTTAGATGCTAAAAATAAACGGCTTAAGGGTGAATTCATTCACTTCCCTACAGATCGTCCATTGCCTGATTTTTGGATTAAAAAGCTCTCCTTTAGCGCAAACTTAATGGTGGGTGACGTGGCAGTGACGGTGAATGATATTACTCATCAGCAAAATGTTATCAATAAGGCCACAACATTAATCGCCACTGGCCAAGATATGCCCACTATTAAATCCTTAAAATTAGAGGGCACTTTGGATCACCGAGCGAGTATCAGTCGCGATCAATTTGAATTAGATATTAAAGATTGGAAGCTGTTAGGTCTTAACCTTGGGCTGGCAGGGCTAGAACTGGACAACAGTGCTTTAAATGTTAACAGTGAAGTTATCTTCTCTGGCAATGACATGAATGCCACGGCGCAAGGGGTCTTTAATAAAGCTAAATTCAGCTCAAAAGATCGCACTGTTCTAGCAAAAGAAATGGTATTGGCGCTGGCTAATATTCAAACGTTTTCGGTGGATGCTAAAGCAAAAGGTGAGTTAACGGACCCTAAAGTAAGTATTACAAGTGATTTAGATAACAAGCTTAAAGTAGCTTTTAATAAGCGCATTAAGCAAAAGCAGGATGAACTGGAAAAAGAGTTACGCCAAAAATTGACAGATAAATTGTTAAGTTATACTGGTGACTACGAGCAAGAATTAAAGAAAATGACCGCAAGTCAGGGGGGGCTAAGTGGTCAGGCAGATTCCATGGGTAAAATGGATAAAACTGAGATGGGCGACTACGAAACTCAGCTAAAGCAACAGGCGAAAGCCCGTGCCGATAAAAAGAAAGATGCTGCCGATAAAAAGAAGGATGCCGCCGTTAAAAAAGCGAAGGCCGACGCAGATAAAAAGAAAGAAGCTGCACTTAAAAAAGCTAAAGATAAACTAAAGAAGTTATTTTAGGCGTTATGTTACGTTTTTGCAGCTAACCTCTCGCGATGTTAGCTGCAGTCTCTTTAACAGGCCTCAAACAGAATAGCTTAAATCAATGCTACAGCGGAAACAGTCGCTCAGGTTTGATAGTTACTTGCCCATCTTCACTGCTTACAAACACCTCTGCGTCTTGAATACTAATTTGAAGTGACATGTTTTTATCAACCAATTGCGTTAACGCTTCCACTTGTTCGTTGGGTAAAAGCGTAATTTGTAGATGTTCAAAGCGAGATATCTTACTTTCTATTAGTGGTAACCACGTTGCCGCCTGACGGTTTTGATAGCTATAAATCTTAACTTCTTTAGCCTTGCCACAGGCTTGACGAATGCGTTTTTCGTCTGGTTGCCCCAAATCGATCCAAAGTTCAATTTCATCACTCAGGCTTTTATTCCACAGGTCAGGTTCGTCCTGATTGGATAAACCTTTAGTAAGCGCTAATTCATCATGGGCATTCAGGGCAAAAGCCAATAGGCGAACCATCATGCGCAGGTCAGTTTCACTGGGGTGGCGAGCGATGGTGAGTGTGTGGCTTTGATAATAATGGCGATCCATATCGCTAATATCTAAGTTCACTTTGAATATGCTTGCTTTAAGAGCCATGGGGGTACCGAATATGATAATGCGACTAAATTTCAATAACTGCCTCAG
>MAAA01025664.1_pt1 | contig 10335 bp, 7 predicted proteins | sample 1115971 | NCBI WGS metagenome assembly MAAA01 (sample SAMN04961123, study PRJNA320927) | seawater metagenome | isolation source: sample BD02T6 sea water enriched with oil for 6 days | place: USA:Gulf of Mexico | collected 2013-07-27 | reverse complement strand
TATAACCAAAGTTACCCTACTTACAACTTGACCCTAAGCAGTAAAGGCATCATGGAACCAGTTCTTGTAAATTTTCAAAAGGCACAATATCTAAAAAGTGCCCCCAGTTTAAAACAGTGTCCGGATGATATCGGCTGCGAAGTCGCCTTTGCAGGTCGCTCAAACGCGGGAAAATCCAGTGCTCTTAATACCTTAGCTCAGCAAGGTAAATTAGCACGTACCAGTAAAACTCCGGGCCGTACCCAGCTTATCAATTTCTTTGAAATTGAAGAGGGTGTGCGCGTAGTGGATTTACCCGGCTACGGTTTTGCCAAAGTGCCCGACCGCGTAAAACGCGAATGGCAAAAAAATATGAACGAATATCTTGAAGACCGTAAAAGTCTAAAGGCATTGGTATTAGTGATGGACATTCGTCACCCACTCACCGAGTTTGACCGCATGATGTGCCAATGGGCGGTGGATTGTTTAATGCCTGTACATATCTTGCTGACTAAGTCAGACAAGCTTAAAAAAGGTCCAAGACAAAATACTATGTTTGCGGTTAAAAAAGAAATGGCGCACATGGGTGATTTGTTAACGGTGCAGACGTTTTCGTCCCTTAAGAAAGAAGGGGCTGAAGAGTTACGTCGCCAGTTAAGTTTTTGGCTGGAAAATAAAGACTAGGCAATAAATAATCATTTATGAGCAAACTCACCCTGAGTGTGTTTGCTCATAAAACTGTTAGTCATTAGAAACTGGCGCGTAACTGGGCACCTAATGTCACGTAGGTGCCACCGGTAAACTCAATACTACGATCTACATCGTTTGATACAAACTTCATGTCAGGCTGCTGCACAATCGCCACATCTACAAATGGTCTTACCTGTACACCAGGTAACCAGGTCCATACGTATTCAGTTTTAAAACCCAAGGTTGAGCTCTCACTGTAACGTACATCCGCTTGTACTTGCTCGGAATAGGCGCTGTATTGCAGACCACGAGTAAGCTTAAACTGAGTGATTAGGTTATGGTTTTCAAACACTGAAAATGCGTGGCCAATGCCAAATCCGTATACAAAGGGCGAAGACGCTTTATTACCAAACACGGTATCTGACAGGGTAATGGAGCTGAACAGTCGCGCAAACCAGCGTTCATCGTCTTCTGACAGCCAGTTAGCAGCCAATTCTCCGTTTAACTGATAAAAACCATCGCCCTGGCCGCCTGATTCACCTTCACTCACAGAGTTTTTAGGTTTGGCGGGTTCTGAATTACAAACCGCATCCACCGCACTGGCTGAACACATGGGCAACACCAAAGAAGCACTGGCTGCGATACCGTCTAGTAATCGATAAACGCCTAATAGCGACACATCGGTGCCCCCTTCAGACTTAAGCTCTCCTTGTAAACCTGGAGCCTGAGTGCCTGAGATTTCACTGTCTTCTTTGTCGAAACGATAGCCGTAACTTAGGCCAACGCTTAGGTCATCGTTCACACCATATAAGTAATTGATAACGGTGCTGAAGCTATAACCATTGTTATTAGCACCCACGATGCCGCGCTGAGAGTTTTCTTTCTCTTCTATAGTGGCCACACCTATGTATTCACCAGAGTAGTGCCAGTCCCCCATGCCCATGTTTGAGGATACAAATTGCTGACCTTTGGCCAGAGTATCACCTGGAAAATTTAAGGCGGCTGCACTTGCAGGATTACAAGCAAGATACAGGGATATTAATAAGCTGGAACGTAACCACATGGGTGAGCCTTGAGAACTTTATTATTTTAATGGGCAAGATGGTGGAAGACTGAAGTTTTGCGCTGGTTTTGTCAATGTAAGACTGTGGGACGTGGGTGCTGGTTTCTGGGTGAATTAGGCTTAGGTTTTTTGGAAAGCGACTTACTAGCCTTTGGCTATTGATGTCGATCAGATTATCAGGGCTTACGTATAAACTTAAAGGTATGTGAATGTAGCTTTCGGTGTGTGAGGCAGGGATGCCGGGGCAAGCTTACATGGACGTATTTATAGCGGCCGTAAGTTACATTTATCTGCCTTTGAGTGACTGGATTCGCAACTTAGTGAGGCGCTAGGCAACCAGTAATTAGGGGTTCTGAACCTGAAAAGCGCCGCTCTTTGCCATGACCGCCATGGATGGTGGAAATGCAATTTTTACAGGAGCAAAAAATTGTCCATGGCACCGCGCCATTGCTTACATGGATGTAAGTACTTAGGGTTTGTCTGGAACAAAAACCCTGACCGTCCATCGGTAATTGCTCCCTGCATTACTCTAATACATCACATCCATGTGATTATCCTTGGGCATAAAAAAAGCCCAGTCGCCATTGGGGGAAGACGACTGGGCTCGAAATGCCTTCGGACTCTTGGGGAGATAACCGAAGACAGCGGTAAATCATTTCACACAACTAAGACCATGCAATACTTGTCTAGTTCAATTAGTAGAGTAGATGCTAAGACCAGTATTGCCAGTTTATGCGTAAAATAATCGTAATGAGATTGATTTCGGCCTTTTTAGGGGCCGTAAATCAACAATAAAACGCTGTGTTAGCCCTTAATGTGCTTCGTGCCAGTTATTGCCCACGCCCGCATCCACCACTAAGGGCACATCCAGCTCAACCGCGTCTTCCATTATCTGTTTGATTTTGCTTTTCAGCTCATCAACTTTTGCTTCTGGTACTTCAAAGATAAGTTCATCGTGCACCTGCAAAATCATGCGCACATCTGTAGCCTCGGTTTGTATCCATTGGTACATCTTAATCATGGCTTTTTTAATGATATCGGCGGCAGTTCCTTGCATGGGTGCGTTAATCGCGGTGCGTTCGGCAGCTTGGCGACGCATGCCATTTTTGCTGTTGATTTCTGGCAGATATAAACGACGCCCATATAAGGTTTCCACATAACCTTGCTGTGCCGCCAGCTCACGGGTTTTGTCCATATATTCACGCACACTTGGGTAGCGTTCAAAATAGGTATTAATATAAGCCTGCGCTTCTTTACGGCCCACATCTATTTGCTTGGCCAAGCCAAATGCCGACATGCCGTAAATCAAACCAAAGTTTACGGCCTTGGCATGGCGGCGCTGTTCAACCGTCACATCCGCTTCATCCACAGACATAATTTCGGCGGCGGTGGCTCTGTGGATATCTTTGCCCTGCGAGAAGGCATCCAGCAAACCCTTATCTTTTGACAGGTGCGCCATGATGCGTAATTCAATTTGGCTGTAATCGGCTGCTACTAACACATGGCCCTTAGGTGCTTCGAAGGCTTGGCGTATTTTACGGCCCTCTTCGTTGCGCACTGGGATGTTTTGCAGGTTGGGATCGGTACTCGATAAGCGGCCCGTCGCGGTCACGGCTTGGTGGTACGAAGTATGTACCCGGCCGGTTTTAGGGGCGATCATGAGGGGTAATTTGTCGGTATAGGTGTTCTTAAGTTTGGCCAAGCCACGGTGCTCTAAAATGACTTTGGGCAGGTCATAATCACGGCTTAGCTCTACTAGTACTTCTTCGGCGGTAGAAGGTTGGCCCTTGGGGGTTTTCTTTAAGATGGGTAATTCCAGCTTCTCGAAGAAGATGGTTTGCAGCTGTTTAGGGGAGGCTAGGTTAAATTCTTCCCCCGCTAGGTCAAAAGCCTGTTTTTCAAGTTCGGTTAAACGAACTTGAATTTCCTGGCTCTGCTGATGTAGTTTGCTAGCGTTTACTAACGCCCCTTGCTGCTCCATGTAAGTAAGTACTTGCACTAAAGGTAGTTCAACCTCGTTGTACAATGTAAGCAGTGACTCACTTTCTTTTAATTTTTCATGTAACGTTTCATGCAGACGTAGAGTGATGTCGGCATCTTCGGCAGCATAGGGACCGGCCTCTTTAATATCTACCTGGTTAAAAGTCAGCTGTTTAACACCCTTGCCCGCGATATCTTCAAACGAGATGCAATCATGATTAAGGTATTTTTTAGCCAGTGCATCCATATTATGTTTAGTGGCCACACTGTTTAATACATAACTTTCCAGCATGCTGTCGTGATGAATACCGCGCAGTGTAATACCATGATTTTTTAATACGTGAGCGTCGTATTTTAGGTTTTGACCTATCTTCAAGGCAGTTTCATCTTCTAGCAATGGCTTTAACTTATCCAACGCCCATTTACGATCTAATTGCTCTGGCGCTTCAATGTAGTCATGAGCCAAAGGCACGTAGGCAGCCTCGCCTGGCGCCACTGCAAAGCTAACCCCGACGATGGCCGCTTCCATGTAATTTAAGCTAGTGGTCTCGGTATCAAAGGCAAAATACTCGCTGGCCGCCAGCTTTGTTAACCAGCTATTAAATTCCTCTTCTGTGGATAAAATGGTGTACAAACTTTTATCCACCTTGATTTCAGCAGCCTCAATGCTTGAGTTATCATCTGACTCGCCATCTTTAGACACTTCCTTGATCCAGCCTTTAAACTCACTAAATTCATAAAGAGCCAATAACTTATCGTTTTGCGCTGGGCTGGGTTTAATTTCTTCGATGCTTTGCTCTAGCTTTACATCCAGCTTAATGGTGGCCAGCACTTTGGAAAGCTCGGCCATCTCTTTGTGTTCTTCCAGCTTAGGAGCAAGGGTTTTGGCACCCCGAAATGCCAGCTCCTTTATCTTGTCTAAGTTGGCGTATACATCTTCCAAACAGCCAAGGCCAGCAACCAAGCCCCTAGCGGTTTTATCGCCTACTTTAGGCACGCCTGGAATGTTATCGGCCTTGTCGCCCATAAGCGCCAAGTAATCGATGATGTGCTCGGGTGGCACCCCAAATTTGTTCTTAACCCCTTCAATATCTAAGTGCTCGTTATTCATGGTATTGATGAGACTCACGTGTGCGCTCACCAGCTGAGCCATGTCCTTATCACCGGTGCTGATAATGGTCTCTATGCCTTGCTCTGTGGCCTGTTGCGCGAGAGTACCAATTACATCATCGGCCTCTACGCCGTCGATCACCAATAACGGTAAACCCATGGCAGCAATAATGTCGTGTATGGGTTGAATCTGGCACCTTAAATCATCCGGCATGGGCGGACGATTGGCTTTATAGTCGGCATAAATATCGTTACGGAAGGTTTTACCTTTGGCATCAAAAATCACAATGACATTGGCGCCAGGGTAATTAGTGATCAGGCTGCGAATCATATTGATCACACCCTTTATGGCCCCCGTGGGGTTACCCTTACTATTGGTGAGGGGCGGTAATGCATGAAAAGCCCGAAACAAGTACGACGAGCCGTCGACTAATATAACCTTTTGTTTATCAGATGCTGTCATAGGTCTATTCTTATATAAGGCGGGGGCGCTACAATAGCTGCAGAGCACTAAATATTTAACGGGATATTAGCATGAAACTCTTAGGCACTTTTTTTTTATTCTTCACGCTTTTAAGCAATAACGCTTTTGCCGAACTACCGGCTGAGCCCTCCATTGTGATTACTCATACTAAGGATAAAACCTTTTACGAATACACGCTTAACGGCAAGGTATTGGAGATTAAAGTAGTGCCTAAATTTGGCCCCACCTATTACTTAGTGCCAGCGGGTGGCAGCGACGACGATTTTAAGCGCATGACCCAGTCTAATTTGGTGGTCCCTAAATGGGTGATTTTCAGCTGGTAGGCTTAAGGGCTCCTCTATTAATTGCTTGTAGTCTCTGCGTGACCGATGCGTGCAGTTACAAGGCGCGCGACGCAGTGAAATGGTGCTTCCATTTTCTAGGGGCGCAACGCCGTAAATGAATGCATCGGTCATGCCCTGCGGGGCTTTACGGCTAATCCAGACTCTGCGTTGGTCTCCCTTGAAAGGCAATAAGCATTTCTTCGAAAGCCCGCCTTGATTCTGAATTAGACGTAAAGCCAGAGACTGCAATCAATTAGTAGAGGAGCCCTTTAGATGAGCGTTTATACACAACTGCAAACTCACGATTTTGAACACGTTTTAAGCCAATATAACCTTGGCAAGTTAATCGCGTTTGAGGGCATTGCCGCCGGTATAGAAAATACCAACTATAAGATCACGGTCACTAAGGCGGGTGAAACTCAGTTTTACTTCTTAACAATCTTTGAACAGCTTAAGAAAAGTGAGCTGGAATTCTTCATGCCTTTGCTGTCGCACTTGCAAGAAAACGGCTGCCAACTAGCATCACCCATCAAAAGCATCCATGGTGATTTAACCTTCACGGTTAAGCAAAAAGATGCGGCCATTTTTTATTGCCTACCGGGTAAAACACTTTCCACTCCCAATATTAATCAATGCCGATTAGTAGGAGCGCAACTTGCCAAGATTCATTTAGCCGCCCAGTCTTTTACTCAATCTCATGACAATAGCCGCGGTTACTACTGGCTGCAGCGCCAAATAAATAGCAAGCAATTAGATTTGGCACAAGACAATCAGCAAATAATGGAAGAACAGCTCATTCACTTGCAGAGCTGTTGGCAACAATGGGGGGAGGACGCGGACTTACCAAAGGGTTTTATACACGCTGATTTATTCCCAGATAACAGTTTATTTGTAGGCGATACACTAAGTGGCATTATAGATTTTTATGCCGGCGGATCTGACTACTGGGTTTTTGATGTGGCCATTTGCATAATGGCCTGGTGTAAAAGTGATGCCCATTTTATTAATGATTCACTTAAAGAAGCATTGCTTGCGGGCTACCAAAGTCAGCGACAATTGAGCAATGCAGAAATAAAGGCGTTGCCTGATTTTTTAAGGTTGGCGGTGTTACGGTTTTGGGTATCTAGAGTGCTAGTGCAAAATCAGCAGCAACAGGCCAGCTTAACCACATTTAAAGACCCTGAAGATATGAAGGCATTACTGATGAGTCTAAAGGCGCCGTGAAGGCATTCACGGCGGGCGCTATTAATTAAATAGCTCGCTTTACGGAGCAGCCTCCAGCCAAAACAACGCAAAGTTCTTTCCTTCATCTGTCCACATTTTGTTCACTTGGAAACCCGCGTCCATAGCGAGTCTCTCAAACTCTTGAGGGATAAATTTATAACTGTATTCGGTGATGATGGTTTCACCGGCTTTAAATACAAAGTGCTCACCAAAAATGTACACCACTTGATCAAGGTCACTTGTTAAGTGCATTTCAATGCGACTTTCTTGTTCATTAAAATACGCATAATGAGAGAAATGTTCGCTATTAAAATTACCCTCACCCAAGCGGTTAAGGTGATTCAAAATGTTTAGGTTAAACGCCGCAGTAACGCCCTGTGCATCGTTATAAGCGGCATTTAATATACTGCTGTCTTTCACTAAATCTACACCAATTAAAAATGCGCCGTTATCACCCACATTACTGCGCACACTCTTTAAAAAGGCGAGGGATTCGCTAGGGGTGAAGTTGCCTAAACTTGAGCCGGGGAAAAAACCTACTTTCTTAAAATTGGCCGGCAATTGTTTTGGCAAGGTGGCCCCTTGATGGTAATCAAGGCAAGTGGCATGGATTTCTAACCAGGGAAACTGCACCCGCAGTTTCACCGCGCAATCGAATAAGAAGTCCTTACTGATGTCCATGGGCACATAGGCCTTAGGTTTTAGGGCGTCGAGTAAAAGCCTAATCTTAGTACTGGCGCCGCTGCCGTATTCTATTAATAGGCATTGCTGGCCAGCCTTTTCCAATATCTCAGTGTGATATTGGCGTAATAGCTGAATTTCGGTACGGGTGGGATAGTATTCGGGCAAACTAGTAATGGCTTCAAACAGTTGTGAGCCTTTTTCGTCATAAAAGTATTTGGCCGAAATTGTTTTGGGGCTGGTTTTTAAGCCGCTTAAGATTTCTTTTTGCTGATCCTGCACCTGCACATTAAAGTCATAAAAATACAAACCTTCGTCTTGTTGAATATTTTGATGCTGAACACGTCCTTGCACACTCATCTCCTAACGACCTAAGAATTATTCACTGTCTTTCGCTAACCGCAGCCCAGTCATGGGCCACTGATCTTGTGGATAGAAAAAGTTTCGATAACTCGCTCGCACATGGCCTTTGGGGGTTAAACCGCAACCGCCCCGTAATACCATTTGATTGCACATGAATTTGCCATTGTATTCCCCCACAGCGCCTTGGGCCGTTTTAAAGCCTGGATAAGGCGCATACGCACTCTGGGTCCACTGCCAACATACATCAAACATTTGCAAAAGATCGGCATGACCTTGGCCGGCTGCCACCTCCCATTCGGCCTCGCTGGGCAATCGACAGTTTGCCCAGGCAGCATAGGCGCTGGCTTCATAAAAACTTAGATGCCGAACCGGCTGATGGGGGTCCATAGGAATTAGGCCACGCAGGCTAAACTCAAGCCACTGACCTTCTTTTTGCAGCCAATATAGCGGTGCCTGCACCTTACAAGATTTTTTAGCGTTGGCTTGCCGTGACTTTTGCAATTCGCTCCAGCCATCACTTAGCCACAATGACGCGTCATCGTAGCCTCCTTCTTGAATGAATTTTAAATATTCGCCGTTGGTGACTAAACGGTTACTTAATTGAAAACCAGCCAAGTACTGATTGTGTTGTGGGGTTTCATTATCAAAACAAAAACCATCTTGTACACTTGCACCTATTGTCTTAACGCCCCCTGTAAACGCCACAAAACCCATGGTCTCATTACTATTGGAATACGCCATTTCGTGCCCGGGTAATAGGGTTGGGTAAAGCGGGTTTTGAAAAAAGTTGTACTTAGTATCCATCAATAGCAGTTCCTGGTGCTGCTGCTCGTGATTTAAGCCTAAGGTTATTAACGCAGCTTGTTCAGCTAGTACCTCGCCTTGCAAAGCATGCATAGCCGCATCTACATGGCGGCGATACGCCAATACGTCTTCTAAGCTGGGTCGGGAGAGTAAGTGGCGCTGGGGGCGCGGAAATTGCTCGCCAATACCGTTGTAATAACTATTAAATAAAACCTGAAAGTGATCGTTAAAAACAACATAGTTGGGAATGGCGTTTAGCAAAATAAAGGTTTCGAAAAACCAGCTAGTGTGTGCCAGATGCCATTTAGCAGGACTTACAAAATCGGCGGCTTGCAGGGCACAATCTTCGGCCGACAAGTTAGCAATGAGTTGCTCACTGTATTGACGAATAGTTTGATAGCTCAATAATAAACTAGACGCTTTAATGTCCGGCTTTTTTTTCAAGGCCGATTGAAGTACTGCTGTATTATTTGCTTGAGTTGCTGTTGCCATAACGTCTTTTATTTTTAACTAATTTTGACACGCCAAGTGAGTTCCAGCCTAGGTCTTAAATAAGTCCATGACAAGTGCTGGAAAACATATTGCTGGGTGCGTTAAGAATAAACTAACTTTATGAAAAAACTGTGAATTCAGGAACTTACAAAGATAAACAACGTTGAAACTGCGTATTTAGGTTATTAAAAAAAGATAAAAAGTTGGCACTTTCTACCTGATACAAAGAGGCCAGTGGATCAATTTTTATACGTTTAACCTTAAGCCCCTGAGTTAACTTGTCTAATAGACGCCCCGTAAACTGTGGCTCTACAAAAATACAATGGGCGGCACCGGACTCTAAAAGCTTTCGTACCTGTACCACATGGCGGGTGCCCACTGGTTTTTCGGGGTTGTGAGTCACCACATCTAATTGCTTAAGACCAAAATATTCCACCCAAGGGTGAAAAGCATCATGGTAGCTAATGAAACCGCGCCCTTTAAGACCGCTGAAATTAAGCTCAGTAGCTTTTAACCATTTATTATATTGAGTTAAAAATTGCGTGGGAATTGGTAAATCCATGCGTTTTTGCACCGCCGCCAACAAGCTTGGGATAGTATCCGGCTGCAACCAAAGGTGAGGTTCATGGTGGTCATGTTCACCCTCCGTATCTTGATCCTCCTCAGACCCATCCTCTTCGACTAAATGGCTTAATTGGATTTGGCGGTCTTTATTTCTCATTAAATTAACCAAGAAGGGCTCAATATCAGGCCCTATCCAGATCACCATATCGGCCTTTACGACCTTACGCATGTCACTAGGTTTAAGGCTAAAGTCATGGGGCGATTGATTACTTGCCACTAAAGACGTCACATTAAGCGCAGGCCAAGCGCTTTTTACCAACAGGGCCAACGGATGCACACTAACCAACACCGTCTGGGTAGCGTTAACGGTTACCGATAACAACAGTATCGATACCAATAAAGAGAGTCGGGCAAACAACATAGGGACAAATCCAGCAAAGCATCACGAATACATGGGCCCAATATGATACCCTAAGCAGCTATTGGCCGCACAGATTAAGGACACGACACCGGTGAGTGACTATTTGATAAAACTGCAAAACATCAACCTGGTCCGCCAAGGCCGCTCTATCCTTAAA
>MAAA01004194.1_pt1 | contig 10335 bp, 9 predicted proteins | sample 1115971 | NCBI WGS metagenome assembly MAAA01 (sample SAMN04961123, study PRJNA320927) | seawater metagenome | isolation source: sample BD02T6 sea water enriched with oil for 6 days | place: USA:Gulf of Mexico | collected 2013-07-27 | reverse complement strand
ACTCGCCGAAGTAGCCTATCTATCTAACTGGGAAGCTGAAAAGTTTCGTCAAGGAGTCTAATTATGCACATTATCATTCCCATGTCAGGTGTAGGACAACGCTTCATTGATGCTGGTTTCAAGGACCCAAAGCCATTAATTGAGATTGATGGCAAGCCCATTATTCAGCATGTGGTTGAGCTATTTCCAGGTGAAAGTAAATTCACCTTTATATGTAATCAAACCCATTTAGATTCTACCAATATGCGTAGCATATTAGAAAACATCGCGCCTCATGCAAATATCGTTAGCATTGAAAATCACAAAAAGGGGCCTGTTTTTGCAGTAAGTAAAATTTTTAACCTTATTGAGGACAACGAGGAAGTTATCTTCAATTATTGTGACTTTGGCACTCACTGGAACTATGAGGATTTTTTAAAACATACTCGCGACCGAGGTGCCGACGGAGCCATACCCGCCTACAAGCGCTTTCACCCACACATGTTAGGCAGTACTAACTATGCCTTTATGCGTGATGAAAAACAGTGGATGTTAGAAATAAAGGAGAAAGAGCCGTTCACCGATAACCGTATGAACGAATATGCATCTAATGGTACCTACTATTTTAAAAATGGCAGAAGTGTCAAAAAATATTTTCCACTATTAATGGAACGCGACATCAATCTGAACGGTGAGTATTACGTAAGCTTAATATACAACCTGTTAGTAAAGGATCAACTTAAGGTATCTATTTACGATATTGAGCACATGCTGCAATGGGGCACACCCCAGGATGTTGAAGAATATAATACCTGGTCACAATACTTCACACAGGTATTACAACCACAAGATCCTTGGCAACCAGAAAAAGACAGCACGACACTCATTCCTCTGGCCGGGCACGGTAGCCGCTTTGCAAAGGTGGGCTACACAGATCCAAAACCCTTATTGGATGTCAGTGGTAAGTCCATGATTATTCAAGCCAATAATCAATTACCCGCAAGCGAGCATAATTCATACGTTTGCTTGCAGCAGCACATTACCCAGTACCAAGTAGATACCGCCATTAAAGCAGTACAGCCCGACGCAAATATTATAGCCATTAAAAACGTTACTGAAGGACAAGCCATTACTTGTGAGCTTGGCTTAGCCGATACCGATCCTGATACCCCACTATTAATTGCCGCCTGCGATAATGGCATGTTATGGAACCATGAACGCTACCGGTCATTAATCAAAAACCCAGATATTGATGCTATTATCTGGACTTTTAAAGGCCACCCTTCTGCCAGAGCCAACCCTCAGATGTATGGCTGGGTTAACACTCATGACACGAGTAATCACACCATTGCTACTGGGGTTAGCGTAAAAAAAGCCATTTCTGATCAACCTGAGAATGATCACGCCATAGTAGGTACCTTTTATTTCCGAAAGACACACTTATTCAATCAAGCCTTAGCACGTTTAAAACTTAAAGATATTCGTGTAAACGGAGAATTCTATGTTGACAGCCTAATGGGTGAGCTTATTGATATGGATGCTAAAGTCGCTGTATTTGAAGTGAATGCCTATATCGGATGGGGTACCCCGGATGATTATGAAACCTTTAGGTACTGTCAATCCAGATGCTATAACAGGTCTTACTGAACGCTTTAATTGCTTTAGGCAGGAATACAAATAAATATGTTGAAAGCCTATTTTAGCCAGCCACCACAAATTGCTCGTTTTATTATGACGGGCATAATTGCGGTGAGCACTGACTTTTTATTTTACACCGCGCTCGCGACTGTGATTCCTATTGATATGGCAAAAGGCTGCAGCTTTATCTTAGGATCTATTGCTGCGTTTTTTCTAAACAAATTATGGACCTTTAATGACCAGAGCACTATGGGTAGCGCAGCAGTTAAATTTGCAAGTTTATACAGCGCTACATTCCTATCTAATGTAGCGGTTAATCACTTTAGCCTAGCGTTATTACCTGATATGAAAATCATCTGTTTTTTATTAGCCACCGGCACCAGTACCATATTGAACTACATTGGCATGAAGTATTGGGTTTTCTCAAGTAATAATAAACAAGGATGTTTATAAATAATGTTTTCAGATTTAATGCATAGCCTTAAAATGGGCTATCTATCTCGCCAGTATGATATTGCCTATATAACATCATTTATATGTTTACTAATCTTCATGGGGCTATTTTATCAAGTAGCTTGGCAATATCCTGTCAATGACAGCTTTCCATTAATAGAGCGAATCCTTGATTCTAACTTTCTAGCCAATGATTTTTACACCAATACTTTTACCGAGTTTTCACCAAGGTTAATGCTATCCCAAGCAATTGCCGCCATTAGCCAACTTACCGGCATACATTATACAGAAGTCATAGCCGCTCTAAACATCATACGTATCTGGTTATATGGCCTGGCCTTATATTACTTACTTTTAACTTTAACAGATAAGAATACAGCTTTAGTGGCATTTAGCTTTTCAGCGCTTTCTTTTTTAACCGTGCCTTTTTTACCTGCCTGGTGGCCTATTTCCTATGATTTAACATCGTCAAATATAGCCTTAGTTTTCTCAATGCTCGCTTGGGGCTTGACCTTAAATAATAGAATTAACAGTACATTCATTATCTTGGCAATTTCTGTTTACTTCCACCCATTAGTGGGACTGCATGGATTTCTGCTGAGCATGCTTATCTATATATCTTTCAATGGCTTTCAGGCGTTTTTAGCTTTACTTAAGCAACCACTTATTTACCTGAGTGGGGCAATTTATGGTGCAGTATTTCTTAGTATTTACTTGTCATTTGAACAGGTTATTAGCGATCAACGCTTCATAGCGATAAATGGTGAATTTCGCCATGCTCATCACTATTTTTTAGAGCATATGGAAATTGAAAAATGGATCTCTACCATTGCACTTGTAGCCCTGTCGTTTCTAATCACCCTAAAAATTAATTTTAGTAAAAAAGTTTCCAATACCATCTACGCAACCATGGGTTTTTCCGCAATAATGGTGGCTCTGGGTTATCTATTTGTTGAGCTTTATCCCACTCGGTTTATGTATTCTCTCATTCCAATGCGTACATTTCCAATATTGGTACCTATGATTGTGCTAAGTATTGCAGCACTGGCCGTACACAAATACAATAAACAAGACTACGTTAGCTTCTTTGTACTATTCACCCCATTTATACCTTACAATCATTTGGGCTTAACCTGGTATTTACTGCCTAATTATCACGAAGTTATTTTACCCACTATCGTAGCTATAATAGCGGTAGGTATTGCAACTATCACCGAATTAAAGCCTGACATTCTAAAACCACTTAATTCGTTTCTTCTAAGAATTTTTAAAAAAGACAACATTGCTTTTTCGATACTACCAATTTCAGTGCTATCACTAATTTTGGCAATCACTCGTTTTGAAATTGAGATACCTACCCTACAAAATGAAGCCAATATTTATCAATGGCTGAATACCAATAGTTCGTCCAACGATATTATCGTCAGCGAATTAAATGCTGCTAGCAACCAAAAAATTAGACTTATTGCCCACCGTGCAGTGGTGGTCAGTAAAGATTTTCCGTTTAATGAGACATTCTACGAGCAATGGTACCAGCGCTATAGTCAAATCTATGTTGAGCGCGATCAGGCGCGTGGACGTATCGATTCTTTAAGCCCTGCTGAACTCAATCAATTAATGGATCAATACTCAGCCACTATTTTACTACGCACTAAGCCTTTAGAAGAGAATATATATTTTAGTCCAATGGGTAGCACTATGGGTGAAAATGCAATGAGCTACATATATAGAAATAATGAGGAAATAGCACATGGATATTAAGCTATCTATTGTAGTTCCTTGTTATAACGAGATAGAAAATTTGCCCGATTTATTTGAAGCCTTTAGCCGAGTGATAAACCGTAAAGACATAGAGTTAATAGTCGTAAATAACGGATCAAACGATGGCAGTGGTGAATTGATCGAAAAATTATTGCCAAAATATCCCTTTGCCCGAGTAAATCATGTAGCCATAAATAAGGGTTACGGTTATGGAATATTATCTGGTTTAAATGTCGCAAAGGGTGATTTCCTAGGTTGGACCCATGCCGACTTACAAACTGACCCCAGAGATGTAGTTAAAGCATTAGAGTTGATTGAATACCATAAGGATAATAAACACATATATATTAAAGGTGACAGGAAAGGCAGACCCGTTCTTGACCAGCTTTTTACAATTGGCATGAGTCTGTTTGAAACTTTATATATGGGGCGCGTGTTATGGGATATAAACGCACAGCCCAACATATTCCACCGAACATTCTATGAACAATGGCAACATAAAGCTCCTTTTGATTTTTCACTGGATTTGTTTGTTTTGTATATGGCCAAGAAAATGAATCTAAAAATTAAACGTTTTGATGTCATATTTCCAGAGCGCCAACATGGTGAGTCCAGCTGGAATACAAGCTGGAATGAGAAATGGAAATTCATAAAACGAACCCTTAGTTTTTCCATTGAGTTGAAAAAGGATATGAAACATGACCCACTTTATCGCTCATCGAATTAATACTGTAGCAGAGCTAAAGTCACTGCCTAATCATATGGGTGTGGAACTGGATCTTCGCGATGAAGGTAACGAGATTATTTTACAGCACGATCCCTTTATAAGCGGTGAAAAGTTTGACGATTACCTAGAGCACTACCAACATGGCACTATGATATTAAATATTAAAAGTGAGCGTATTGAACACAGAGTAATAGAGCTTTTGAAAGGGCATAATATTACTGACTATTTTTTCTTAGATAGTTCTTTCCCTATGATTAAATTGTTAGTAGAAAAAGGTGAACACAAGTGCGCTGTACGTTTTTCTGAGTTTGAAGGCTTAGATACCATAATGACCATGCAAGGAAAAATTGATTGGGTATGGGTTGATTGCTTTAGCAAGCTCCCCATTAATACTGCAGGATTTAAACTGTGTTTGGTATCACCCGAACTTCAAGGGCGACCTGACGACATAGAGCCTTACAAATACGCGCTAGCATCACAAGGTATCATTTTTGATGCCATCTGTACTAAGACACATAACATAGAAAAATGGGCACTTAATAACTAATGAAAACAATTATTTTTCTATTTCTATCACTTAGCCTGATTGCTTGCAATGATGTAAAAAGTGATTTTATTTATGGGCCTAAAGGTAAGGAGGGGGCACACACCCCTATCCAACAAGATAGCCAGGGTAACCCATATGGTTATTATGAATACCTGCCCAAAGGCTTCAACAAAAAAGACAGCCGTAACTTACCAATCATATTCTATTGGAATGGCATTAATGCCCTCACGGGAAACGGCCGGGAAGATATAGGTAAGCTATTAAATCAAGGCCTAACCCAATACATTCATGAAGGCCGACATTATCCTGCCATTATTATTTCAGGAATGCTGCCACGCTGGAGTGAAGATGACCCCCATGACTTTGTGGAATACATACTTGAGCGGTATAAGCTATACCTTGACCCTACACGAGTGTATATGACCGGTTTTAGCGCAGGAGGTGCTGTTACGGTTAAATATGCTGCCAAACATCCTGAATACCTTGCTGCCATATGGCCAGTGTCGGCTGCAGCAGAACCGCCCACAGATGAACAGCCATCTATGGCCATGGCTAACATACCCAGCTGGTTTTATCACAACAGTGGGGACATGTCTGTGGAGATATGGCGCAGTAATCTTTGGCATCGAGCGCTAAAAAATATGGGTGGTGAGCACCACATTACCCGACCAGATAAAGACAGCCATTATGCCTGGAAAGAAGCCTACGCCAGTGAAATGCTCTGGCGCTGGCTGTTAGATAATCGTAAAGGAAGCACACTATGAGCTCAGAAATGAGTCATGGACACATACACTATATGGATGCAGCCCGTGGCGTATTAATGTCACTAGGTGTACTCCTGCATGCCGCCAACGTATTTAGCGATGCTGATTGGGCCATACAAAATGCACAAACTTCCATTATTTTTACCCACCTAATCGACTTTATTCACCAATTTCGCATGCCTGCATTTTTTATAGTATCTGGTTTCTTTTGTCACTTATCATTACAAAGATATGGTCACCAAAAGTTTATTAACAAGCGTATCCCTAGGATCTTGGTCCCAATGCTTGTTACGGTACTTTCGTTAAATATACTACAAAGCTTAATATTGGCGAAGTATCACTCTTACCCAGTCTCATTATTGGATAGCGACTATTGGCTATCAGGTAAATGGGTGTCCCATTTATGGTTTCTACATTGCATTTTAATTTATTTCGCTGTCTCCGCACTAATTTACAGATACAGCTTAAAGCCAGTAACATTATTAGCATCCAACCTTAAATACTTAATGCTAAAAAGTGGAGGGCTCTTCCTACTTGTATTACCACTGGGCACTATGATCACACTTAAATTAAGCTACCTTATCCCAGACACCGGTTATTACTTATTTTCTATTGCTGAAGCCATTTTCTATAGTGTCTTTTTTGCCTTTGGCGTTTTAATCGGCAGCCATCGCTCGCTACTTTCAACCTTCATTAAACCTGGGGTACTCCCCTGCGCACTCCTTTTAGGGGTATTCATACTGTTTTTTGCTCTAAAAGATAACCCCTCTTCTTGGGTTAGTATGCTAACGCTATATATAAGCCACCTAATACCTTGGCTGTTATGTTTAGTGTGTTTCTTTATATTCCACTCTTTGTGTAACTCCCGCTCTACGGCCTTCGAATACCTTGCAAACGCTTCCTATTCAATTTACTTATTCCACCATATCCTAATTATTATATTTTCAATTATTATCATTCCAACAAATATAAATATATGGCTTAAATTCGTTATTCTAGTAAGCACCACATATGCCACAACAATATTTATTCACCACTTTTTTGTATTAAAATTCCCTCTTATGAGGTTTCTATTTAATGGAGTTAAAAGTGAACCCAGTGATGGACGAGTCAAAAATAATCACCAATATGTTAAAACATGAGTCTCTTTCAGCATTGCTTAGTGACACGTTGTAATACTCAATTTAATTAGACACTAACAGTTCAAACATGGCAGTAAATCTGGTAATAAAGGCTAAAATATGATTGAATTCGCCCCGATAAAATGGATTATTTAGAAAGCGCGATGGATAGCAACCCCTCTCTATTGAATGACATAATTACACTGTCTTTCTCTCGATACCTAGGTGTCATATTCGTCGTTAGTTCCGATTTACTTAATTTAAATATTAATACCCCATTCACTTGGCAATGGCATCAGAACATTACATTCAACTGGAACTTACGATGAAATACTTATATCACCACCGCACTCAAGGGCTGAATGTCGAAGGTGTACATATTCGTAGCATATGCAACGCTCTAGTTAAGCTGGGCAATACAGTTAGACTGGTTTCAGTTACATCCTCTAATGACGACTTCAAAAACACCCCTAAACTAAAAAAAGAACACAATCCAAATAAAAAGCCAAGCTTACTAAAATCCATCGCCAAAAACTTGCCCGAACCGATTTTTGAATCTATAGAGCTGGCATATAATGTATATGCCTTTTTTCGTTTATGGAAAATAATTCATACCGACCGACCCACACGTATATACGAGCGTTATTCACTATTTTTATTTTCTACTTTATTACTAGGGAAAATATATGGCATTCCAGTAATCTACGAAATTAACGATTCAGCCCAGCTGGTTCGTTTACGTCCACTATATTTTAAACGCTTCGCCGCTTGGGTTGAGCGTAATACCTTTAATAATGCTCAAGGACTGGTATTTGTTTCGCAAAGATTACGTGAAATAATTTTAGGGGCCTACCCCAGCATAACTACCGCCAATATAGTTTCACCAAACGCTTCTGATAAAAATATATTCTTTTTTGACGAAGTTAAAAAGAAAATATCAAAAAAATCGTTAGGATTAGAATCTAAAACCGTATGTGGGTTCATTGGCTGCTTCGCCTTTTGGCATGGTGTTCATCATTTCATGGATAAGATGGCCCCTAAGCTCAAACTAAACCCCAATCTAGTCCTACTGTTAATCGGTGATGGCGAAACCTTACCTGCTGTTAAAAAAATTGTTGAACAATATGAATTGGAAAACCAAGTTATTCTAACTGGCAATGTCCCCCATGGAGATATTATTCAGTATGTTCGCGCCATGGACTTTTCAGTATTACCCAGTTCCAACGAATATGGCTCTCCCATGAAAATGTTTGAACTTATGGGAACGGGTGTTCCATTAGTGGCTGCTGATTACCCTCCTGTGGTAGAGATTATGGATGACGGCAAAGATGGTTGGCTATTCCCACAAGGGGATTTTGACTCGTGTATTGAGCTGCTTATTGATATTCACACTGACCCACAAAAAATATACCAAGCTGCAATACATGCCCAAAGCAAAATACACAAACACCATCAGTGGGCTAATAATGCCGAAGATTTAGACGCCTTGTTTAACCAGTCAAAGTCTAGTGTGTAGACGAACATGATAAAATTTAAAGTACTCCATGTGGTGCTGTCGATGGAAACCGGTGGCTTAGAAAATGGCATCGTAAATTTAGTTAACAATGCTGATAATATTTATTTCAAAGTGGATGTATTATGCCTGCGCGAAAAAGGATCATTGGCTGAACGTATTACCAACCCAAATAGCCAAGTTATATTTGACGGAAATCACGATCACAGCCTACTAACGGCACTAAAAAAGATATATAAATCCTGTGTGAGAGGACAATACCATATAGTTCATACTCATGGCTTCACAACGATGCTGGCCGGCTACTTAGCTACAAGACTAAGCAGAACCCCCATTCTAATCAATGGTGAACACGGCACTCTCTATTACGCTTCATTAAAACAACGCCTTTTACAAAAATGGCTATTTAGAGCCATGAATCTCAACCTGACAGTCAGCAAAGAATTAAAAGATAAAATCCAACTTGAATTCAGCCCTTCATTTGATAACTTTCAACCTATTATCAATGGCGTAGACAGTGAGAAATTTAACCCTAAAATAACCAGTACGCTTCACAGTGAACTTAACATTCCACAGCACCACATAATTATTGGCTCTGTAGGCAGGTTAGTAGGTGTTAAAAACTACCCGTCTCTCATGAACGCCTTTGCCAAGGTAAGTCAGCAGAATGAAAATACACATCTAATACTAGCTGGTGATGGGCCCGAAAGAGCAGCCTTGGAATTAATCGCCTTCACTTTCTTGGAAAAAGAGACGACATTCCTAACGTCATGAATGGATTTGATCTATTTGTTTTACCTAGTTTTAGTGAGGGCCTATCCAACACCCTACTAGAAGCCATGTCATGCGGTGTCCCAGTAATCGCAAGTAAAGTAGGCGGCAACCCTGAGATAGTTAAACCTAATGTTAGTGGTTTCCTATACCCATCTGACGATGTGGAAGCATTGACAGAAATATTGAACAACCTTTGCAATTCACCCAGTGATATCAAAAAATTGGCAGCACTTGCACGAGAACACATTGTTAACAATTACTCATTGAGTTCTATGGTTAATAACTATGAAAATGTTTATAAAAGTCTGCTAGCCGATAATATTCTGATGCCAACGCCCACACATAAAGCTGGTTGACCCTAGATGACGTTTGCACTTTGTTATTACGTTTTTAGTTTTGTCATTGGGCTAATCAGCCCTTTTTGGGGGTTGGTCGGATTTACTTGTAGCTTACTGCTGCGTTTTCAGGATCATTACCCACAAATTACTGCTATTAAACCTTTTACACTGTTGCTTTTCGGAATGTTGCTTAGCTGTATTATCAACAAAGCTAAGCTTTCTACATTAAAATGGAAGCAAGACAAACTAATTTTATACCTACTACTGCTTTCAATATTAGGACTATTAATAATGGCTCCTGGAAGTTTAATAGGTGAGACTTATGTTTACTTGTGCTCAATATCTCTTTATTACTTTGCCAGTAGAATATTACAAACCCCCGCCCAATTCATCACACTTTTCTTTTGTATGGGGTTGAGTGTGGCCTATCTAGGCTACCTTGCGATTGAGGATATAGAAATGTTTGGCCTACAAAGCCAGTACATTGATCCAAGATCTAATCGTTGGCAAGGTATCGGCTATTATGAGAACTCCAATGAGTTTGGCCAATTAATGATTACCACCGTGCCTTTTTTATTGGCATGTATACTCATTAGAAAAAGCATATTTTTATCTGCTGCTTCTATTGCACTCATGTGTATATTGCTTTTTGTCATGATTAAATGCGAATCCAGAACTGTTATGGTGACATTAGCCATGATGTTTGTCGGTACGTTTATG
>MAAA01011081.1_pt1 | contig 10337 bp, 5 predicted proteins | sample 1115971 | NCBI WGS metagenome assembly MAAA01 (sample SAMN04961123, study PRJNA320927) | seawater metagenome | isolation source: sample BD02T6 sea water enriched with oil for 6 days | place: USA:Gulf of Mexico | collected 2013-07-27 | reverse complement strand
TTTTTGCGAGGCTTTAATCAAATTAACAATACGTGCCTGAGCTTCTGATGAGTTCAACTGATCAATAACGTCAAAACCACCATCTTGCATATCAACATCCGCAAACACACTTGAAGCTTTATCAAGCAGTGTTAATTCACGCTCGGAACTATCATCAACCATCATTTGTGATTCATTGGTAACAATAGACGCTTCGTCGTTTAACTCTTGGTAAACCTCAACTGAAAGCTTAATGAAATCAGCATTACCATTTACGTTATTCTCATCAAATTTAACAATATCTTTACCAGCGTCAGTGTTATTAAATTCTAGGTTATTTGAGGATGCATCCTGAAAATCGACTCTTAACAAATAGATATCGATGTCATGTCCTGCGCCAAAGTCACCGTCATTCTTAGTTAATACAATTGACTTTAAATCAGCACCCGCTGTTACCGTAATATTATTAAGATACTCATTACTGGTGATATCTCGAACTTTAACCGAGTTTTCATCAATAGCCTGGGTACTAAGTGTTTCACTGAAACGAACGGTTAATACGTTTGTTACATCATCGTGTAACTTCGCACGAGTTTCATTTACTACCGCTTCATCAATCGCAATAACAAATGGAGCAATCAGGTCGTCACTAGAAATTGCGGATGCGTAAAGGTTACCTACATGAATTTTTTCCACTTCATCATTGGTACTTACAACCGTAGGCATCTCGATAGGCTCTACTACAGAGTATGCGTCCATAGATTCAACCACATAACCACCAACAACAAATTTAAGATTGGAATCGTTGGCAACACCTGATATTTCAAAACTACCATCTTGTGCAGTAGTCGTTGGGAAGGAAATTGTAGAAAAAGAAATTTCATCACCCGATGTAGTGTGATCACCACCTACAACACTAACAAGCTCAAGGCTAATTGTTTGATTGGCTAGTGGCTCACCTGTTTCTTTATCACGCAGTACGCCTGTTACATTAGAACCAGCTTCACCTATGGCGGGCAATACCGCATCGCCTGCTACAGCTGTGAAACCATCAATAAAACGGTTGGTACTTGCGATACCCACTTCTTCAATGGTGCCTTGACTAGTGCGACCGTGATCAATTACTGCATCAGAATAAACTTCAACCGTGGCCCCTAAATAACCCGCTGGAGGGACGATAACAACACGTATTGCACCACCATCGTAATCTTCACCCTGGATTACAGTCACACCGGTTGCTGCAATATTATCTAGTTGATAAGCACCGCCTTGATTGGTGACAGCTGAACGATTACCAACAAAAACTTTGGCACCTGGGATTGGGTTACCGTTGGTGTCCTGAACAATACCTTGAATGGATCCTTTAGGTGCTGTGGTCGCTTCACTATTATTACCAACTGCATTAGTGGTCAGCGTTTCATCACCACCTAAAATACAACCTGTCATGCCAAACATCATAGTCGAGGCTAGCGTCATTGCCGCTACCAATTTTGCTTTTTGAAACATACGTTTTTCCATAAAGTTTATCCCCATAAATTTAAATAGCAGGCACGGCGCCTACACAAGACTTAAATTAAGTTAAATAATTATTTTGAAAAGGATATATATACGGAGCAGGCGAACGCCTTAAACTCTGCAATCCTTTGCATTAGTCATCGGGCGCCGAGTATGCCATCACTTGCAAGTTTTAAGATATTAAACTACATGCAATACAGCACTAAAGTCTGAGATGGAATGGTTAAAATAATAATAAAGTATTGGTCCTTTGCATTTATTACGACAAAACTCCTATTTTATGAATAAAAAAACTACAAATTTTGAATTTTTATCTACAATTAATTTCCATCGATTATGTCACATAAAACACAATCAATGACTTTAAGTTCACAAGGTACTAGATAGAAATAGTCACAACTAAATCAAGAAATACTCACTAATTTTTATTTATTAGCAGGGTTGAAGTACCAAGGAACATCCGTCAACCCTAATAGTTCACGACGAATTAAATCAAGTGCGGCACTGGCCACATACTCTTGAAAGTAGCTGCGGGGTCCGGGGTAAAATAATTTTTGGCTCTTAATATTGGTTTTTTCTCCCCAGGCCAACCAAACGGTTCCCACTGGTTTTTCTTCAGTGCCACCACCTGGGCCTGCAATACCCGACACCGCAACGGCCAAATTAGCCGCCGTTATTTTAAGCGCGCCGACAGCCATTTCTTTAACCACGGACTCACTAACCGCGCCTTCATTTAATAAACTTTTTGCACTTACCCCCAGTACCATTCTTTTTATCTCATTTGAATAAGTAACAAACCCCCCTTCAAATACCTGCGAAGCACCCGCCACCGAGGTAATCTTGGCGGCAACAAGCCCACCGGTGCAAGATTCTGCCAGTGTTAGCTGCTTTTTCTGCTGCTGTAATAATGACACAACCAGCTCGGGCAATTGAGCATCCCCTTCACCTAAAATATGCGCGCCAAATAGTCGTGTGAGTTTATTCACCCATGTATCTATCTGTTTAATTGCAGCTTCATTGTGCGCGGTAAGCTTTACTTCTATTTGCGGAAAGGCCGCTCTAAATCCTAATTCAATTTCTTTTGGCCAATCGGGTAATGCGTCATTGATAGTACGCTGTAAGGTGGATTCGCCAATACCAAAAAGCTGTAATCTTTTTACTTGGGTAACACCATCTGGATTCATAGTTTTAAGGATGGGCAAAATAGATTCTTGCAACATGCTTTTGGCCTCGCTAGGCACCCCTGGGGTAGCTAAAACCAAGCAATCGTTATGGGTATAAGAAAAACCTGGCGCACTGCCAATTGGATTATCAACAATGATGACACCCTGCGGCAATAGCGCTTGTTTTTTATTGGGTTCATTTAGCTCATAACCACGACGATCACACCAGCTCACCAAATGCTCTAAGGCCAGTTGATTAATGGCCAGCGGCTGGCCTATCACACGTGCCAAAGCTTCAGCCGTTTTATCATCCACCGTGGGGCCCAAACCGCCATTTATAATTAAGACATCAGCCTGTTGTGTCAGACTTTCTATTTCTTGAATCAATAACGCAAGGTTGTCTCCCACGGTCACTTTACGGGTGAAGACTAAACCCTGCGTTTTAAGAATATCGGCCATCATGCAGGAATTACTGTCTAAAACATCACCACTCATTAATTCGTCGCCAGTAAGCAATAATTGGATATTTAAATTCGTCATGGCGCTCTCTTTGTGTCGAGGGTTAACAGGTTTTAAATATACCCCAACTTTCGCTTTAACGTGATAACAATCATGAGGCATTAATATTAAGCTAAAGGGCCGTTAAAAGAGGCAGGCGTATCATAATCCCATTAAAAAAGCCGCCAGCGTTATTTTACGCTCGCGGCTTTTTCGCTTAAAGATCACTCTGTAAGAGTGATCAATCTTGCCAGGCTTTATTTAACCGCTAGATTCGATTGCATATTATTATCTAATTGATTGCTGTTATCTTCTGATATATCCACTGGCGTCGTCACGACTCCCTTATCAAATTTCATTAACAATGCAGGCAATAATAAAAAGTCAAAGATCAAGGCGATACTGATAGTGGCACTGATCATGATGCCCATCTTGGCATTTACAGTGAAGTCGGATAGTAGTAATACCGAAAAGCCCGCCACTAAAACCATAGTGGTTATCACTAAGGGTTTGGCCACAGTCTGAAAGGCGTATCGCACTGCGTCTTCAGGGGTTTTATTTAAGAGTTTGCGAGCACGCATGTATTTACTGAAGAAATGCACAGTATCATCCACCACGATCCCTAAGGTTAAACTGAATACCACGGCCACACCCAAATCTACCTCACCCACAATCACACCCCAAACACCAAACGCCATCATGGCGGGGAAGGCATTTGGCAGTAAGCTTAACAAACCGTATTTAAACGAGCGTAATGCAATGATCAGCGTTAAGGTAATTAATATAATGGCAAGGGCCGAACCGGCTAACATGGATTCTATGTTGGTCTTGCCCACATGGGCAAACATGATCGAGATGCTGGCTCCGGTGGCCGCCAATTCAGGATGGTTGTCGGTAAACCACTGCTGGGCACGTTCATCAACGCCTATGATGCCCTTGGCTTTTTGACCTTTTAGAATCACGGTAATCAAGGTAGAACGTTTTTCAAAATCGATGATGTTGTTCATGTCCAGCCCATAAGGCAAGGACAACTCGTACATCAACTGATATTGGGCAGCCAGCTCGCGGCTTTCGGGTATCTTGTAGAAGGCTTGATCATCGGCGTGCATATTTTTATTTAAACGCTTAAGGGTGTCGGTGTAGGAACCCACATACACCACTTCTGGTTGATCAATATACCAGTCACTGAAGGCTTCTACCTTTTTCAAAAACTCGGGGTCGTTTACTCCACCCGCTTCGCCACTGTCTAAGGAGTAGTTTATAACATCAAAGCCACTAAGATTTTCCTGCATAAATTCAGAGGCCTGACGGAACTCAGTGCTCTCATCAAAGTAAGCCATAGTGTTGTCATTTAATTCATTAAGGGATGCTAGGCTCGTCATGCCCACAGCCACTAGCAATACACCCCACAATAAAGGACGACGCTTGTTAATGGTGAACTCGGCCACCTTGGCAGACCAGGTTTGTTTGCTCTCGTCGGCCGCTTTGGCCTTCATGGGAAACCAAATGGCCAGAGTAGGCAAGATGGCAATACTCAAAAAGAACGCCGCCATCACCCCAAATGCGGCAATGTTGCCCAACTCCTGAAACGGCGGTACTTCGCTGGTATTCATGGCCAAAAAGCCAATGGCGGTGGTGAGACTGGTTAAAAATACCGGTGAAAGGTTGATCTTCATGGCTTCGGTCATGGCCGCTTTTTTATCTTTACCCAATGACAGCTGGTGCAGGTAACTAGCCAGTAAGTGCACACAATCACATACCGCTAAGGTTAATATAATAATGGGCGCCATGACGTTCACTTGGTTTAAGTCGTAACCTACCCAGCCCATGAAACCCTGGCTGCTAACCACACCCACAATAATAACGACTGTGGTTACCATGGCCGACCAAAATGAGCGCAACAACAACAGCAGCATAATAATGATGAGTAAAAACAAACCCGGGAACAGGTGGCTAGAATCATATTCCGCCGACTCGTTAAAGGCGGTATTCACGATAGTTAAACCCTGCAGGTGAATCTTGATATTCGGGTTTTCTTGCTGAATTTGTGCTCTTAGTGCGCGGGCCGCATCTACTAGCTCTATAGTGGCTAAGCCTTGTGCGTTACTTTCTTCGGGCAAGGTAAGGGAAATGTTCACCGCGGTCACATGATTACGGTCAGACAACAGGCGATGTACTAGGGCAATTTCGTTTTCGGCAACCCCTTTAATTCCTGCAATTTGCTGCGCGCTTAGCTGCAAGGCATCTTCTACTAGATCTGCCACCAACAGGTCATCGTCCACTACCTTGGTATGCTGAAAGTTAGTGATGGAATCCACTCGGGTAGAATAAGGCAGCAACCAGGATTCACGGGTTAAGGTTTTTGCTGAATACTTCTTTATCTAGCGGCTCCACCACAAACATCAGGTTATCGGTTTTTGTATAGGTATCCTGAATCTGTTCATGAGCCAGCAACTGAACGTTGTCGTCTTTAAAGAAAATTTTGTAGCTGCTATTAAATTTAAGCTGAGCTAAGCCAGCGCCCAAGGCGACAATGAGCACCATGGAAATGGCACTGAGCAATAAACGGCGTTCCACCAGCCACGTGGCTATGCGATCATTCATGGGCTTATCCTAAGTTTGATTTTATTGTAATTGGCAAGGACACTACGTGATAACGGCTGTGTTTTCCATCGTTTAACCCTGTGGTTGCAAGTACTATGGTTTCACATCAATATCGTGATGAAGGTACACTATATTCGTGATTTCATTCTATGTGGGGGATGTTACAAATTGAAGTCACTGGCCTAGTACCAGCATGTGGAACGGGTTAGCCCGTAGGGCTAACCCGGAAGTGAATATGAAACTCTACTCACTTATTGAACGGTTAAGCCATTTTATCTAATACGCCAGCAAGGGTTTTCACTGTACGCTCTATATTGTGCAGTTTATCCAAACCAAACAAACCTAAGCGGAACGTTTTAAAATCGCTGCCTTCGTCACACATTAACGGCACACCGGCCGCAGCTTGCATACCAAGAGCAGCAAATTTACTGCCGTTTTGCATGCCGCTATCTGTGGTATAACTTACCACTACACCCGGTGCTTTAAAACCTTCGGCCGCGACACTTTTAATTCCACGACTTTCTAGCAGTTCACGCACTTGCTTGCCCAGTTCTATTTGCTCGGCTTTTACTTTGTCAAAACCGTATGCTTTGGTTTCAAACATAGCATCACGAAACTTGGTTAACGCATCTGTTGGCATAGTGGCATGATACGCATGGCCGCCATTTTCGTAGGCTTGCATAATTTGATGCCACTTTTTCAAGTCACACGCAAAGCTATTACTGGTGGTGGTTTCTAATAGTGCCAAGGCATCTTTATTTAACATCACTAACGCCGCGCAAGGTGAAGCACTCCAACCCTTTTGCGGGGCAGATATTAAAATATCCACGCCAGTCTCTTGCATATCTACCCAAACGGTACCGGACGCGATGCAATCCAATACAAACAAACCGCCGACAGAATGAACCGCATCGCTTACGGCCTTAATGTACTCATCTGGCAAAATCATGCCTGAAGCTGTTTCTACATGGGGGGCAAATACAAAGTCAGGCTTTTCACGTTTAATTGTAGCTACTACGTCGGCAATGGCAGCCGGTGCAAATGGAGATTGAGGCTCGTCACTTAAGGTGCTGGCTTTTAATACGGTAGTCGCAGCTGGAATATTGCCCATATCGAAGATTTGGCTCCAACGAAAGCTAAAGAAGCCGTTGCGAATAACCATGCATTTTTTATCCACGGCAAACTGGCGAGCCACGGCTTCCATGCCATACGTGCCACCACCGGGAACCACGACTACACCGTCGGCCTTATAAACTTCTTTCAAGGTGCTTGAAATGTCTCTCATTACCCCTTGAAAAGACTGTGACATATGGTTTAACGAGCGGTCGGTGAATACCACTGAGTATTCTAAAAGGCCATCTGGATCAATATTGGACAGTAACGCAGCCATGGATTTTCCTGTAATTTGTTTGTTGTGTGTCGAGTGCGACTAAACTAAACATAGGCTAGCCTACAATTAGCATGAAACGTTTGCCCTATTAGAAAATAGTCATCTATTGGTGTAAAGCCATTATCGACATATTTTAGGTGAATAACGTGTGCAGTGACCCTTTAAAATGCACTTTAAAGGCCCTGTATTGATAATATAGCCAAGACTAATGGGACAAATTACCGTAATTTATGTCTCTTGGAAGCACCACCTAATCACGGACAGATTGTAAAGATAATATGAAGTTACTCAGCTACCTGCTTTTTATGGCTTTCATGCCTGCTTTCAGCCACGGCGCCAACCAAGAATTTGTGCGTGACTACACCTATATTGCTGGCGAAGCCGACAGTAAAATATCTTCGCGCCAAATGGCTCTACAAGAAGTAAAGCGGGAATTGCTCAGCGAAATTGGCACCTACATTTATGCTCGCATCGACATTAGTGAAAATACTAAGGGTGAACAGGTCGCCAAACAAGAAATTCGCGCTCTAACAGCAGGCATAGTGAAGCTAGAAACCTTAAAGGAAAGCTGGAACGGTTATGAATTTTATATTCAAGCAAGACTAGTATCAGACCCAGATCAGGTGGTGAAACACATCAATGAATTAGTAAAAGAAGATAATCAGAACCAAGTACTGTCTCAACAAGTTTCTGTAAAGGCCAATGAAAATCAGCAGTTAAAGCAGAAGTTGATACAAGGAAGTCATGAAACACAAGAGTTAAAAGAACAACTAGCAGAGCATGGCCATGAGAAACAAGAATTAAAGCAGCAGTTAGTTGAGAACTATCAATTCACAGACAACCTGCAAAATGAGATGCAAATATTACAAGAAGAACTCAGTAATACACGCTCTAAACAAAAAAAGCTTGAATTAGCCATTCGCTATCAACAAAAAACCCTAGAGCTTTCCATTAATAATGACTACGTAAGAGGATTGAACTATTACTGGGGCAGTAAAGATAAACAACCCGATTACTTACAAGCCGCTTATTGGTTTAATAAGGCTGCACAAAAAAACTACGGCGGCGCTCAGTATAAACTAGGGGTCATTTATGAAAATGGCCAAGGAGTACCTGCTGACTTCAAAACCGCTTTTACTTGGTATAAGCGGGCGGCCAAACAAGGCTATAGCAATGCTCAATTTACAATGGGGGACTTTTTTCTAAAAGGTAAAAAGGTTTCAAAGGATTTAGCTCAAACCGTGCATTGGTTTAGCTTGGCGGCCGATCAAGGAAATGCTCAAGCACAGCTTGCCCTTGGTGATATGTATTTACACGGCCAAGGCGCACCTCAAAGCAATATGCTGAGCGCCAAATGGTATTTAGCCGCCGCCCATCAAGGGGAGGCCTTAGCGCAATATCAACTGGGGTTAATGTATCGTAATGGCCTAGGAGTCGATAAGGATTATCGTCGCGCCGCTAAGTGGTTCGTAAAAGCCACGAATCAAGGTCATCGTTTAGCCAAGGTAAATTTACAGTCTTTACAGGAAGCAGGGTATTTCTAACTACCCGCCTTTTCCTCGGCACGCCCCGTCACGGTGATTCGTAAAAGCCACAAGTCAGGGGCACCGTTTGGCCAAGGTGAATTTACAGTCTTTACAGGAAGCTGGGGATTTCTAAATTTTAGATACTCACTTTAACCCAGTATCCAAAATGTGAATTCGATGTTTTATCCAACCATGACAAATTTAAGTGCAACCCAGTTTACAGCGTGCCTTTTCCTAGGCATGCCTCTTCCCACATCTAGCTACTTCCCTGTAGAGCCCGCTGTTACAGGTTTAAACACATTTATACCAGGTTTTATTTTTTGCTCTAAATTGTAATGTGCACACCTACCAACTAACCCCTTTGTGGTAGATTTTCGCCCATTACGTTCCTGTAATGTCTGCTTAAATTACTTCCATACCAAGATTTATCACATTGAACACCCTGCCCATATACGTAATAACAGGCGCGTGACTCAATCAAATCGTTAGCCAGAGGCATGAGCATGAACCAGAATCGGAGTTCTTCTTACTACACCGCCACCGTAAACCAAGACAGTGATTACCCTGAACTCGAGGGTGATCACAGAGTTGATGTGGCCATAGTAGGTGGCGGCTTTACCGGTATCAACACCGCCCTAGAACTCGCTGAACGTGGTCTTAAAGTGGCGGTAATTGAAGCTGAAAAAGTGGCTTGGGGCGCCACTGGCCGTAATGGCGGTCAAGTAACCGGCAGCCTGTCAGGTGATGACGCCATGACTAAGCAGATGGCTAAAAAGCTTGGTAAAGGTGTTGATGATTTTATTTGGAATTTACGCTGGCGCGGACACGAAATAATCAAAAGCCGCGTTGAAAAATACAAGATTGATTGTGACCTAAAGTTTGGCCACCTGCACGCCGCCTACAAACCCAGCCACATGAAAGAGCTGCACGCTAGCTACAACGAGGCCGTTAAACGTGGCATGGGGGAAGAGGTTGAGATGGTCAGTCGTGAGCAAATGCCCGACTACCTAGAGACCGATGTTTACCACGGCGCGCTGTATAACAGAAAAAACATGCATTTACATTCACTAAACCTTTGTTTAGGCGAAGCGCGAGCGGCCGAGTCACTGGGCACCATTATTTTTGAAAACTCCCCTGTGATTGACATTGTTCATGGGGCCACACCCAAGGTCATTACCGCAAAAGGCACCGTTACTGCAAATACCGTTATGCTGGCCGGTAATGCTTATCACAGGCTTGAGCGCTTAAAAATGAGCGGTAAAATATTCCCCGCAGCTGGCGGCATAGTCACCACTGAAATCCTAGGTGATGAAGTGGCCGAGATTTTAAACCCTAAAGACTTAGCCGTTTACGATTGCCGTTTTGTTTTAGACTATTACCGTATGACCGCCGACAAGCGCTTGTTGTTTGGTGGCGGCGCTAACTATTCTGGCAAGCCCTCCCGTGATATTGAAGCGGAAATGCGCCCAGCCTTGGAAAAAACCTTCCCTCGTTTAAAGGGGGTGAAAATTGATTTTCAATGGAGTGGCATGATGGGCATTGTCATTAACCGCATTCCACAATTGGGCAAGCTCAGCGATAACGTATTTTATGCACAGGGTTACTCGGGGCACGGCATTGCCACCACTCATATTGTAAGTGAAATCATGGCCAAGGCCATTA
>MAAA01014435.1_pt1 | contig 10341 bp, 8 predicted proteins | sample 1115971 | NCBI WGS metagenome assembly MAAA01 (sample SAMN04961123, study PRJNA320927) | seawater metagenome | isolation source: sample BD02T6 sea water enriched with oil for 6 days | place: USA:Gulf of Mexico | collected 2013-07-27 | reverse complement strand
ATGCGTACCGCGCCCACCACCACTACGCGACCCTTTTCACGGGTAACCGCGCCACATAATTCAATGGGCTGATTACTGGCAGTACCGGCACACACCAATACACCATCCACGCCGTGGCCGGCTGTTAGCTCTTTACATACACTTTCTATATCTGCACCTGGGCCAACCCCTACCGCACCAAACTTTTGTGATTGTTCAACCAGGCTTGCATCTAAATCTGTAGCAATAACAGTACAACCATTGGCTCGTAAAATTTGAACGGCTATTTGACCTAACAAACCTAAGCCTAACACTAAAAAGGTTTCGCCTAGCTTGGGCTCGGCCAAACGAACCCCCTGCATAGCAATGGAACCCACAGTAGTAAATGCAGCTTCTTCATCTGATACGTTATCAGGGATTTTTACTACCAGGTTTTTAGGAATAGATACGTATTCGGCATGATTGGCGTAATCGGCACCGCCGCAAGCAACACGATCCCCAGGTTGAATCCCCTCAACCAAACCACCGGCAGCCACAACAGTACCCGCACAGCTATAACCTAAAGGTGAAGGCGAATCCAAGCGAGACATAACCGTTTGAAAGGTCTTTTTAAAACCTTCTGTTTTTAATTTACCAATGACCTGTTTCACAAGGTCGGGACGAGCCTGGGCTTTTTGCAACAGGTTCTTTTTACCCATGTCAATTTTGGTTTTTTCGGTACCGGCACTGATTACCGATGCGGTATTTTTCACCAATACAAATTTATCGTTTAACGTAGGAATAGGAACTTCATTAACTTCTACAGACCCTGTACGTAATGTTTGTGTTACTTGCTTCATTAAATTTTCCTAAATGTCTTTAACTAGTAACGAAACCTTTCCTGATTTCGTTTTATAAGGCTGATTTACTACTTTGAATTCTATATTCATCGATACGCCCGACGAATCAAATAATTTATCATAGTTCATATCTTTAAATTCAGTAGTTACTATCACCACTAAGTTACCTGGTTTTTTCTGCTGCACTTGTACAAAATCAGCAACCTCAAATAATTTATGATGGCGGCCAAATATAAGTGCTGTTAAAGAAATACTACGTCCATTATTATCAATTACAAACTCACCAATTCGGCCTTCCGTCACTTTAAAAGACTCTAAAACCCCATCATTAAAAGATACAGGAGAAATTAAATCTCCTGTGTCGTAGCGAATTAGGGGGCTGACATAGTTGTGAAGAGTTGTTCCAAGCAAGTGCTTCTTATCATCAATTTCAACCGACTCAGCATACCCATAAGAATGAAAAGGGTGATAAACAAGTTTCTGGCTAACTTCTCTTGCCAGCACTGCCATTTCAGTGTGGCCAAACCAGGAAATAGATGGCACACCGAAGACCTTTTCTGCGAACTCCCTGTAAATGGGCACAGGATATTCAGAACCCAAAAAAATTCCCTTTAAATTTTTCCTTAAACTTTTAACTAAAGAGGGCTGCCTCTCGCTTAAAGCTTTTGCAAATTCATAAATAGCACTAGGGTAACCATGAATATACTCAATTTTATATCTAGCCACTAATTTTGTTAGTGATTCCACTACAAGTTTAAAATCACAATATGCATTAATCTGAAATTCATTATGAATAAAGTTATATTTTATGGGGTGAGAGCCCAAATTCATCCCGCGCAGTGTAAGTTTAATACTTGAAGTTTTATACCCTAGGCCTTGCCAAATCGTATGCATATGGGCCCATTCTTGTGAATATGCATTTGAGTCTAATATCAAATCTAGTGGCTGCCCACTTGTTCCACCAGTATTAGTTTTAATTCCTTTTTTAAAGGCAACCTTTCTCTCTTCCAGCGAAAACTTCTGGAGATCAGATTTATTAATAATGGGAATTTCAACTAAATCTTCAAAATATTTTAATTTTCGATAATCAAACCCTACTTTTTCATAATGATACTTATAAAATGGTATATGTTCAGCAGCATGACTAACAAGCTTATACATGCCATTAAATATATATTTTTTTTCAGGTTTAACTTCTGAATTTTTCTTAAAACTCGTATATTTATTACCAAGACGAATATCAAAAGGTAGATAAGCCAGCCATATACCTAGCCTAGGAGGGGTATTGCTGACGACACCTTTAATTTTACTTAAGAAACTCATATTTAGTATTCCATCCTGACTCAGGGATTTGCATTGTATTTAGAATTTAAAGTTTCAAATAACCTAAAAAACAATCAACTCTACGTCATCCCTCTATTATCTTTACAAACCTTGCCACATAATCCTTTAGATTATAATCACGCAGAAACTCACTATCAGGGATAGATTTTCCAGCATCTAAAAGACTATTACAGGCCACCTCTAAAGCTGCAGTGTCACCTACATTTACAATACGACCGGTTCTCCTGTTAATGATTTGACTCATAGAGCCTATATCATAAGCACAAACAGGCAAACCCAAGGCTTGTGCTTCAAGAACAACCAATCCAAAAGAGTCATCGTAGCTCGGATACAAAAATACAGTTCCAGATGCCAATTTAGAATATTTCAAGTCACCATCAAGAAATCCCAATATTTCGACACCTTCTATAGCCTTATTATCAATGTAGTTTAGAACCTCCTTCTCGAAGCTATCGCTAGTAAAGCCCCCAATCATAAGTAGCTTACACGTCCTAACTTTGCGAATATTATTGTAAACATCAAGTACATCCAAGGTTCCTTTTGATTGGCGGAAATTTGCCATATAAACAAGAACACTCTCTTTATCATATTCTTGATAAAAAGAAGACATCACTTCAAAATCAACTGAGTTATTTAAATAACTTAAAGTATTTACCCCAAAGTCAGTACCCGAAAACTCTTCATTCAGTACCTTTTCACTCACATGAATAATATTATTCCGAAAAAACATCATTTTATATAAAACACGAAACATCGCATTTAAATTAGCTTTCACTCCCAGGCCATGCAGATGCAGATACACACTAGCCTTTGACAGCCTAAATAATTGAATCAATATTAAATCTCTGTAAAACACCCCCCCTTTTACATTTGGCGTAAAATAGATATATTCATACCCAGAAGACAAAACTATAAGCTTAAAAATATTAAGAAAATGGAAGACAAAACGAATTATTTTGGTGACTTTCGATGATTCATTAATACTTTTTAAGTCATCATTAAATTTATAATCATATCGAGTCACATGATAAGTTTTTTCAAGTTCATCACATAAGTAACCGTTAATGACTGATACGCCATGCAGGGGAGGAGGAAACTGCCCAATAAATAGAATTTTTTTCATAAAACAGAGTTAATCAATCTATGCTCGTAATCTTTCACAGTAAGCTTCGCATTCGCTTTACTAGTTAAATAAGGCTTCAAACATTCAGTGTTAGTAAAATTATCCAACCTACGAATGTCAGCTACACTATCTCGAAGCCCCACTAAAGAAAGACATTCAATAACTTTGTCTTGCCATGCCAAAGCAAGAAAAGGTATTTCAAAGCTAGCAGCGATAATTGCAGGATGCATTCTAGTAGCCAGCAGAAAATTTGTATTAGATATGCAGTCCAACAACTCTTCCGTTGAAGCTGGCGTTATTATGCTTGTATATTTTCTCATACCAAGAAGATCCTTTGCAACATCAATATCTCTAACCTGATCAGTTACCAGTAAAGATATTTCACCATACCCCAATCTAGTAAGCTTATCATGATAATCAGATATTAATTTGAGATACAGTTTGTAACGATCAGAGTCTGAATTATGAGCAACTCGAGAATCCCCAAAAGGAAAAACAGAAATTAGAGCTACCCCACAGCCTGGCTTTTTCACAGTAGTCGCGAGAAGCTCATTTATATAAAATACAGGGTCTGGCAAAATGGTAACGGGCACTTGCTTAGCGATACCCTGAATAACTGCCATAGATTTCTCATCCCTAACAATTACAAAATCTAAGTTTCTAACAAATGCACTGCACAACAGCAGCCCTAACTTAGTTTTAATTGGGCCTACACCAGCAACAACTAGCCCACAATTTGCACCCGCCACACGACTTAAAATTGATAAAATCAATAAATGGAAAGGAAATAGTATATCGATATCCATAACAATATTTCCGCCGCCTATTACCACCCTATCATTTTGCTTTGCCGAATCGTAAAAGCCCTTGTAATATTTCCACTTAAACCCCGGCAACACAATTTCATAAATAAGTTTCAATAAACGAATTTTTCGAAGAAAGCTAATTACAGGTTTTTTTTTAACAATCGCCTCACTATCCGAAGGAGAAGAGATGCCATAATTAAGGCGGTAAAAGTCATACCTTAATCTATCAGAACGCTTAAAAATAATTTTCAAACAATCTGTAATTGCTTGATCACCGATATTCGAGCATCCATCCAAGCCAACATGCAAAAGCTTAATCACTAATTTTCCCTTCATATAAAACCAGCAATGTAGTCGCCATAAGTAAATTTGACAGAACAATTACTGTTGGAATAATGAGTACATCCATTTCAAAATAGGATACACAAAGAAACATATTAAAAACACAAAGAGCATTAAACAACACAGCGTAAATAGACAAATGTGCATTCAATTTTATATAGTTAAACAATAACGATACAACCTTAACAAAAAACACAGAAAACGCGGCTGTTAGCATCAATAAGTACAACGAAAAATCAAAGGTAATTCTTTCTGGAAAGACTAAGTCAAAAGCCACACTCCCAACCACCAAAAACACAACCCCAGCCACCAAAGAACTCAAAAGAGCAAGAATTAACACCCTCACCTTCCCACCCCGCAGGTAAACTGGAGTGATTCTTTTATATATAGAATCAGAAAAAATCGCATACACCAAAACAAATTGACTCATAGAAATATATTGTGCCGCAGTGTCAACCCCTACATACTCGCTAACGATATAGCGGTCAAAAAAAGCGACAGCTGTTACTGACAAACTAAAGGGAACTAGAAAAATTGAATATTTAATTGAATCGAAAACTGAAGTAACAAGCTCATCAAACGTCCAGCCATAAAGCGTTGAAATTTCATTCCTAATAATGAAAGAAAAAACTACAAAGCTCACACCAAAACCTAACCACAAACCATAGACTCTGTCCTCCCAGTGCAATCCTGCCACCCTCCATTTTATAAAAACAAACAAGGCTCCTAGAAAAGATGAAACCAATACAATTATAAAATACATTCTTGCGCTATTTTTAGACTGTGCAACAACAAGTACTGTGTAGTAAAGCCACTGTAAAAATGCAGTAATAACCAATAAACCCCACAAATCTACAGAAAACAGCCCACTGAAACTGAATAACTCCCCTATTACATAAAGCAGCATCAAAGAAGCCATCATCCAAAAAAAACAAGACACCAAGTTTAATACATCATTTTTTGACAAATATTTACTCTTTACACCCTCTATTAGAAAATAACTCCTAGTATGCATGCCTATAATCGACGGCATAACCCCCAGGAGGCCGCTAAACACCCCCACTGCCACAAAACTTTTGGTGTCTAAATTATGAGACAAGAAAATAATTACAACAAATGAAAAAAATGCGCCAATCAACGATGACATCAAATAATAATTAAATATTGCTTTAAAAACATGTTTAACCGAATTTAAAACTTTCATTGATCCCCAAACTTTATAGAAGTTGCTTTTCTTGTCACCAAGCCAATTAAAACTCCAAACAAAACCCAATATGAAAAGCCAAAAATCGGCTGCTCAAGGTAAACATTTAAGATAGAAAAAAAACTCATGCCCACCAAGGAAGTAGCCACCACCTTAACCAAAACATCGTCATAATTTACCACTGAAAGATATAATTTGGCCTTCCAAAATATTACCAACAAAAAACTAGGCCAACCAACAAAGTACAAATAACTTAAGTATGAATTATGCTGTAAGGCATAAGGCACTAACTCACCTTTCGAATCGCGACCGTAGCGAAAATATTCACCAAACCCAATACCTAAAAACTCTTCAAATGAATGCCTGAATATTTCCCCATAGTAAAAAAGCCTGGACTCGGTATTCCCATCATGCCCGGCTGCTGAATCAAAGAACTTCTGTAAAATCACGCCACCAAAATCTGTCATAAGCAAAAGTACACCGCCAAAAAAACAGCCAATTAGCGGTCTAATTAGCGACTTACCATTACCATTTATATATGCCCAATAAATAAATTGAACCACAAATGCGAGATATAAAGACCTATGGGCTGCAGAACCCGAAAATATAACCAATACAAAAATCAGAAAGTATAGCTTCCTCTTACTGTCCACTAAACCTGATATCAATATCGAAACAATTGGAAAACATATCGCTATCGAAAAAAAGGTATGGAATCTTGATCGCTCATATGATGACGTCAAAGCAGTAATCACTTCATCGAAAAATGGAACAAATCCCAATAGACAAGTGACTGAAAGTAGAAAAACTAAGTTCGTAAACTGGTTCGAATCAATCTCAACATACCTTGTCAGAAGACTCACTACAGGAATAAAAAATATTAGACACTGGATAATAGGGTTAAACTGATGTACAACCTCAAATAGATAGATGACAAGGTACACAATGGCAATCAATAATGACGGCGCCCAGGCCAAATCGTATTTCGACCATTTAAACGAAATAAAAGCAATGCCAGACCAACTTACCATCAGTATTGAGATGATGTAATCCAAGTCTGTTTCCCGTATAAATCTCCCCATAAAAGCAAGTAAGAATAAATACAACACCAAAAGAAACGTACTGACTCGCAAATAGTTTTGGATCATCACTTAGTTCCAAAACTCAAATTTTCTTCTGGCTTTATACACCTAAAACTGCCATCAGGTTTAACTAGACAGCTATCAGAAATGTTTCTAGTGACAACAGAATTTGCTGAAATAACACAGTTATCGCCAATAGCTATATTCCCTAGTAGCTTTGCACCACAACCAATCTTTACTGATGAACCAACTTTTACAAACCCACTGCCAATTGTGACTTGATGCAAAATAATACAGCCGGGCCCAACTTCAGCATTCTGCCCTATCACCGTACCCTGTCCGTGCCATAACTGCACACCACTTCTAATTTTAGCGTTATAATAGATTTCAACACCCGTTAAAAAATACCCTAAATTGGTTATCAGCCTACCAATAACAGGGTTCCCAATAAGGTAATTAATTCTGTATAGAAGCAATGCCACGATAGCGCGATCCAGCAGCACAATCACATATACTGTAAATAAGTTACATGAATAACCTCGACGTTTACACCCTGCCGCCAAATAGCTATATGAAACTCCTTTCTTGAAATATGACACAGCACAGATTAAAAACATCGAAAGCAAGTAACCCATTACAATGCATAAAATTTCCATATACAATTACCTTATCCCACGAGTATCAATCACAACCTTAGCAGCAAACAGTGTCCCATCCGCCGCTTTAAATTCCTTGTGATCCACAAGCACCACTATGACATTGGCTTTTTCAAGCGCTGCCTCTAACGCGGTCAACTCAACCTCGGCTGCAATAAGCTTTTCTGGTAACTCATGAATATTCGGTTCCACTGCAATTACTTGCCCAATATTTCTTTTGGCCAGCTCTTCTACTATTTGTAAGGCAGGGCTTTCACGCAAATCATCAATATCCGCTTTAAACGCCAAACCCAAACAGGCAATAACTGGCTTTTTAAACTGGTCTGCGGCTTCGGTAATTTTATCAATCACATAATAAGGCTTAGCGTCGTTGGTTAAACGCGCTTGTTTAATTATTTTTGCTTCATCCGGGCAGCTATCTACAATAAACCAGGGGTCTACCGCTATACAGTGGCCACCTACACCTGGCCCAGGGTTTAAAATATTTACCCTTGGGTGGCGGTTAGCTAATTTAACCAACTCCCATACGTTTATTTTAAGCTTGTCACAAATTACCGAAAGCTCATTAGCAAAAGCAATGTTCACATCACGGAATGAGTTTTCGGTTAATTTGGCCATCTCTGCGGTGCGCGCACTGGTAATAATGCAATCACCACGTACAAATATTTTGTAAAGTGCTACTGCGCGATCGCTACACGCTTTTGACATACCGCCAATCACACGGTCGTTGCTCACTAATTCTTGCAATACATAACCGGGTAATACCCGCTCTGGGCAATGGGCTACTTTAATGTCGGCATTGTCGCCTTTATCTTGTGGAAATGTTAAATCTGGGCGGGCCTCGCTTAACCAGGCGGCCATCTTTTCAGTGGCACCTACTGGCGAGGTGCTTTCTAAAATTACCAGGTTGCCTTTTTCTAACACTGGCGCAATGGCAAGGGCAGCTGATTTTATGTAATCAAGGTTTGGTTTGTGCGATCCGTCATCACTGTGATGGAACGGCGTAGGAACCGCCACCATAAATGCTTCAGCAGGTTCTGGTGTCGTGGTAGCGCGTAAATTCCCCGTAGATACAACACCGCGCACAACGATGTCTAGATCGGGCTCTACAATGTGAATATCACCTGCATTTATTGTATCAACCGCTTTTTGGTTTACATCTACTCCTATAACATTAATACCACGGGACGCAATAACGGCTGCCGTTGGTAGGCCAATGTAACCTAGGCCAATTACACTAACTGTTTTAAAACTTAATTCAGCTTTCATACTTTTAATTCCTTACTGCTAGCTTGCTGTGTGCTGGCAATAAAGTCAGCAATACGGTTGCTGGCTTGGCCATCACCGTATGGGTTGTGAGCAAACGACATAGATTTATACGATTCGTTATTATCAAGCAGCTCTATTACCGCTTGCTTAATTGTATTGGCGTTAGTTCCCACCAGTTTAACGGTACCGGCTTCAACGGCTTCTGGGCGCTCTGTGGTATCGCGCATAACCAAGACTGGTTTGCCTAGTGACGGCGCTTCTTCTTGTACACCGCCCGAGTCCGTTAAAATAATGTGTGCTTGATTCATTAAGTATACGAACGGAAGGTAGTCTTGCGGCGCTATTAAATGAACATTGTCCATTTCGCCTAAGATGTCATTAACGGGTTTTTGAACATTAGGATTTAAATGCACCGGATATACTATTTGTACGTCATCGCGCTGGGCTAACTCTTTTAATGATTGGCATATATTTAAAAAGCCATCACCAAAGTTTTCACGGCGGTGGCCTGTTACCAGTATCATTTTTTTATACGGCTCAATAAAGTTAAATTTAGCGGCAAGCTGCGCCGATAACGTTTTATCTTCTTCTACTTTTTTAACCACCCATTGCAGGGCATCAATAACGGTATTACCTGTTACTAGTATAGATTCTGGCTTGGTGTTTTCGGCCAGTAGATTTTGTTCAGACACTTTTGTTGGGGCAAAATGGTAGTTAGCAGCAATACCTGTTACACGACGATTGAATTCTTCTGGCCAAGGCGAGTAAATATTGCCTGTGCGCAAACCGGCTTCTACATGGCCAATTTTAATTTGTTGATAAAAGGCTGCAAGCGATGCGGTGAACGTGGTGGTGGTATCGCCATGAACCAAGACTAAATCTGGCTTTTGGGTTTGGAATACTTCTTCAAGGCCTTGTAGTGCGCGCGATGTTAAGCCACCCAATGATTGGCCAGGGGTCATCAAGTTAAGATCAAAGTCGGGGGTAATTTCAAACAGGGCTAATACTTGGTCTAGCATTTCACGATGCTGGGCGGTTACACACACTTGTACGTCAAAATCTTGGGGACGTGCTTTTAGTGCCATTACAACCGGCACCATTTTAATGGCCTCTGGGCGAGTGCCAAATACAACCATAACTTTCATAACAATCCTTGCCGCTTGGCAAACTATGCAAGGAGCCATAACTGTTACTAAAGACAGTTTACACGCTACTCCCTAGCGATACTTCGGTGCTTATTGCAGCACTCATTTAATTTTAAATCTGTGGTTTTACTGTTGCGGCAAATATAGATGAAACTACTGCAAGAGTGCTGGCCAAACACAGGTTTATTTGTGTTTCTGTGAGGCCTTTCAAATTTTGGCGAATTGTACGGCAATAAGAAGGGGATTGGAATGTTAATTATGGGAGTTTTGTAACGATGAAAGGGGCTACGATTTCCGGACTACGTGTACATATTTTTTATAGATTGGTTATTCTTTCGCCATGATACTTTTTTTGAAGCGTGCTTTATTTAATTTTTTTAATACTTCATCCCTGAAACTTGAAAAAGAGAGGATTTTTTAATCTTTATGCATGTTTTGGTTATATAGCTATTGGCACAACCTAATAAATCTCTATACTACGCCCATCTATAACATAGACTCATGGAACGGAAATATGCGTAAATTAGCACTGGCTCTACTTTTGAGCGTAAC
>MAAA01014434.1_pt1 | contig 10344 bp, 6 predicted proteins | sample 1115971 | NCBI WGS metagenome assembly MAAA01 (sample SAMN04961123, study PRJNA320927) | seawater metagenome | isolation source: sample BD02T6 sea water enriched with oil for 6 days | place: USA:Gulf of Mexico | collected 2013-07-27 | reverse complement strand
AACATGCCGTCAGCAAATTTATCCCAATGCCCTGATTTCTCCCACAAAGAACGATCCATCACCATAGGCGCTTTGACTTCGTCGTAACCGAACTGAGACAGTTTTTGACGTACAAATTTTTCAAGTTCGAGGAAAATACTCCAACCCTTAGCATGCCAAAACACCATGCCAGGCGCTTCTTCCTGCCAATGAAACAAATCCAGGGTCTTGCCCAGTTTTCGGTGATCGCGCTTCTCAGCTTCTTCCAGGCGAGTCAGGTAGCCCTTTAGTTGCTTCTTGTCGGCCCAGGCGGTGCCGTACACACGCTGTAGCATCTTGTTATCGGAATTACCGCGCCAGTATGCGCCTGCCACCTTCATTAATTTGAAGTTTTGGCAAAACTTCATGTTTGGCACATGGGGGCCACGACACATATCGACGTATTCTTCGTGGTAGTACAGAGCAGGGGTAGCGTCTTTAGGGATGTTTTCATCCAGGATCTGAATCTTGTAATCTTCGCCGCGCGCCTCAAATACATCGCGGGCTTCTTGCCAAGAGCCAATCTTTTTAATGACCTTGTAGTTGGTTTTCACCAGGTGCGCCATGCGCTTTTCAAGCTCTTTTAATTCGGCGTCATTAATAGGGAAATCGGCGTCTATATCGTAATAAAAGCCATTATCAATGGTAGGACCTATGGCCATTTTAACATCGGGCCATAATTGTTTGATGGCATGACCTAACAAATGCGCACAAGAGTGACGCAAGATCTCAAGACCTTCGTCGTCTTTAGCGGTGATAATGCGCAAGGTAGCGCCTTGCTCCATAAGGTCACAAGCATCCACCAGCTGGCCATCAACAACACCGGCGATGGTGGCTTTTGCCAGGCCAGGGCTAATGTCGGCGGCCACATCCAGTACAGATACGGCAGAGTCAAACTCGCGTATCGAGCCATCGGGAAGTGTTATAACAGGCATGGTATTTCCTTAACGTCAGTGGTGAGGCCTACCAAGCTTCACTTGCTGTTGGACTCCATACGATTTCTTCTCTTGCTTATGCAGAGGCCGTTGTACCTACCAAGTACCGCCAACTGCATCGCCCAGAGAACACGTGGGAGCCATAAATTTTGAGTGGCGTATTAGAACAGATTTCAACCGACAGTTAAACCGGCACCCCACTAAAAGCTAGGCTCTATATGCCAAAAATGCTAGACATTTGAAACACTTAGCTTGCAAAGCGTTAAAAACTTAGTAAACTTCAGCGCGCATCTGTACAGAAGCACTTTAGTCGCGTAGCTCAGTTGGTTAGAGCGCTACCTTGACATGGTAGAGGTCACCAGTTCGAATCTGGTCGTGACTACCAAACATATAAAAAGGCCGCTCATTGAGCGGCCTTTTTTTGTGCGCTAATGTAGGAGCGTGCTTGCACGCGATGCAATAGATCACAATCAATTGCCATTTACACCCCAACGCAACCTTACCAAACAAAAAATATTAAACACCTCCCCACCGGCCTTTCGCGTGCAAGCACGCACCTACGAAAGAACAAAAACCAACCACATCCCGCCTGCCTTTCGCGTGCAAGCACACTCCTACGAAAGAACAAAAAACTAACCACATCCCGCCTGCCTTTCGTGTGCAAGCACCCTCCTACGAAAGAGGAAGCAACCCCACACCTGTAGGAGCGTGCTTGCACGCGAATAGACCACCAACAACCACCCACAAAAAATTAAAGCCAAGCAGCATCCCAGTGAGGACAATCTCCAATCGCTTCAACCAAACCAGCCCGCAACGGGTTAGCCACTATATACCTTGCGGTAACCTGCAAATCCTCGTCCTTGCGCATACCATGATCATAAAACCCTGCAGCCCAAATTAAATTACCACTATCACGAGAATACTGCGCTTTTACGCGCTGCACACACTGAGATATAGAGCCAAACTTCAAGGTGAATAACCAATGCACATAATCTGGCATCACTACAAATGCCAATGTTTCGGAGATAGCCTGAAGAGCGCTTTTCTCTAGACAGGAGACCATCATTCGAGCTTTTGTAAAATCGGAGAATACAGGGGCACGATCTTTCGTAGAAAACACCACATGGTAAGCACACCCCACCTGCGAGTGCCGGCCGCGCCTGAGACTTGCAGCCCGAGCCCTGTTTTTCATTATTCATCCTTGAATATCAATACTTTTCGCGTACTACACCCAAAAGACGGGGCACACCAGCACGCCTTCACGAAAAAACGAAAAACACCACCCAAGCATTAACTAACCTAACCGCCCACCTCTTACTAGGCGAACCCCTACAAAAGAATTACCGATCTTTGAATATCAACCTTTCGCGTGGGAGCACACCCCTACAACTTATTACCAAGCCTGAGCAACTAACCTTTCGCGTGCGAGCACGCTCCTACAACTGATTTACCGATCTTTAAACATCAACTTTTCGCGTGCAAGCACGCCCCCACAAATAGAGAAAACCACAATACAACAAACAGCTATCACACGCCCGTAGGAGCGTGCTTGCACGCGAAAAGCCGCCAACTACTTCACTAGCTATTTTTTATCAACTGCTCTTTTACCATCTGTAAATCATCCCGCAACTTAGCCGCCAATTCAAACTGCAGATCCTTGGCCGCGGCAAACATCTCATCCTCCACCTTGTGAATTCTTTGATTAAGCTCACCCACGGTAAGCTTGCTTATGTCCTTAGCCTTCTTGGCCTTGGCACCAATTTTCTTACCTGGGGTCACCGCCCCCTCCAGAATATCCGCAACACTTTTAAGCACAGTGGTAGGGGTAATACCATGCTTCTTATTGTGAGCCTGCTGATATTCACGGCGGCGCTCGGTTTCATCCATAGCACGCCGCATGGAATCGGTAATGCGCTCGGCATATAAAATAGCTCTACCTTCCGAGTTACGGGCCGCACGACCCATGGTTTGAATTAAAGATCGGTCTGACCTTAAGAAACCCTCTTTGTCGGCATCAAAAATAGCCACCAAAGACACTTCAGGTATATCCAAACCTTCTCGCAATAAGTTAATACCCACTAACACATCAAACTCACCTAAGCGTAAATCGCGGATAATTTCGATACGCTCCACGGTATCTATATCACTGTGTAAGTACCGCACCCGAATATCGTGCTCAGCCAAGAAGTCAGTTAAGTCTTCGGCCATACGCTTGGTCATCACGGTGATTAATATGCGCTCACCCTTACTGGTTCGCAGGTGAATCTCCTTCATGACATCATCCACTTGCGTGGTGGCCGGCCGGATTTCAATAACCGGGTCAACCAAGCCCGTAGGACGCACCAATTGCTCAACCACGGCCTCCTGATGTGCAGCCTCGTACTTACCCGGCGTTGCCGACACCATAATAGACTGAGGCGAGATAGCCTCCCACTCTTCAAATTTCATAGGGCGGTTATCTAATGCAGAGGGCAACCTGAATCCAAATTCCACTAAAGTTTCTTTACGGGACCTATCACCTTTATACATAGCGCCAAATTGCGGAATGGTGACATGGGATTCATCGATAAACATAAGGGCATTATCGGGCAGATAGTCAAACAAGGTCGGTGGCGGCGCACCAATATCACGGCCCGATAAATAGCGACTGTAGTTTTCAATGCCATTGCAATAACCCAACTGCTGAATCATTTCTAGGTCGTAGACTACACGTTGCTCAAGGCGCTGAGCCTCTACCAACTTATTATTGTCACGCAGCTGCTCTAGGCGAGGCCTTAACTCAGCCTTCACCACATCGATCATGCCCATTAAGGTATCTTTGGGGGTAACGTAATGACTCTTTGGGAAGATTGTTACCCGAGGCACCCTGCGAATAATCTCACCGGTTAACGGATCAAAGATACTTAACTGCTCAACCTCCTCATCAAATAACTCAACCCTAACCGCCTCAAATTCGGACTCAGCAGGGAAAATATCAATGACATCACCACGCACGCGGTAGGTGGCACGCTGAAAGTCCACATCATTACGCTTATATTGCAATTCAGCCAAACGGCGTAATACCCCGCGCTGATCAATTAAGTCACCTCTATCTAGATGCAGCACCATCTTTAAATAGGACTTTGGATCACCCAAACCATAAATAGAGGATACGGTGGCCACCACAATACAGTCATTGCGTTGCAACAAGGCTTTAGTGGCCGACAGCCGCATTTGCTCGATATACTGGTTTACTGATGCGTCTTTTTCTATAAAAGTATCGCTAGAGGGTACGTAGGCTTCGGGCTGGTAATAATCGTAGTAAGAGACAAAATACTCAACAGAATTATTAGGGAAGAACTCTTTAAACTCGCCATATAATTGCGCCGCTAGAGTTTTGTTATGCACCAATATAATAGCCGGGCGCTGTGAACCCTCAATTACATTGGCCATAGTAAAGGTTTTACCAGAACCCGTTACCCCAAGCAGGGTTTGCTTGGCTAGGCCGTCACCCAAGCCTTCTAGCAATTTTTTGATGGCAGCGGGTTGAGCACCGGCGGGCTGGTATTTACTGTGTATTTTAAAGGGCTTACTGGACATACATTCGCGTGCAAGCACGCTCCTACGAATTTAATGTCCACAGTTTACGAGTGGACCAGCTTACTATCAAGCACCCCGTAGGAGCGTGCTTGCACGCGAACCATCACCCCAAATCTGACGCAGCCAACGCAAGAGTGGACCAGCTTACGAGCAAGCACCCCGTAAGAGCGTGCTTGCACGTGAAGCCCACCACCAAAACCAACCCAATTACCCCCCCCCTCCAATAAGACCACAACCCAACCAAACCCATCACCCACAAGCGTTTTAACCAAACCCAAAAATCCCCGTGCACCCCAACTCAAGTTCATATACAATACCGCGCGCATTCCAATGCCTTTAAAAGCCCACATAATGCAATTCAATCAAGCACTTAACACATATCATCGCCACCTAAGGAGACAGCCTTGAACCTGCAACTTTCCACCCGAGTTCAAAGCATTAAGCCCTCTCCTACCTTAGCGGTAACCAACCGCGCAGCCGAATTACGCGCCGCTGGCCAAGACATCATTGGCCTAGGGGCTGGCGAACCAGATTTCGATACACCGCAACACATTAAAGACGCCGCCACCGCCGCCATTAAAAATGGCTTCACTAAGTACACTGCGGTAGATGGCACACCTGAATTGAAAAATGCCATCATTAACAAGTTCAAAAATGACAACAACTTAGATTACCAAGCCAATCAAGTATTGGTGAGCTGCGGTGGCAAGCAAAGCTTCTTCAACCTTAGCCTTGCCCTATTAAATGCAGGGGATGAAGTGGTTATTCCCGCACCTTACTGGGTAAGCTACCCAGATATGGTAAAAATGGCCGAAGGTGTTCCAGTAGTAATTGAAACCAACGCCGCTGCTCGCTTTAAAATTACCGCGCAGCAATTAGACAGTGCTATTACACCAAAAACCAAATTAGTAGTATTAAACAGCCCAAGCAACCCATCGGGCATGGCCTACACCAAAGCCGAACTAAGCGAGCTAGGCGCAGTTTTACGCAAATACCCAGATGTTTTAATCGCCACCGACGACATGTACGAACACATTCTTTGGACTGAAGAAGAGTTCAATAACATATTAACGGTTAACCCAGATTTATATGAGCGCACTATTGTACTGAACGGCGTAAGCAAAGCCTACAGCATGACAGGCTGGCGCATAGGCTACGCAGCCGGCCCACAGCCATTAATTGCCGCCATGAAAAAAATTCAAAGCCAAAGCACATCTAACCCAACGTCTATTTCGCAAGTAGCTGCACAAGCTGCATTAGAAGGTGACCAGCAATGTGTGAAGGATATGGTAAGCGCCTTCAAACAACGCCACGACTACATGGTAAAAGCACTTAACAACATAGACGGCATTGAATGCTTGGCAGGCGACGGTACGTTTTACCTGTTCCCGGATTTTACCAAAGCCCAAGCCAAGCTAAACTGCAAAACCGACACCGACCTGGCCGAAAAATTACTGGAAGCAGGCGTAGCCCTAGTACCCGGCAGCGCCTTTGGCACCCCCGGCCACATGCGCATTTCATTTGCCACCAGTGATGATAACCTACAAAAGGCAGTAGCGCGCTTAACAGCAGCCTTAGCTTAAATTGTACAAGGGCACCCCGTGCCCGACAAACCTGCCCCCCCCCAAAAAAAAATTAATAAGCACGAACCACCGGTACCAGAACCCATGCAATTAAGCGCCACCGCTCCAAATAACCAAAACAACTACAACCATATATTTGGCCTGATTTATGGTGTGCTTATTTGCGGCTTCTTTTTACTCACCCCATGGGATCGAATGTGGGCTGAATATTTATGGATGGTTATTGCCATAATTTCTATGGGACAACTGGTGCTACATAAGGTAAAAAAGGAAGTTATGCCACTTCCAAAGGAATTTAAAAAGCTCATTTACATCTTTATATTAATACCCACCGTATCTATAATTAGCTTTGTATTTTCACCTTTAGATAATTTATCTACCGAATTACTAGAACCAGACAGTCGCTGGCTACTATTTATCCCCATTGTTATTGCCGTATACAGATCACAAATCAATCCAAACTGGGTCTTGGCTGCATTGGTTATTTATTGTGTTTCGGCGTTTAGCAAAGGTTTTATAGATACAAACTACGCCACGGAACTTTGGCGTCGCGCATGGGGAGATGAAAACCCCAACCCGTTTGGCATGTTTAACAGCATGATCACCCTAATGTTAATGGCGTTTTTACTTAGCCCCGGCAAAAAAACATTTGATCAATCAAAATTCAAGTATCCTTTAATTATACTTATCTCCATCAGTATCGCACTTGGAATACTAAGCACTTATTTTACCGGTACGCGCACAGCACTTTTTTTAATTGGGGCAGGCGTATTGCTACACTTGCTTTTAAATCTCAAATCAAAAAACACATGGTTCATCTTTGGCACGATAATCGTTTGCACTGCCGCCTTTCTAGCCTCCCCAACCGGCCAACCCCTTCAAAAGCGAATTATTAGTATTCCTGTAAATGCTATCACTTTTTTTAATGTAGGAGACAGGAAAAGCAAGCTAGTCAGTACCGGCCAAAGGCTTGAGCAATGGCGAGGCTCTATTTGTGTATTTAAAAAACACCCACTTCACGGCACAGGCCCAAGAAGCGCACGAAACGCATTTGCGCTATACGGTGGGGAGGAGGCTTGTAATTTAACCCTAAGCGTCAAACCTGGCCCCAGACAAACCCACAGCCTTTTTTTTAACACCCTCCTAACTCTTGGAATTGTAGGTATATTGATCTTCGGGGTATTTTTCTTTCAAATATTTAACATAGCCAAACATACCTACAAACAAACATCACCGTGGCAAAAGGTAGGCGGCCTCATATTATTTATGTACCTTCTAGGTATGGCAATTAACGGCATTGGCCTAGATATGTGGTTTAGAAACTATATGGTCAATAAAAACCTAATGGCTCTTTTATTACCCTTAATCATAATCGCTTGGCAAACCCCCACAAAGATACCAGACAAGGCATCATAAACAATGAACGCATCGGCCAACAAAATATTACTGATAAGTACATTTCGTCATTATTTTTTAGGTATTGCCATAGCCCTGCAAGACAAGCAGCACGTATACCATGCGATATTCATTGACCAGCAATATGATGATGAGCGTAACCCCTTGCTAGCAGCAGCAAAAGCCTTAGTCACGCCATTTAAATCAGTAACTTGCCTACCGACCCGTGGAAAAGGCCTAAATAAGAGAGCCGTTCGTTTACGAGCATTTGCAAGCATCAAAGAGACTATAGACACACTTAAACCGGTTGAAATTAGTACAGGCAACGATAGGCGATTAGAATTTCAATACGCCATGTATTATGCCCGACTGAACCTAGCTGACCACACCCTGGGAAGCTACATAGAAGATGGAACCGGAACCTATATAAACGCGCAAAGCTACAACCTAAAAAAACACTTGGCTGACAAGTACATTGATACAACAATAAAAAAATTAGCATACGGGCTATGGTATAGCCGCCCAGCGGTGCTAGGTGCAGGAAAATGGATCGACCGAGCCTACCTCACTTTCCCGGAATTAGTAGCCCCTCCTGTAGATAAAGTACCCAGCGCTCACCTTGATGCTAATTTATACCTCAGCGGTGAAGGGCAACAAATAATCAAACAATTGATTAAAACTATGGGATTCACCCTACCTGAAAACCAAGAAGAAATTGTACTGTTAGTATTACCACACCATTCATTAATTAAAGACATGTATGGCTCTGTAGCTAACTTTCGCAAAAAAATTTCAGAGCTACTAAAGCAAGAAGAGAATATTTATGTAAAATACCACCCAAGAGATTTGGGCGACCCATATGGCCTACGCGATATCGCAACATTCCTACCCACGGCCGTACCGGCTGAAATTTACTTTACAACACTCAACATAAAACAAGTAATTGGTGATATCTCCACCGCAATGATGTCGGCTAAATGGCTGAAACCCAACTGCCATGTTAGCTATATTAAAACCAATTCTATCTACACCAAAGCGGCAGCCACACTTTTCTGCAAAATGGACATAAAGGAAATTAACCTTTAATAAAGCTCCACGGCTAAACCATCAAGGGGAATTCGACTAACATTGACAACCATATAGAAATCAATAAGATACATAGGTCGTCCATTAATAACTCAGCTGCTAAAGCAGCAGACTGTCAACCTATTAGTCACTGGTGCGAATCTAGTTCGAGGTACCACTTATTAAGCTATACTGCCTCACAGTATGAGACGAGACATATATATGCTAAATTACTTGCTAAATGCCCCAAGACCCACAAAACGCTTAATCACCCTGTTTTACGATACCCTAATTATTCCACTTGCCATTTATAGCGCATTAGCACTAAGGCACGGCGAATTGCTCATCGTAATTACCCCGCAAATTACCACTACTATACTAATCACCACGTTGATTACCCTGGGTATATTTACCCGAACCGGGCTATACCGGGCTGTTATTAGGTACATGGCCAGTAAAGCCTTTAGTACACTAGCATTGGGCATTACATTATCAGCCTTAGTATTGGCCACCAGCTCATTTATTACTCAAGCCAATTTACCAAGATCCAGCATTATTATTTACTGGTTTACCGCATTTTCACTATTGGGCGGCCCCAGGGTATTTATACGCCATATAGTGATCCAACTAAACAACGTAAAAACAGAGGCTGTACTTGTTTATGGCGCGGGCAACCAAGGCATAGCCCTAATCAGCGCATTAAATAACAGTGACCAGTACCGCGCAGTGGCATTTTTAGATGACGACTACAAAAAGCAAAAAATGCTAATACAAAGCTTAAAAGTACATTCCCCAAATAACGTCACAGCTTTGGTAGACAGCCACAACGTTAAAAAGGTGTTATTAGCGTTGGGAAATGCCAGCTCAGCCCAACGCAATCAACTTATTGAACGCATTAGCAATACAAATTTGGAAATTCTCACTACCCCAGCTGTACAAGACATAATCAGTGGCAAGGCCAAAATAGAAGAAATTAAAGAAATAGAAATTGAAGACTTATTAGGCCGCGATTGTGTAACGCCAAACCAATCCCTTTTAAGCAGCAACATCCAAGAAAAAGTAGTGCTAGTCACAGGTGCTGGCGGCAGTATAGGCAGTGAACTTTGCCGGCAAATTATTAAATTACAACCCGAAAAATTGGTATTACTAGAATTAAACGAATTTAGCCTATACAGCATAGAGCAAGAGCTTAATAACTATTGCCAAGCCCAAAAACTGAATATAGCAATAGTATCTATTTTAGGCTCAGTACAAAAACAAAACCGACTAACCACTATTTTTAAAACATTTAAAGTAGAAACCATTTACCATGCCGCCGCCTACAAACACGTACCCATGGTAGAGCACAACGTAGTAGAAGGTGTACGTAACAACGTATTTGGCACTTGGTATTGCGCCGAGGCTGCTATTAACGCAGATGTTAAAAACTTTGTATTAATAAGTACAGACAAGGCTGTGCGCCCTACTAATGTAATGGGTACCAGCAAACGCTTGGCAGAGCTAGTGTTACAGGCCCTTGCTCAGCGCCAAAGTAACACGCGTTTTTGCATGGTACGTTTTGGCAATGTATTAGGCAGCTCTGGCTCGGTAGTACCGCTATTTCACAAACAAATAAAACAAGGTGGCCCAATTACCGTAACCCACCCAGATATAATTCGTTATTTTATGACCATACCCGAGGCCGCCATGCTGGTTATACAGGCAGGGTCTATGGGTAAAGGAGGCGACGTATTTGTTTTAGACATGGGCGAACCAGTTAAAATAACCGC
>MAAA01014433.1_pt1 | contig 10347 bp, 6 predicted proteins | sample 1115971 | NCBI WGS metagenome assembly MAAA01 (sample SAMN04961123, study PRJNA320927) | seawater metagenome | isolation source: sample BD02T6 sea water enriched with oil for 6 days | place: USA:Gulf of Mexico | collected 2013-07-27 | reverse complement strand
GACAAGTTAATGAGTGAGAAATTACAAAAAATCCTAGCCCAAGTAGGTTTAGGTTCCCGTCGTGAGATGGAACGTTGGATTGAGCAAGGACGTGTGCAGCTAAATGGTGAATTAGCCAAGTTAGGTGAGCGTGCTGGCCCGAGCGATGAAATAGAAGTCGATGGTAAAAAAGTCACCCGTGCTGAAGTGGTGCCTAGACGAGTGCTGGTATATAACAAACCAGAAGGTGAAGTTTGTACCCGAAACGACCCCGAAGGTCGCCCCACAGTATTTGATCGTTTACCGCGTATTAAAGGTGAACGTTGGATTGCGGTAGGTCGCCTAGACATAAATACAGCCGGTCTCTTACTGTTCACTACAGACGGCGAACTGGCCAATAAGTTGATGCACCCAAGCACCAATACCGTTGACCGAGAGTACGCGGTAAGGGTGGCAGGTGAAGTAACCCCCGAGATAATAGAGACGCTTAAAAAGGGCGTTGTATTAGAAGATGGCATGGCAAAATTCACCGATGTTCAGTTCTTTGACGGTGAAGGTTTTAACCAGTGGTATCACGTTTGCATCATGGAAGGCCGTAACCGCGAGGTACGTCGTTTATGGGAAAGCCAAGATTTAAAAGTATCTCGTTTAAAGCGTGTACGGTACGGTTGTATTTTCCTACCTAAAAAAGTTTCTGTGGGCAGATGGCTTGAGCTGGATCAAAAAGATACAGACGAGCTAGCTTCATTGGTTAATATGCCAAGTAAGCCGGTGGTGAAGCTAGACCCTAAATTGTTAAAGCAATATGAACGCGATGTAAGACGTCAAAAGACCCGCCAAAAAGTGGGCAGTGAGGCTAAAACTAAAAAGCGTAAAGTGCGTATAGACTCTTAGTCGGTATAGAACGTTTTATATTAAGCCCGCCTTGTGCGGGCTTTTACATTTATGGGGTTTATCTTTGCTCTTTTTACTTATCTAGAAAAGCAAAACTTAAAAAAGTTAAAAAAAGACTGCTGCCTAATATAAATGCGGGTTGAGCGACGGCCAACATAATAATGCCCGCTAGGATCCACACGTATTTAACGGCCCCTAAGCGTTTTTGGTAGGTGGTTGTTTTGGTCCATTGAAACTCTGGTGTATTTTGGGGTATGCCCAAAAATGTTATGAGTCGCTCAATAATATTTTTACGCATGCATCCCCTTATATATTTTAAGCAGTGTAGTGGCCAATGTTGTGGCTGCCATTTTAAAGGCTAATCACTGTTTGTGTGTTGGGTCGATTGAAATGATAATGGTGTTAGTCCTTAAATCTAATGCCTGTGTCTTGGCTTGTGAAATACTAGTCCGTTTGCCCTTCTTGAAAATATTCATCGCGGCCGCCACCGTGAATTAATTGATGAGTACCATCACACATGGGTGCATGACCGGTCTTTTTACAGCCACAAAAGTGGGCGGTTTTACTTTCTGTGGCGGTAAAGGGTAAGGGTAATTTGCCGGTACCTACGTGGGAGCCATCACACCAAGGCTGCTTCTGGCTTTTTCCACAGGCGCACCACATATAGGTTTTACCTGCCTCTACTCTAACGGCCACGGGTAATTGAGCGGGTGGTTTAACGTGATTCATAGCAGTGCCTCCTTGCTTCTTTAGTTTAGTGCAGGCTAAGGACAAATCCATTTACGGTGATAAATATCGGTGAGTTTGAAGCCTAGTCTGAAGGTTGTAGGGGGGTGATTAAACATTTAATGTTAATGATGCTTGCAAACTGACATACATGTAAGTAAGGTGGGTGTTATGAGAGACGCCATACTAGAAAAAGCAGAACAACAGCTAATGAGTGGTGGGTTCGACAAACTGAACTTCGCCAAGATAGCCAAAGAACTCGATACCACTCGAGCGAACCTGCATTACCATTTTAAAAACAAAGAATCCTTGGCCATCGAAGTGACCAGACAATATGGTGCACGTTACTGCGATCAATTTGCTGTCATGCGTGAAAGCTTTAAAGGTAACTTTGTGGGCTTCTTTGAGGCGGTAGACGGTTTCTTTTGGGAGCAACCGGATGGTGATGATAATGCCAAGGTAAATGCTTGTATTTGCCTTGTGAGCGACCCAGAATTGCCCGAAGTCATAGGCAATATATCCCGCGGCCATTACCAGAATATTCAGCAAACTATAAAGGGTGTTATTGAGGATGCCATTGATAACAAAGAGATTAAGGCTGATGTAGATGCTCAGCGTGAAGCCATAAGAGCCCATGTAATCATGATGGGCATAGGCACCAGCGGGCAGCACCTGTTAAATATTAAGCAGGCAAAAGAACAATTGGGCGGCCTATTGGTCGATTGGGCAAATAGCCTTAAATAGGCTATTTTTTTAATTAAACCTACTTACTTCCATGTAAGTAAGAGTGTCCATAAAGAATACCGCTCTAAATTAAAGGTAAGAGTAACAGCATTAGGAATGGCCAACTTTGGCTATTTTTTTAAACAAACCTACTTACTTACATGTAAGTAATGAATGAGCAAAAACGGAGAGCAGCACATGAATATCCACTTTAACCCCAACTATCACAGCCAGTCTTAGGAGGCCTCATGAGAGATAAATTCTTCGCATTTTCAGCCCGACACCCGTACTGGGTGATCTTGGCATTTTTAACCATGACCTTTTTTGCCGCCTCGGGTGCACAGAAGCTGGTATTTAATGGTGATTACCGCATCTTCTTTGACGAGGATAATCCGGAACTTATTGCCTATGATTCCATGCAAAAAATTTACAACAAGAGCGACAACGTCTCTTTTATCGTAGTACCCAAAGATGGCAACGTTTTTACTCAGGAGCACCTGGCTGCCCTTAAAAAACTAACCAAAAAAAGCTGGCAGGTGCCTTACTCCACGCGAGTGGACTCCCTCACTAACTTTCAATATACCTATGCCGAAGACGACGACATGATTGTTGAAGATTTAGTGATGAACGCGCAATCCTTAACGGCTAGCGATCTTGCCAACATTAAAAGAATCGCTATTAACGAGCCGGTACTGGTTAATAAAATAGTATCTCAAGAAGGCCATGTGTCTGTGGTGGATGTGGCGGTGAAACTGCCAGGTCTTGACCCCATAGGTGAGGTGCCAGAAGTGGCGGCCAGTGTGCGTGCCATACGTGATGAATTTTTAGCCGAAAACCCAGGAACTGAAATTCACTTGTCTGGCATGGTGATGTTTAATAATGCCTTTACCGAATCTGCAATGAAAGACAGCTCGACCTTAGTGCCGCTGATGTTTTTAACCGTGATTGTGATCATAGGTGTATTGCTTAGAACCATCTCGGGCACGTTTGCTACGGTGTTAATTATCATCATGAGCATCGCCGGTGCCATGGGGCTGGCCGGTTGGATGGGATTTTATTTATCGGGCCCGTCATCATCGGCGCCTACAATTATCTTAACCATAGCGGTGGCCGATTGTATTCATATTCTGGCCTCCATGTTTTATGAGATGCGCCGCGGTGCCAGTAAACAACTTGCTATCAAGAAAAGTCTGCAATTAAACCTAATGCCTATTTTCTTAACCAGTATTACCACGGCCATTGGTTTTTTAAGCATGAACTTCTCTGAGATTCACCCTTACCGTGACCTGGGTAATATTGTGGCCATGGGCGGCATGCTGGCCTTTGTTTTCTCTGTGACTATTTTCCCAGCGCTATTAACCGTGTTGCCCATTCGCGTGAAAGTGAAACCAGAAGGCAAGCGCGACATGATGACGGTATTGGCTGACTTCGTAATTGCCAAGCGCAAACTATTGTTGCCCTTGGTAAGTGTGGTGGTGATTGCACTGACGCTGTTCATTCCTAAAAACGAAATCAATGATGACTTTGTGAAGTATTTTGATACCAGTGTGCCCTTTAGAGCCGCCACCGACTTCATGCAAGAAAACCTTTCGGGCATGACAGTACTGGAAATGTCGGTTAAGTCGGGTACTGCCAATGGCATTAATGATCCACAGTATCTAAAAAGTGTATCTGATTTCAGTGACTGGTTACGTGAGCAACCAGAAACCGACCACGTGAACACGCTTACCGATACGCTTAAGCGTCTAAATAAAAACATGCACGGTGATGACCCTGCGTGGCACAAACTGCCTGAAAGCCGAGAAATGGCGGCCCAGTACTTGTTGTTGTATGAAATGTCTTTGCCATATGGCTTGGATTTAAATACCCAACTTAACGTAAATAAATCGTCTATGAAGCTGATTGTCACCTTTAAAAACTTAACCAGTAATGAACAGATTGAACTGGGTAAACGCGTTAAAGAGTGGTTTGTATTTAATGCGCCTCAATATCAACTGGATATGGCCAGCCCTAGCTTCATGTTTGCCAACATCGGCCAAAAGAGTATTAAGAGCATGTTAGTAGGCACAGTAGTGGCGCTACTGCTGATCTCTGTGATCCTAGGTTTTGCCCTTAAGAGCTGGCGTTACGGTTTGATCAGCTTGTTGCCTAACTTGTTGCCGGCGGCAGTGGCGTTTGGTGTGTGGGCGATTATTAACGGCCAAGTGGGCATGAGCATGGCCATGGTGATCGGCATGACCCTAGGCATAGTAGTGGACGATACCGTGCACTTCTTGAGCAAGTACCTGCATGCACGCCGCAACAACAATAGCAGTGCAGAGGAAGCGGTTCATTACGCCTTTGGCAATGTGGGCAGTGCCTTGTGGGTGACTACGTTGGTATTGGTGGCAGGCTTCACAGTCTTAGCTCAGTCTACTTTTAAGCTTAACGGCGACATGGGCACGTTAACGGCTATCACTATCTTGATTGCCTTACTTATTGATTTTTTATTCTTGCCACCGTTGTTGATGCTGGTAGATAAAAGTGAGTCCAAACAAAAAACGCAACAAGACGAAATAATTGAAAATACTGACAGCGCCGAATTACCTGCCGCGCAGTCAAACTAAATTAAAAGAATTGGAGAATATTATGTTACTTAAAAATAGCAGTAAATCGATAATAGCAAGCCTAGCATTCACTCTAATGAGTGCCAGTGCCTTGGTTAACGCGGCCAATCTTACCGCTGAGCAACAGGGCATGGAAATTTCGCAAGAAGTGAAAAAGCGTGATGTGGGCTGGGGCGACAGTAAGGCCGACATGATGATGTTTTTACGCAATGAACACGGTCAGGAGAGTGTGCGTGAAATTAAAATTAAGTCACTTGAACAGCTAAGCGACGGAGATAAAAGCCTTACTATCTTTAATAAACCCAAGGATGTAAAAGGCACTGCGTTTCTAAGTTATTCCCATCACACTGGGGCCGATGACCAGTGGTTATACATGCCGGCACTTAAGCGTGTTAAGCGTATTTCATCGCGTAATAAGTCTGGACCCTTTATGGGTTCGGAGTTTTCCTTCGAAGACTTCAGTTCTTTTGAAGTAGAGAAATACTCGTATAAGTATTTGGGTGATGAATTAATGAATGGCCAAGATAACTTTATGGTGGAGCAATTTCCTTTGGATGAAAACTCGGGCTACACCCGTCGCATTGTTTGGGTAGACAAAGAGGAGTATCTGGTACAAAAAATAGACTATTATGATCGTAAAAATTCACTGCTAAAGACCTTGACCTATGTGAATTACCAACAGTATTTAGGCAAATACTGGCGTGCGCAGAGCATGCAGATGGTGAATCATCAAAGTGGCAAAAGTACCGAGTTAACTTGGAAAAACTATACCTTTAACAATGGCTTAAAAGCCAAAGACTTCAGCCGCAATGCGTTAAAACGCGTGCGCTAAGTACTGGATTTGCATGAAAGTTAACCGAAAGACGGTGACAAGGCATATGCTGCCGTCTTTTATCGTTTGATACAGTGTATTTCTTAAATTATTGCATTAGTAAATTGCTATTTTTCTTGATGGGATTAGGCTTAGTAGATCTAGTAATATGCGCCCCCAACACAGAGACCCCATCCTTAAATGAGCAAGCCGCAATTTCTTCTTCACTATTTCCTACTTAACAAATATTCCTATCTGTTTGCTGTGGTCTGCATCTTTCTGGTGAACTGGCTACAGGTGGAGATTCCGCGCTTTATTCAAAAGGCCATCGATCTGCTAAATAACAGCTCTGTGTTCGCAGAAGGTGAACTGGTGGGGAATGTACAAACCGTGATTATACTGTCGTTGCTGATGGTGATCATCCGTGTATTGTCTCGCATGTATTCCCTTAATCCTGGGCGAATCACTGAGGCGGTGCTTAAAAATGATTTGTTTCACCGCCTTAATCGATTGCCTAGCACCTTTCATGAAAAATTCCCCTCGGGCAAATTAATTTCCATTATTAATAATGATTTAAACGGTATTCGGCTGTTTTATGGCATTGGTTTTTTACAATTGTTTAATATTTTATTTGCCTTGTCACTTACCCCTATATGGATGTGGCAAATATCCCCTAAATTAACCTTGTATTCAATTATTCCTATTACGGTGGCTTTTGTATTTTTTCGAATGGGCTTTCGTCACTTACGGCTATTACATACAAAAAGGCTGGGCAGACTACAGGACTTGTCTGAGCAATTAATGAACTATTTGTCGGGTATTGACCTCATTAAAAACCAACAAATGGGCCCTTGGGTGATGGGTCAAATTAACGAGGTGAATCAAAAATTGTATAGCACCACCATGAAGATTACGCGCATTCAGACATTTGTAATGCCTATCTTGGATTACGCCAATCATATTATGAAAGTATTAATATTGGGTTTGGGTGGTTATTACGTATTGCAAAGCGAATTGACGATTGGCGAAATTACCGCTTTTTTGTCTTATTCCGTTTTATTGGCACTGCCGCTTATGAGTTTAGGGCGAATTATGACGGTGTATCAAATGGGCATGGCAAGTGTAGACAGTGTGCAAACTATTTTAAATAGCCCTGTTGCCGCTCAAGACTTAACACTATTAGCGGATGAACAAAAATACACACTTAGAAAGGCCCCGCTAATTGTTAAAAATTTAAATTACAGTTACCCCGGTAATGATCAATTAGTGCTTAAAAATATTAGCTTTAGAATTAACCCCGGACAAAAGGTGGGTGTGCTTGGCAGTATTGGAGCCGGTAAAAGCACCTTAGTAAACTGTTTGAATCATCATCTTGATGTGCCGTCGGCTAGCATTTATTTGGGGGATACAGACATTACCCAGCTGTCGCGCCAAGACTTACGTGGTTTTATACGAACCATGACGCAAGATGCTTATTTATTTTCAGACACCATAGAGAAAAATGTACGCTTTGGCTCGACCAGTATTAAAAATAAAGAGTTTGAAAATAAAAACAACTCTAAAGTACAGGACGTACTGAGCTTAAGTGAATTAAGCGAAGACATAGCAAGATTTACTAAGGGTGATCAAACCGTAGTAGGTGAAAAAGGCATTATGCTATCTGGTGGGCAAAAACAGCGCCTAAGCATTGCCCGTGCATTATTTACTCCCAGTGACCTTATTATTATGGACAATGTATTGTCGGCGGTGGATTACGAGACCGAGCGAAAAATTTTGGCGGCGGTTATTAGTGGTGTCAGCGGGCAAAGTTTATTGGTGGTATCACATCGAGTGAGTGCGCTAGAGAGCATGGACAATATTTTAGTATTGCAAAAAGGCGAGATTATCGCGCAGGGCACACACCAAGAGTTACTTGTTAACAGTGAGTATTATTTGAGTACATGGCGCTTGCAGCAGCAAGATGCGAAGGATGCACAATGATAAAAGCATTGGACCTTAAGTATCTAAAACATTTTTATCTGTATGCCCAGCGTTATAAAAAAACCGCGTACTTAGGGTTGGCCATGATGCCGATCTCTATTGCGTGTAATTTATTATTTCCATGGCTGGTAATTGAGATAATAGATAAACACCTTACCGCGGGCAAGTTAGCGGGTTTATATGAACTAGTGGCCTTAATGTTAGTGGTGTTGGTATTTAATTACCTAAGCGACGCTTTCTATTCCTTCTTTTTACGAAAAACCGGCGAACTCACGGTTTTTGATATGCGCGCCGCGTTATTTAAACGGGTATTACAGTTACCCAGAAGCTACTTTGATAAAACGCCTACGGGTGTCACGCTGTCGCGGCTAACCAGTGATCTTGAAGCCATAGGGGAATCCTTTGTGCTGGGAATTTTGGGCTTAGTGAAAGACTCTATAAATACCGTAGCCGTTTTAATTTTCATGTTGTTTATTAACTGGCAATTAACCCTAGTGGTGCTGTTGGTATTTCCGCCTATATTGTACTTGACTCAGTATGTACGTAATAAATTACGAGGTTTGTATGTGATTACGCGCATGTCTCTGGCCAAGGGTACGGGGTTTTTACAAGAGTGCTTGTTAGGGGTGAAAACGGTACAGCTATATGGCGCCGAGCAAGAAGTGGAGGTTCAATACAAAACCCATACCACTGACTTTATGCGTGCTCAATTAAAAACCAATAAATACGATGCCACGTTATTTTCTTTAATTACCGGCATTACCACTATTACCATCGGCCTTATTATTTGGTACGGCGCCGGAAAAGTCATAACCGGCGCAGTAAGCCTTGGGGTATTAATTGCTTTTATAAATACACTTGAAAAGGTATTTGTACCGTTGCGTGATTTCACCTCGCAAATAGCTTCTATTCAGCGCTCTTTTGCCGCCTTTGAACACATAGAAGAGTTATTCATTGAGCCATTAGAAGAAGAGGGTCGAACCTTACTATTAGACCATGACGTTAGTGAGCGGCTTAAGATCTTTGAATCGTTAGAGTTTAAAAATGTGTCTTTTCAATATTCAAAAAACAGCCCTTATGTATTGCATGACGTGTCGTTTACCTTGTTAAAAGGCGAGCAGTTGGCATTGGTGGGAACTACTGGATCTGGGAAATCCACCATTATTCGCCTTATGAACAAAGTATACATGGACTATGAAGGCAGTATTTTATTAAACGGGATTGAGCTGTCACAAATACCCAAGAATAGTATGTTGCACTTATTTTCATTAATGCAGCAAGATGCGTTTTTGTTTGAGGAAAATGTACATTTTAATATTTCATTGGGTAATGAGGATATTAGCGATGAGGCGGTGGCGGATGCTGCAAAATACGTATTTGCCCATGATTTTATTATGGAGTTACCAGCCCAATATGAATTTGAGTTAACGAATAGTGGCGGCAACTTATCCGCCGGACAAACCCAGCTAATTTCATTTGCCCGCGCCATTGCTCAGGGTGGCCAAGTGATGATGTTGGACGAAGCTACCAGTTCGGTAGACTCCATAACGGAGGACCTTATTCAGCGCGCCATGGGCCGGTTATTTGAAGATAAAACGGTTATTGCCATTGCACACCGGTTAAGTACCATCTCTCATTCGGATCAGATATTGGTATTGGTAGGAGGTAAAGTGATTGAACGGGGCCGTCATCAAGAGTTGTTAGCGTTAAAGGGTGCGTATGCCAACTTACTACTAGACAGTAATAATATTACCAACGATACACCATCGGCATTGTAAGTGGCTGTGTAGAAGGCTGGAATAGTGGGTTAGGCAGTAGGCTTAAGTGTATTAGGCAAGCGTGTTAAAAAAGTGTAATAAAAAAAGAGAGGAAGTTGCGCCACGGTAGGCGCAACTTATCAGCGGCCTATTTTTTAATAGGCTGCCACTGAAAGCCACCTTTTTTAGCCTCTGTAGGCTTTGGCTCTTCAGATGTATCTTCCGAGCTTTTGTTTTCGTGGTTGGGCTTTTCTTTTGGCGTGTCATCGCTGGGTGTTATTTTGCCACCTTTAACAATGTCAGTATTCGGTCCGTGTTTTTCATTATGAATTTCGCGGGCTTCACGGTTAATCGCCATTTGAGTTTTATCGGGAGTGGCGCTTACTTTTATACTTTCTTCAGTATTTTCACCACGAGTATCCCTGCTGTCTTCACGGAATTTAATTTCAATGCCCTTTAAGAAGTTACGTAAAATTTGGTCTTGGCATTCACGATAGCTGCGATGACCCGGTTTACGGAAAAGGGCAGTTAACTCGGGTTTACCCATAATGAAATTAACAGACCTCATGGCGTCTAATATGTCTTCATCAATGAAGTTAAGCGCTATTTTTAGCTTGCGAAGAATAATATTGTTGTTAATTTGATGCTCGGCTACAGGCGCTGGCCCGTCTTTTTTACCCCGTTTTTCAACAATGAAACCATTCAAAAATAAGGCAAATTCATTGTCAGTAAGGCGCACCAATGCAGGATCCTCATCCTTTTTAAGCCATGCACTGATATCTTCCCGAGTAACGGTATGATCAGCAAGGCCAAAGAGGGCAATCATCTTGGAATCGCTAAAATCGAAGGTATAGCGCAAACGGCGCAAAAT
>MAAA01014432.1_pt1 | contig 10366 bp, 10 predicted proteins | sample 1115971 | NCBI WGS metagenome assembly MAAA01 (sample SAMN04961123, study PRJNA320927) | seawater metagenome | isolation source: sample BD02T6 sea water enriched with oil for 6 days | place: USA:Gulf of Mexico | collected 2013-07-27 | reverse complement strand
AATACCATTGTGTAAATTAGCGAAGCTCGTGAGTGGGTGGCGAGATGGACAAAGTGCGTCTATAGTTTACACAAATGCCTGAAACACCAAACTGTCAGTTAGAAGTGAGGGAGTGATATGCAGATTGTGGACGCGGTTAAAAGCAAAGAACAGATCAAGCTCATGGGCTCTTTGTTGGAGAAACACCATGGGGCCATCTACAGTCACATGTGGGTGTTCGGAGTGAACGCCGCCCTGCGGATCAGCGACCTGCTGTCGGTCACCATGGAACACGCCCTGACCGGGACTATCTCGCTACGGGAGGGCAAGACAAACAAGTTACGAACCATCCCGCTTAATCAGACCGCCATGTCCGTGGTGCAACGTCGTCATAAACTCAATCCTACCCATAGCTACTTATTCCAGGTGGATTGTAATCGCGCCAAACATAAACCTATCTCCAGGCAATCTGTGTCAGGGGCCTTTAAGGCGGCGGGGGAGATCCTAGGGCTGCGACTTGGTACTCATAGCATGCGCAAAACATTGGGCTGGACTATGTATTCAGCAGGGGAGCGAATTGAACGTATTAGTAAAGTATTGAATCACAAGGATGCCGGGGTGACCATGAGATACATAGGTTTAACGCAGGCTGATATAGACTCAGCATACAGTGAGTATGAGATTGTTTTTTGAGTATTTCAAATAAACTTTCTTTGTTAGGGCTCTCGAATGAATATTAAAAACAAGCTCCATACTCAACTTAACTGTGCCACAAGGGTTTAAATAGCTTTATGTGTCCAACGGCGAGGCTCCATTACTCTGCTTATATTTGTGGATTTAGATGTTCTAGCTGATGTTAAACTGTTGGTTGTTATAAGTATTTTTATTTGGAAGGATTGGCACAGGTTCGGTTGGAGGGAGTTTATTGGTATACATATTAAGGTGTAGGGTAGTTAGTTTTAGGTGCAGCCACAGAATTTATAAATATGTGCTTAACTTAAAATTTAGAAGCTTTATTAACTAATACAGGGGCACCTGAGTTCCCGGATTCTCTTGCTAATATCATAGTTGATATAAGGGATATATAAACAAGATCTTTTGCTTGGCAGTCTATCACCAGGGTCAAACGCCTCTGAGTTGAACCGCGTTTTAATTTAAGCTGACTTTAAGGTTGTAAATGGTCTAGTGGACATAAACAAGGACGTAACTTGGGATATTTGTTTCACCCATCAATTTGAAAAGGATGTTAAACGTCTGAGTAAATTAGCCATAAGCGATTGGCTAGGTGAGCTTAATTTTTTAAAGATGGGTCCAAAAGTATCCAGTACTCTTCTAAAATCACTTAATAATAACAGTAAAGGATTTCGGTGGAGAAAGGGTGATTTAAGAGTTATTTTTCGGGTTACTGGCCAGCCCAATACAATATTGCTGCTTTCTGCAGGTCACAAAAAGTCCATTTACAAGAATTCAATGCCTGGAAACCTGGAGGTTGCCGGTAATCTTGATGAGCTAACCTTTAAAGAATCTCAGGCCAAGTCAATGCATGTTGGTGAGCCGAGGCATATAGCAGAGCAGAGCGCCTTTTCTTTTGAGAGTCGTTTCGATGGAAGTATCGTGGAAGAGCTGTTTGTAGATGAAGCTGACTTGTTTTTGCTGGACATTCCCAGTGAGTATTACGAAGTGATACTGGATGCCGATAGAATTGAAAGCCTGTCTGGCAAAGGGATACCTAGTTTAATGTTAAAGCGTTTGGAAAGTTATCTTACAGCCCCGGGAGTGCATCACGTAGGTAAACTCTATTCACTGGATCAAGCTGATAGAATTGATGCCATAGCTAATTATACCCTCGATCGATTTCTCATTTCTCTAGACCCTCAGCAAAAAAGCATTGTAGATAAACCCTTTGACGGAGGCCCCTGGTTAATTCGAGGTGGCCCTGGAACAGGAAAGACACTTATAAGCCTAGCTAGGATGAAGCGTATTTGCAGAGAGGGAGTCGGTCAAGACCTGATCAGCAAAGAACCAATAAAGATAGGGTTTGTTACCTATAATAAGAAACTTTTGAAAACAGCCGAGACGATGTTTAGAGCCATTTGTAATGATTATAGTGGTGCTAAGATAGAATTTCTGACGCTGGATTCTTTAGTTTATCGTTTACTAAAGTATGTGAAGGGTCGACGAATTGTTTCTGAGCTGGATCAAAAAACTGTATTAGAGGATGTTTTTTTAACTTTCAATAATGAACGGTGGGATAAAGCTGATATAGAGTCTTTATATAAACGCCGTGGAATTAGTTTTCTATTGGAAGAGTTCAATGAAATTATTCTCGGTGCTGATCTAATTAAGCAACAAGATTACCGTGACTATAACCGCCTGGGCCGCAAGACTCGTATAAATAGGCATACAGAGCGTATTTTAATTCACGACCTTTATCGATGTTGGGCTCAGGAAATGAAACGGCGACATTGGACTACATTTCCTGGTAAACGTTTGGCCGCCGAAAAAATGATTTCCAGTGGGAAATTAGAGATTAGTCAGCAGCAATATGATTTTTTGTTTGTTGATGAATTACAAGACCTGCCTGTGGTGTCGGTACGGTTATTGGCGCATATGGTTAAGCATACAAAAAACCTGACTTTTGCAGCAGATACTGCGCAATCCATATTTTTGAAGTCCCCCACATGGAGCAATATATCAAAGGATATTCGTTTTCACGCAGGTAATAGCTTTATTTTGCGTAAATCTTATCGAATGACAAAAGAAATAGGATCGGCGGTGCGGCCGCTTAGGTTGAATGCTGATGATGAGGGAAAAGATGTCAATGACATGGAAGAATGTTTTGTTACAGGTGAGAAACCTTGCTGGCTAAATTGTGAAATCGAAAAGCATTTCACTATAGCAGCAATGTTGGCTCATTCGTTGATCCAGAATAACGGCGTAAACCCAGGGCAAATTGCCATTATTACGCCGGATAAGGCAAGTACGGGTTTAGTTAAAAATGCCCTTGAGCAATATGGCGTATCCACTGATGCTATCGATAACAGGAAGGTAGTGGCTATAGATCAAGAATCTGTACATATACTGCATGCGCATGTGGCTAAGGGGCTCCAGTATCCTTTTGTAATAACGCCAGCGGTCACTGATGACAAATACCCACACAGAGTAGCAATGAGTTACCTTCAGGATGCTGATCAGCGTGCAGAGGAGCAGGATAAAGCTCGGAGATTGCTTTACGTCGCACTATCAAGGGCTGTTCGAGGACTTTGGCTGCTGACAGACCCTCGTTTTCCTAGTCCATTACTTGAAAACCTAAATCAAGATGATTGGGACGTGCAACTGTATGAGGGTGGTTAGTAGAATGAATAAAATCCAAGAGTTATCTGCAAAAATGCTCGGCCGCACTATCAATGAAACTAACCTAGGAGAAATAGAAGAGTTAATTATTCCTGAGCAAGGTAACCGGCTTCATGGCAGTTTTACCACAGAACGACAACTCCCTGAGGGGTTTGAAGTACAGCCTGAATATGAATATATTGAGGCTGTAATTAAGGAGAAAGAACCTGAGCTTCTCTTTATTACGGGTGAGGCTGGAACGGGTAAGTCCACACTCATTCATTGGTTGGTGAAAAGAATACAATGCTGTGCCCTGGTAGCTCCGACAGCAGTTGCAGCAAATAACATTCAGGGGTCAACAATTCACTCATTCTTTGGTTTGCCCGCCAGGCATATCGAACCTGATGAAGAATATAAGCCATCAGCTATTAGCTGTGTTGTAATGGCGAATATTAAGTGCCTTATTATTGATGAAATATCGATGGTGCCTCCAAATTTACTTGATGCTATGGATCTCATTTTAAAGCGGGTTAGAAAATGTAACGCTCCTTTTGGTGGTGTAAATGTGTTGCTAATTGGAGATCTTTTTCAACTCCCCCCTGTAGTTGGTAGTGAAGAAGAGAGCGTATATTATACGCATCGATATAAATCCCCATATTTCTTCAGTGCGGATGTACTCAAGGAAGTTGGCGTTCTTCCTGTAATTCTAAAAAATGTGAAGCGGCAAAATCAACCAGAAATCATAGAAGCTCTTGCTAATATTCGCAATGGTTATGCTTATAGAGATAGCTTGGCTTTATTCAATCAAAATTGTTTTTCCAAAGACCATAATCTTGACAAAATCGGCACCTGTTTAGTGCCGACTAACAATCTAGCTAAGCAAATTAACGAAAACAAATTATCAGCTATAAATAAACCTTTAATGAAATTTACCGCTGAAATTACAGGTAAGGTTCAGGCAGATAAATGGAAGCTTGTAGTCCCTGACATACTTAATATAAAAGTTGGTGCTAAGGTCCTTTTTCTTAATAATCAGTCAGAGTGGATTAATGGTGACTTAGGTGAGGTCGTTAGCTTTGGCGATGACTGTGTTCGGGTAAAGAAATTGAATACCGATAATGTTGTTAGTGTCCCCAGGCATACTTGGTATCGAATAGCGCATGCCTATAATTATTCTACAAAGAAGGTCGAGCAAACTATCATAGGTAAGTTTTATCAATATCCGTTGGCATTGGGCTGGGCTATTACCATTCATAAATCTCAGGGAATGACTTTTGAAAACTATTCGATAGATATAGGTCGCGGAGCTTTTTCTGATGGTCAGGTTTATGTTGCGCTTTCACGGGCTAAATCATTGAGTAGTGTAAAGTTAATTCGGCCACTCGCTATGTCGGATGTTAAGGTTAGCCCTGTTGTTCAGGATTTTTATCGACGCTTGCAGGATCTTTAATATAGGTAGTTGGCTACCAATTAAGTGCCTATTGTAATTCCTCCAATATTTGGATTGTTAAATATTTTTCAATTAGGTTGTGGAATGTGTAGGTAAGTGCTTGAGATGAGGATAGTAAAATCCACGATAATATTCATGGCTAGTAGTGGGCGGTCTACTGACGTGAATCAGAATGAATTAGATAATTGGAATTGTGTAGTTTAACGGCATGGGAATGCATGTGGTTTTGTAATACTCCATTTATTAATGCCATCTAAAAGTTGCCAGCCTTCAAGCTGGCGCGTTATAGGTCAAGGAAATCCCTTAACCAGTCCTTATTAATTTAATTTAATTCCATATCTGTTGAAGATTGGAATTGTGCTCTCAAAGTATCCATCGATTACGTCAGGGTCGACGTGCGATGTGCTGCCATCCGGTTCGATCTCCTCAAATATTTTATCTTCTTCATGCCTACACTCAATTCGTATTAGGGGGATTTTATTTTTTTTGAAGATGCTTTTCTGAAGTTTAACTGAAGTCATTGAGCCATTTTTTGAATATCCCTTGTATATTGTATTACCTATGAAAAACAAGACCCATGCTGGATCATACTTCTCTCTTGGTTGTTCGAATTCGATTGGTTTGGCAGTTGTTAAATGGGCGAAACCTGTCATGAGTACCACTCCTACTTTAGGAAAAGAAATTAGTCTGTATGGATGGTTCAAGTTAATTGTTCATACAAATCAATCTGATGAATTGCACTTAATCCGGCAACGCCGTCATGAATGTAAGGGTCTGGTGCTCGCCGTGGGGGGTTGTAACCTTCGTTGTACTTTAGAAATGTAAAGCTAGTGCACCCATTTACAAGCTCTACATCTAGGTGGGTCCCTTCTCCTAGTTGCAGGTGACAATCTGCAATTCCCATTGGGATACTCTGGTAATATTTGTTTATCGTTTTACCTTGGTTGGTAGAAGTAAATACCGTTGGGGTAATGTTTGTATTTCGAGTCTTTTTTTCTATTGATGATAATCGATTCCAATCTGATTGGTTTGCGAAAGCCGCTAGCAGCTCATAAGCATCTGATACTGTAATATTCACGCCGACGTACTGGAACCCGCGTTTAACGGCTTTCATAATAGATTTCGGAGATGGGAGGCATGCATGGTTCTTGGGGCCTAATTCTTTGTTTGTACCCATTATTTGTTTAAAGTCAGGGATTACCTTTAGTTCCTTGGCTATGCTGGTGCCATCTGATTGTGCAGTTATATTGCTAAGGGCTTGTTCAACTTTAAATGGATATGGACCTTCTTCGACTGGAAACTCCAGTGGGGTCACTCTTGCGATCAGATCACGACCAAGAAATACTTCGCACTCATTTGATTGCGCTGTGGTGTACTGTAGCTCTTCACTAGCTAATTCATTTAATTGGTTGATGCAGCGGCTTTTTGATTGGGCGCACTCAACATAATTAAATAGAGTAAATGGCCATTTATTTGTGTATTCGATGATATGCCATTGGGGTGTTACTCTTTGATAATTAAGCAGTTTTTGGATGTAAATCACATTCATATCTGATATGTGATTTAACATAGCTTGACCAACTGGCGTTTGTAATATGCTGTCCTGAAGTGAGGTTAAGGTGCAAAATTCATCTTCTTGCTGTCGCGTTAGAATACCTAGCGAGTCGTCAATTAGATGGGTTGAAACGAGTGTTGAAGGGTCTACTTTAAGTAGGTGTTCAGGTATTGAAATGTTTCTTTCTTTGGCTTTGGCTACGATTCGCTGTATGCCATCAACCATTTGCACGGTCTTGCTGCGGTCTGAATGTCTCATGATGCAAACTCTCAATCTTTCTGGCGATTAAGGGCGGTGCGTTACCAATGCCAGGGATTAAAAGCCTGGACTCCGCATGATTAGTGCGAAGTTTTTTTACATGCTACATGTCGAATTTCACCAGTTGCACCGCTGCGGGCATCGACGTACCTTGTCTAAACCTTAGTTGTAATTTTTCAGCTAGTCAAATTCATATCTATAGGTCTTTGGGGTGTAGTTTTATTTTATAGTTATGGGATTATGCCAAAAGTGTAATCTAGTGTTTTTCTGTATCGTAAAGATGTCACGTGCCCCAGTTAATTTTTTTACTTGTGTGTGGAAGGCAATTATTTCCGTAATTTGATGTAAGCTTTCTTCAACCTTGGCTGGTGAGGGCCTCTATTGAATGGGGGCATTTCCAGATGTAATGGCCCGCTAGCTAATAAAAATATCTTTGTGCACTTCATTAAACGAAGTGTACACGGCTGACGGAGCCCACTTAGCCTATAAGGTGCTAAGCAGTTATTCCATTGAATAGTAGTCCCAATAGAGTGTATTGGGCAGGTTTTGAATCACAAGGATATAGGGGTAACTATGCGCTATATCGGTCTGACTCAGGCCGATATAGGCTCAGCTTATCGTGAGTATGAGATAACGTTCTAGGTTGTAGCCTGGTTAATTTGCGACTAATACACGCAATAATATGTATGATTTTTATGTGCGCCACTTACTGTGAGTATGGTTAAACCGTTACTCGCTGATGTAATAATATAATTTGCTAGTGCCTATTTCACAAACTCATTTACGATATTAAAAGGAACTGAGAGTCTCTCATGTAATTTGTATTGGCTCGGATCTAATTTAGCAGGCACCTTTTAAACGGGTAACTGTCAGGTCAAGTCTGAGCCGTAACAACTAATGAGATTTAAGTGTGCAGCATTGTTGAAAATTCTAAGCTAGTGCTCATTCTCTATTTCTTTGTGAACTTTAACTAATTTAGTAATAAGTCGAGCTATTAGTCTATATAAAGGCATTCCATCATCATTATTATCAAGTATCATCCCTTGCACTAATGAAGGCTTCTCGAAATCGTACTCATTTTCACGGCCTGGTTGTTCTTTATGTATTTTATGTACTGCATTATACAATTCAGATATGTTTGTTTTATCCGGGAAATACACATTGGAAAATGTACGAACGAATACAATACCGTCCATGAGTTTAGCGTAATTTTCGTTGTAGTCTTCAAAGTTTGAATTTAAGAAAGTCCTGCCGATGGTTCTTAATTGATTCGAAATTTCTATGGCTTTTTCAACTCGTTTTAGGCGGCGTTCTCTATCCTCTCGGATTCTTGCATTCTCATTGAATATTTTTTGCGCCAATAGTGCAGCCCCAAAGATTGCTCCTATAGTAATCGACTTATCCAAAAACCAGACCCAGATTGGCCAGCTATCGCTGTTAACCTTCCAATTTAAACCTTCCCAGGCGGCCCAAAAAATAAATATTCCAAGTGGCGATAACCAATAAGGTACTGGCCAGCTGAAGAATGCGTCTAGATTTTTATGGGTGTGGGGCAATGCACTTTTGAGAATACGCAAATAACCGGATGGTTTTGATTGGTTAATTTTATCCATAAGTAACTCTAATCCTATTTTTTGATCGCTGGATCATACAGGGCTATTTAGGTCGTGTAATTACCCGTGATTTTATTCTGGCCGCATCAGGGAGGGCGTTAACCTACAGGTAATCTATTTCAGTCAGCGGAAATACTGCCCAGAAAAACTTATTGTTTTTCCTTGTTTTATTCCCCTAAGTCCCGTACTCATGCGGGTTTGCTTGACTCTAGGTAGCAAGAGCATAGCATAGGGGAAAGCGTCCTAATTAGGATTTAGAAGTGGCAAAAACAAGAGCAATAAGGCGGTTAACTGAGACTGGAAAAAAGAAGGCTCCAGTCGTTACGCCTAGGGAGTTAAAACGGCTTCTATACGTGGCCAGAGATACCCGAAACCCAGAGCGAAACGAGTTAATTGTTTGGCTGTTATTTGCAGCGGCTTTTCGTATTACTGAAGTGGCCGTAATTGAGATAAAAGACGTGTTGTGGAAAAGCGGAAAGGTTCGAAATCAGGTAATCATTCCAGCTAAGTTTAGTAAAAACGGAAAGGCTGGGCATGTATTTTTTTACCACAAGAAATTACTAAAGGCGCTAGAAGAGTATTTGAATTTACGAGTTGATAATAAATTATTGGTCATCGATTCCCCTGATTTTAGAGGACTAAAAAAAGATTCAAAATTAATACTCAGTGATTACAAGCGACCGTATTCACTGAAGAGAAAACTGAGAAAAAGAACAGACGGTTCCACGGCGGAAAGTTGGGCCTGCGACACATTACAAGAGGCAGTGACCAAGTGGGGAAGGAAGGCTGGGATTACAGGCTTCACCACTCATTCAGGCCGCAGAACACTAGCAACACGGATTGCAAGAAAAGGCGGTTCAGAAGAGCTTTTGTGTGCTCTGTTACGACACACATCGGATGATATGCCATACGAATACATTGATCCAGATTACATAGGTATCAGGAAAGCACTGGAAGAGATTAACACGATTCCAAATGATGAGGACTAAAGGAAAATGGATAACGAACAGGAATGGGCGTCCTCAAGGGCTCAGATAATAAAGGAGTTAGACCTATCAGCTTACTCAACATGGAAGTCTCAATTATGGATACACATAATTGGCCTGTCCTTGGTTATCTCATTAACGCAATACTTTTTTGAAGCCTTAACAATTCCATTGGTTATTTCTTGGCTTGGAGTAGCGATAAATCTGAGGCTAATACTAATAGGTTTCACGATTCAGAAAGTGCAGGCAATAACAAATAGTCACCTCGCCGAAAGCGGTGAGCTTGGTAGGAGTACGCGCAAATGATTAATGACTTGCAAGCTTTATGCAGTATTGTTTTCTGGATTAAATTATTGATACCAGCGCTCACGGTCTTCGCAGCTATGTATTGGGCGCAACACATATTCAATAAAAATGCCCGAGATAGAGAAAATAGAGAAAGAAGACTCACAACAGCTGATAACTTAATAACTTACACATGTGAAACAGGGGATTTAACCGCCCAATTTCTTAATAGTAACGACATTTCTGGGTTGCAGGCCCTTCAAACTAGAGCTGCCCATATTAAAGCCTATGCAAAACTATTTTTTCCTGAATTAATTGAAGCAGCAACTAATTATGGAGTTGCACTTCATGAAATATCAGCCCCTCTAACCTCCAAGTATTTAGATAATCACAAAGCGTTACTGGAGCAATATGAACAACCAAAAATAGAGCAACATGGCTTGAGTAAAAAGGAATATGCACGCCGTTTAATAAATCCGAACTGGCTGAACATTAAACAGTTTGATGAAGATGAAATTCCAAATATGGTTACAACCATACTAGACAAGATAATTGATATTCACAGAGATATTGAAAATGAGTAAAGGGAATTAATATGAATACAAATCAAAAGATTATGGTTGTAGCTATATTCAGCCTTATTATTACAGCTTTTGTAGCTCCAATTGCCTACTTTGAATATCGGGTTAACTCCTGCTTGTCTACCACGGGCTTTGAGGGTTCAACTGGGTATGCTCGAGAGCTGTGTGAGACTAAAGTTAATGGCGGAAGATAATCAATGGGTGCTCGGGGAATAAATCAATCATGTATGCAGATAAGCCAAAGATATTGATCGTTGACGATGGTGGAAGGCGTACAAGCCACAAAGCTTCAATAGCAATGGCCATGGCGTGTTTGAATATGGCCG
>MAAA01014429.1_pt1 | contig 10379 bp, 6 predicted proteins | sample 1115971 | NCBI WGS metagenome assembly MAAA01 (sample SAMN04961123, study PRJNA320927) | seawater metagenome | isolation source: sample BD02T6 sea water enriched with oil for 6 days | place: USA:Gulf of Mexico | collected 2013-07-27 | reverse complement strand
GAATCCATACATCAAACCTTAATAGGAAAACCCAATTTTGATTTGGCCGTGGCAAAAAATAACAGCGACCAGAATATCTATTACGCTAAAAATGACCTGTATGCTCAGTACCGTGTAGACCAAGGGAAAGAAGAGTTTAAATGGGCCGCTCATCCCATTCCCAGCATGACCTCAGAAAACATCATATTTAAAGTATTGAAAGAGCCTTCCAGTCTCGGTTTTATAATGGGGGATGAGCTGGGTTTATTGCATCACGCCATGCGCAAACATCTACAAGTATATGAGACTGAAGAAATAGGCCCGGTTTACTTTGTTGTAAGCAAAGACTTGTCAGTGGACTGGGAAGAAATAAAGAAGGACTTCCTAGGTTTTCATCATAAATTTAAAGACGATGATGAACAGTTTAATTACTTAAACCTTTATCATTTTACTGAAAATATTGGAAATAAATTAAGGGGGAATACTGATTTTGAAGGGTTTTTACAGCGTTTTCAGTAGATTATCATCTATCTTTAACCTTCTTTCTTGGCCAGTCTAATCGAGTAACCATTTTTATCGTACCTGTATCATTAACTAAAATTTAGAAATCAAATTGCATGCCTATTTGGATTTCACGGCCACGATTTACCACCCCTTCGCTTAACCCTGTATTGATGGACGGCGTGTTAAAATCTTCATCTAGCATGTTTTTTACCTGCATGAACACCGACCATTGAGGATTAAATCGATAGCGAAATTTTGCAAACAGTTGCCCATAAGAATTGAGTGCCAGTCGGTTATCGGTATCACTGGGTATTTCCCTAGACCCTTGGTAACTGGCAATAAGGTTGACATTAAAATTTTCCTGTTGGTAGTTTACCATGATAGAGGCCAGTCGATCGGCTTCGCGAAAAGACAATTCGCTGTTTTGGCTAATGTGGGTGTAGCTTACGCGTACTAACCAAAAGTCGTTTAGCTCACGAGATAATTCAAATTCAATCCCTTTCACCGGGTCCATGTCCACATTTTGAAACTGGCTAAGGCCGTCAGACACGCTGGCCTGCACGATGGCGTCTTCAAAGTGATTCTCAAAATATCCTAATGAAAAACTGCTGTGGTGCAACAGGCCTAAGAAAATTAAGTCCCAGCTTTGCACTGTTTCGGGTTTCAAATCCTGATTGCCCAGTAAAACAGGGTTATTGGTTAAATCCAGTTCAGTTTCGGTGGGGGCTCTGAAGGCGCTACCATAGAGCAGCTTTAGACTATAATGCTCACCGATTTCATGTATCAGGCCAAGGCGTGGACTCACCTCTGATCCAATGTTGGAAAATTCGTCGTAACGCAACCCCAGGGTTACATGGCTACTCTGTTGTATTTGTCTTTGGTATTGGCCATAGAGCCCCACTATGTCGCGGGTGGATCCAGAATACAGAACACTGCTGGCTTGCAGAGAATTAAAAAAGGGCACGGTGGTGGCGCCACTGGCCAGAGACGCCATATCAAAGTTATTTTGGGCAATGACCTTCTCCCCGTTTATTTGTCGCATTTCCACACCAAATTGAAGCTGGCTATCCTCATCAATATCCCAGTCATTATGCAGTTGAATCCGCTTATCACTGAAACCGTTAAAGTTACCCCTAAAAAATAAGGGTTCGGCACTTGCCGGTTCACTGATGGCCAATAGGTCTCCTGGGCCCGTTAACTGCGCCCATATGTCGATGGCAGTGCGACTGTAGCTCAGCCAAAACCAGGACTGGATGGGCTGCCAATTAAAACTCTGTTTCAGTGATAGGGTATTGACCTGGGTTTCACGGCGATTAAAGCCATTGGATAGTCCGTCTAATTCGTAAAAATCTTTACCAAGGTATTGGTTATGGAAAACATTAATCTGGCTGTCCAGCCATTTTAGTTTTATGTTTAACTCTTTAATATCATAGGGGTCACGACTGCTAATTTTGTTAGCGCTGAAGTTGTCTTGTAACAAATATTGCTCGCCGCCACTTTTATCAAGGTTGGCAAACATATCCAAGGTTAGGCCATTAACCTCCTGAGTGAATAGGAGGTTGGCCTGACGACGCTCAAAACTGCCAAGGCTAGCCTGTACTTTGTTCACCTCACTGCGGGTAATAATATTCACCACCCCCATCATGGCATTAGAGCCATATACGGCGGCACCTGGGCCGCGAATAAACTCGACCCTTTCTATGTTAGCCAACGCAATCTTAGGGATAATTTCGGAACTGCCACTGGTGCTGGAGTCTTCCATGCGTTGGCCGTCTATTAATACCAACACCTCAGATGAACTGGGGCTAATGCGCCGACCTCTGGCCGAGAAGGGTTTATGCAAAGATGAAAAAGACGAGCGATAAGATTGAAAACCCGGCACCAGAACCATCAGTTCATCTAACGAGTCCAGTCCCATGTTTTTGATTTCTTGGTGATTAAAAACCGAAACCGCGGCGGGCACGGTTTGCATGCTTTGTTCGGTGAGAGTAGAGCCGGTGACCTTTATTTTAAGAATTTCTTCCAGTGACAACGCGAAGTAATGATCCAGATTCACCTCGGCACGAAGTGGCAGGCAAAAGATCAGTAAAAAGCAACACAGATACTTCATAGAGTAAGCCAAAAACACCCGTGGTTTCTTTGGCTTAAGCTTAGTTGTTTATGGGGCTTTTTCTAATTTATTCACACATATCGGCCAAGCCGTGTCGCACCTTAAGTTGTATGCGCTTGGTAAAACCTGTCACGGCAATGTCTTCACCCAGGGATAAGTCTTGCTCGTCAAGTAAGGCATCACCAAAGCGATATATCACCTCAAACTGGCCTTTTAACGCTTTTTGGTCATAAGCGTGGGCCTGTTTAATAGCTAACGTTCGTCTTTGTTGGTAATCCGCCATGGCCTTGGCCCCGTGGCGTTTTAGTAACATGCTGTTCACCACATGGGGTGACAGTACCGGGGCAGAGGCGTTATTGCCGCCAAAGCCTTTGGCGTTTAAAAAGGCCAACTGCATGGGGTCTTCGCTTGTGTCGGTATCCTGTTGATGAATGCGCAAGATGCTTTGGTCCACATCATCCGCCACTTTATCCAAGGTTTTAATGCCAGGAATAATCTGGTGTTCAAAGGTGCCCAAAGCCGACATAAGCTGGTCGCCACTGGCCGGGGCCAAGGGGTGGCCCACGTAGGACTTCACCGCGGTTAGTGGCCAGCTTTTAATATTAAAATGCCTGGCCACATCTGTTAATAAGTTGGCTTCGCTGGTGCGATTCATGGGGGTGCTGGAGCCATGGGCGTGCACAAAACTGTGATTTTGTACGGTGTTGCTGCCAAGCAGTTGTTGGGCCAAAGACACGGCTTTCATCATGCTTAAATAGTTACCCACACCCGGTGCCGAAATAGACTTTTTGGTGCCATCAGCATTGATAAATACCTGGGGCACCGCCCCGTGAACATTGGCCCCCAACTCAAGGGCCAGAGCATCGTCTAAGAGCACCACAAATTGGCAGGACTCCGCCAAAGTAAAACCACAGTTGTCCCCAAACGGGCGGCTGGCACGGCGGTGGTTTGGGGTGTCTTTACCATCCAACTTGGCCAGGTTTTTGTCTGTAGCCAACGCGCCCATGGCGGCATAACCTTCTATTACTTCAGGGATAATGGGGGCCTCGGTATTGCCCAGCAAAACAATGCGCGCGCTGCCATGACGAATGGCATCCACACCCCGTTGCAGGTTATATAAAAACGAGGCGCAAGCCCCTGTGGTACTGCCAGTATTGCCAAGGCTGCCCAATACATAGGCGTTAATAAAATCGGCGGGCATGGTATTTAACCCTAAGGGTAATTGCTTGGCCGATACCCGTTGCCCACGCAGGCGTGCCTGCATCATGCCGCCCAGTCCGTGTTGATCTAACTGTGACATACCTGAGCCGGCAAACACCGCAATTTCGTCGGCGGCTACACTCTGGCTAAGGGTGTCCCAATTTATGCCCACACTGTGTAGGGCATCACTAGCGCCGGCAATGGCCAATTGCAGTCCTCGTGGATGAAAACGTGACGGGTAAAGTTTTCCTGGGTCAAAGCCTGTGGGTAACTGGCCTGCGCTTTTAACCGGCATTTCGCTGGTGGTGCTAATGTTTACCGCCAATTCGCTGATGCATACCTGCACGCGGTCTTCATCTGCCAGTTGAGTCACCGTCCAGCTGTCGGGCAGTGGGCAGGGTAGGGATTTGGCTAACAAGGTAAAGCGTAAGGGCCCTGTGTCTATGCCGTTTATTTTCACATTTTTTTGCAAGGGCGCGGCATCACAATCAAAGTGCCTTTTTTCAATGCGGCGCACTAAGGTGCCTTGCTCTATCAGCTCCAGATACTGGTTTTCAATGTCAGTTAGGCTCAGTACCTGTTCTTGTTCATTAACAAAACAGCCGTCTTTTACGCTCACCAGGTTCATCATCACCGCCAAGCCTGCCAGAGTTTCCTGGCGCAATTTTAAAGGCAAACTGTCTTTCACCATGAACTTATAGCCATGATGAAATGAGCTACGACCGGCGGCATTGTAACCACCAAATCCTACAATAACCGGTAAACGTTCCATTTTAACAACCTGTAAAAAATGACATTTAAAACGACTATACGCAGCCTGAATGGGGGAAACATCCCCCAAACGGGTTACCGGCGGCGTTTAATAAAGAGCGAAAGTACGCTTAGTCATAGCTGGCGACGCGTTTCGTGTGGCGATTAAAACTTAATAGTTTATTAATGGAAGATATGTTGCTGTACAGCAGGAAATAAGGGGTCTTGGTTTCATAGTTCACCAGGGACGCTTTTAAAAATGTAAATTTACTATTAATGCGCCGTAACGCCACTTTTTTATGGGGGGGAATATCAAGCGTCAGCAGGATTTTGATGTCTTGTTCTATTTGACGGGCAACTTTATTTTGATCAATGGAGTACTCTAAATCTGGGTTAATGTGGCTGCCGTAATCGGCGCTCACAGTATCCAGGGCGCGGGCGGCCAATAATAAGTTAGCCAGGTGAATACGATCAAACAGCGCATCTATTTGATTATTTGAAAATGTTTTTTTCTGGTAATGTAAAAACACATCTGCCAAATATTCTCTTAATTCAAAGCGAGTATTACGTGCCAATGACATGCCCCCTTCATCGTCCCTGGAAAAGATTAACTTAGGGTTTAGGGCTTGCCAGCGCGTAAAAAAGTCTTGGCTGGTGCTGGAAGCCATTAATGATTGATGGGCATGGGCCATGGATTTTTTAAACTGTCGCATATAGCGTTTATCGCCATTGGACAACAGGTACATATAAAAAGCCGAGGTACTTTGTGAAATTGCTTTAAGGTGTTGCTCAAACGGACTCATGGCTTGGCTTTGGCTGGTCATGCAACACAATAGCGCCATTAATAGTATGGTTTTCATCTGGGGTGATCCTTCATAATTATTTTTGTTAAATCAAATGTCCACGGTATTACAGCTGATTGTTTTTACGGTGGGTTTCGCTCCTGAAGTGAATAGCCTTTAGACGCCAGAGACGCCTAAAGGCAAACCATTAAAACGGCCCGTAGGCCTCGTTTAAAATGTTACCCAGTAAAGAGATGGGCAAGATCACTGGTTTGTGGGTGATTTGGCGAATGGCGGCTAAGTGCTCCCGGGTAAACTCCAGGCAATCTAAAACGATTAAATCGCAGCCTTCATCTATTAGTTGAGTAACAGCTTGGGTTAAATGTTGTGGTGATTGGTCATGGGCACTTACCGTGCGCGCGATTACGCTTGGGCCGAGCGCTAACCAGTGTTTGATTTCTTCCTTACTGGTTTCTTCATAGGGTTGAATCACCCCTAACGTACCACCCTTGGGTAACAGTGCCATGGCATTGGCTTCCAACACTGGGCTGGGGCAGATAACCCCTGGCATATTCTCAAGTGAGGGCCAGGGCAGGGTGCAGCACATTAAAACGGTTTCGTTCCCCTGTGCTTGCAGTTGTTCAATGCGGGTACGAGCAATGGCATCAATTTGATCATGATCCACGTACAGGTAACTGCCATCGTTCAATTCAACCGGCACACCTTTGGCAATGGGCTTTGCCTCCATGGCTCGCAGCTGATCATCGCTTAAACCATCCAGCGCCCCATGAATGGTTAAGCTGGCAGCTGTGTGCAAGTGTTCGGTAACAAAATCTGCAATGGCTTGGGTAAAGCGCGAATACAGCATTATGTGGATATATTTCATGGTTCACTCCTGCGCCCTAATTAAACTTTAATCCAAACACCCTTGGTTTCAAGGAAGTGCTCCAATTGTTCTGGCCCTAAGTCATTGCCAATGCCAGATTGTTTAATGCCACCAAAGGGCATAGACGGGTCACCCGGGTCGTGAATGTTTACCCACACACTGCCAGCTTGTAATTTGGGAATAAGACGGTGGGCACGGGATATGTCCTGGGTCCAGATACTGGCCGCCAAACCAAAAATGCTGTCGTTGGCCAAGGTCAAGGCTTCTTCTTCTGTGTCAAAGGGAATCATCACCAATACCGGGCCAAAAATTTCTTCCTGCACTATGGTCATATCGTTAGTGCAATCTGCAAATAAGGTGGGCTCTATAAAATAACCACGTTCTTCTACAATATTGCCGCCGGTGACCAGTCTGGCCCCTTCGGCTTTGCCTTTTTCAATAAAACCCATAATGCTGTTACGTTGACTGGCAGAAATCACCGGGCCCATGGTGCCGCTGGGATCAAGGCAGGGGGCAAGTTTAATGCTTTGTGCCACCGCCTTAACTTTTTCTATGCCTTCTTCATAGCGGGAACGGTGTACGTATAAACGAGAACCGGCCGAACACACTTGGCCTGCATTAAAATACACACTGTTAAGGGTAGAGGCGGCAACGGCATCTATGTCGGCGTCTTCGAATGCGATCATGGGGGATTTCCCCCCCAGCTCCAGCGTCATGTGGGAGACATTTTGTATGGCAGCGGCCCCCACTGTTTTGCCCACTGGGGTGGAGCCAGTGAACGACACTTTTGATACACCCGGGTGGCTCACCAAATGATTGCCTATGGTGGAGCCTTTGCCGGTAATGATATTAATGGCCCCCTTGGGCAGGCCTGCTTTCACACATAACTCCATTAAATACAGCATAGAAAGGGAGGTGAGTTCCGCTGGTTTTAATACCACCGCACAACCCACCGCCAAGGGCGCGGCCAACTTCCAAACCGCCATGGCAAATGGCCAATTCCACGGCACAATGGCCCCCACTACGCCCACAGGCTCTTTGCGGGTATAGGTAGTGCACTCCACCGGAAAAGAGGTTTGACGAGTGGCCCCCTGAATTTTAGTGGCCCAACCGGCAAAGTATTCGAAGGTATTGGCCCCCACATTAATATCCACATTTTTACAGCCGCTAATGGCTTTACCACTGTCTAGGGATTCAATTTCGGCCAGGGTTTGGGCGTTTTCGCGAATTAATTCGGCAATGCGGCGCAATACTTGTTCGCGGTCTCTGGGGGTGAAGGTTGACCATTCCCCTTCTGTCATGGCGTGGTGGGCGGCGGCCACTGCCTCGTCCACATCTTGTGTGGTGCCCAGCGGAACTTGTGTAATGCAGCCCCCGGTGGAGGGGTCTTCCACGTTGGCAAGCTCGTGATTTCTATCAATAAACTGGCCGTTAATGAACATGCGTTTTGGTTGGTCAAGAAAGCGCATGGTGTTGGCGGTGACGCCATAATGCTCGATTAGAGCGTGAACGTTAGCATCCATAATAATTGCCTCTTGTTATATAGAGTTATTTTTTTATTCGCTTAAGGGTCTGACTTTAGTCATAGAGAGTCCCTTGGGGCTGGTGCCCGGGCGATTGTTTATTTGCGATTTAACAGCGATTTAAGCACGTGTTAGCAGGTAGGGATTTACCCCCAATAGGTTAATGGGGCCATTTAAAAGGCGCTTCTTTCTTTTGCCTTTTTAGGCCTGCCAGGCCCATAACATGGGCGTTAACCTATTGTGGGTATTCTCGGTATATGGATTGTTGAGTAGTGTGTGGATGTGGTTTGGAATGACTGTTTGGCTAGCTAGGTGCTTTGTAAGTTAATTTACAGGGCCACCATTAAACCCGGTTTTAAACAGGCACTCTGTACTAATTCATTTTGACAAAAATGTTTTTTGAATGAAGTAACCCTAAACCATTGCCAAGAGATTAATAAACCTCTACTCAGAAATGAGTCACTTTTAAGGTGAGGGCAGGGACTTATTTATAGTTGCTTTGTGATTTAAGAAAACTGTGTCTCACAACGTGGATGGATCGATGAAAAAAAATAAATATAATTCGAACGTAAAAAATTACCAATCTCCTGGCGGGCATCTCCGTCAACACTTAACTCTGCCTAAGTTTTCCTTAGCGTTATTGCCCTTGGTCATTGCTGCAAATACCCACGCTATGGACCTTGATTTTATGGGGGGCAGTGAAGTGTCCAGCACTTTGGACGTGACGGTAGGTTATGCCACATCATTTCGTACCGAAGACTCAGATACAGACCCTTTGGCTGAGCTGACGGACGTATTTGGCTCCCCTGGTTTAAATGCTACGGGTGAAGGCCGAACACCGTATGCAGGGGATATGTTAACTAACATGGTGCGTGCAACGGCTGAATTGGGCATGCAATGGCGCAACTTTGGTTTGGTGGCATCTGCTAACTACCAGTATGACCATGAAGTAATGAAGGATGACGCAGCTGTTCGTGCTAAGTCTGATTTTTCAGGCTCCGAAAATGTCGACTCTTCTGACGATGCAAAAGACAACGCAGGTAACTCCCTGCAAGTTTTAGATGCCTATGTTTACGGTGAGTTTGAGCTCAACGAAACTCCAATTGAAGTACGTGCAGGTAAACAGGTTATTAACTGGGGAGAAGGTTTGTTTTTCTTGAACGGTATTTCTGTTCAAAACCCGCTCGATTTTAACAAGGCGTTAACACCGGGTGCGGATCTTAAAGAAGTGTACATTGGTAATAATGCTTTATTTGCTGCCATGGGCATTGGTGACGAAAGCTCTATTGAAGCGTATGTGCAAACGGAATGGAATCGTACCGAACTTCCAGCCATGGATACTTTTTTTGGATCCGAAGCCTTGAGTCGCGGTGCATCAGAAACGGGGGTTTTAGCTGCCGACATTGAAGCTCGAGACAGTGGTCAATACGGCTTAGCCTTTATGTCGACCATGGGCGATATTGAATACGGGTTTTTTTATAGTCGCTACCATGAAACCATGCCTTTGCTAAAAAGGGATGATGTTGCATCCGGTGGGTCTGACCCATTTACCTGTGATATTGGTTTAGCGGCTGGTGCCGCTTACGCTTGTAATTCTACGTTTGGCTTATCTCAATATTATGCCGAAGATCAAGATATGTTTGGTTTGAGCATGGCCACGACTATGGGTAACTGGTCTATTGCAGCTGAAGCATCTTTCCGTCCTGATCAGGCGCTTTGGGGAGACCTGATTGGTAAGGGTTATGGTTATGCTGAATTTAGCGGCTTGATTGATCCTGCTATTAATTATGGCGGTCCAGAAAACGCTGACGATGCAGGTACCAACATCAGCCGTCATGACACACTTCAAGTAGCCGTTAACGGTATTTGGTTAGGTGGTGCGGTTAATTGGTTGGGACTGGATGCCCAGGTAGGCTTGCTGCAAGTGGGGGTTGAAACCATCTCTGGTGATACATCACAGCTCTCACCTCAAAATTCTATAACCCGTGCCGAAGGTATTGCCGGTGACCCATTTGGAGATTATCACGCCTTTACAAATGCGGGCGCCTTCAAGGCCACTCTGGGTGCTGACTCAGAAGCGTACGGTATAGCTGCAGAATGGATAGGCACTTGGAACATGGGCTCCACCGCCATTAACCTGGATATTTTTGCACAGCACGATATAGCCGGTAATTCCCACTGGTGGGGTAACTTCGCCGAAGGTCGTTCTCAGTATGCCGTGGGTGTATCAGCCACCATCGCCAACGATCTGGAAATGGGAATTAAATACGCGGGCACCTCCTTTGAAGATTCTGACTATGAAGATCAAGACACCCTTAACCTAACGACCAACTACAAGTTTTAAAGCGACCATAAAGAGAAACAGAATGTGCAGTACTGGCTTGCGTGAAGACCCAAGCCAGAAGACTCAGAAATGAGGCGTTCAGATTTCCAATAATAATTAGAGGATTTATCGATGTTTTACAAAAATTATTTAAGTATCGCTTTATCAAGCGTATTGGCGGTCAGTGCCGGTTCGGCCTTTGGACAAATAAGTGACGACCAGGTGAAGCGTTTGTCGGGAGATTTAACGCCGCTGGGTGCAAAGCGTGCCGGTAACGCCAGCGGTTCTATTCCTGCGTGGACCGGTGGCTTAACCAATGCCT
>MAAA01014428.1_pt1 | contig 10387 bp, 9 predicted proteins | sample 1115971 | NCBI WGS metagenome assembly MAAA01 (sample SAMN04961123, study PRJNA320927) | seawater metagenome | isolation source: sample BD02T6 sea water enriched with oil for 6 days | place: USA:Gulf of Mexico | collected 2013-07-27 | reverse complement strand
GTTTTGATTTGCTGACTAATGGCCGAGGGGCTCACATTTAACTGTGTGGCCGCCAGTTTAAAGCTACTGTGCCGAGCTGCTGCCACAAAAGCAGGCAGGTATTGAATCGGTGGCGAGCGGTAATGCTTGAACATGGCAGTACTCATGCAAGGGCGGGTACCCTGATGTTATCAATAAGAGATTAGAAATTCTAATTCTAACGTCATATATTATCGTTTGTAAAATCTATGATATGAATAGAGTATAGGCTCATTACCCATGGCTTACCCCTGAAATTATTCTATAGGGTAAGGCAAGCTAATCTAAAGCCTGATGGCTTAGACTGTATGAAAGGAGAAATATATGCCAGTTAACTATGTGGACTTTGAACAAGCCAGAACCCAACAAGGGCTACGCATGGTCGTGGTACCGGGTATTCCTAGCCCTTGGGCCGAGGCTGCTAAAGGCATATTGCATGTAAAAAATATCCCCTGGGCCGCAGTGCGTCTGGATCAGCGCAATAATGACATGGCTCAGTGGACCGGCACTCGCAGTGGCCCTGTGGTCATGTTGAATGACGATGCCCCACGTATGGGATGGCGTGAAATTTTATCTCTGGCTGAAGAGTTATCAAACGAGCCTAGCTTGTTGCCAACCGAACCAAAGGCAATGGAGCAGGCTTTGGAGCTTTGCCAGGCAATCTGTGGCGAAAAGGGTTTGGGATGGATGCGCAGATTAGACAGTGTTCATAACGGTTTGAATGGTACCGGTGGCTTTATTGAACCCATCGCCAAATACCTGGGCAGCAAATATGGTTATGAAGCAGAACAAGGGCAGCATTATTCATCCCATGTGGTTGAGTTGTTGAATATGTTGGCTCAGCGTTTACAAGAACAGCGCAAGCAAGGTGAGCGTTTTTATGTGGGATCGCAATTGTCTGCGGTGGATATTTACAGTGCCTGTTTCATTGGCTATTTCAAACCCTTGCCGCAAGAGCAGTGTGCTATGGATAAATCCATGCGGGTCGCCTTTGAAAATATGGATGAATCTATCGCGGCAGCACTTGATCCCATTTTAATTGAGCACCGGGATTTTATTTATGGTGAGTTTTTAGAGTTGCCGCTTACGCTGTAATAAAGCTAAGAGTCGAGATTGAAGAACTTTTATCTCGAATCATTAGTGTTTATTTATCTTGAGAATTCATTAACGCGTTAAGTTGTTGTTTGAAATCTTCAACCCGCTGGGGGTAAACCTTATTTGATGTGAGCGTTCCCCATTCACCGAAAGTCATATGTTGTATAGAATTTTCAATGGCAGGTTTCAGAGCCTCCGGGGAGTGTTCCGATATGATTAGTAAACTTTTTAACGAGGAGGATTTTTTCACTGTAATATATTGATCTTTTAATTTCTGCGGCAGCCGATTGAAAATGGCGGTAGAGATTACCCCGGCCACTCCCTGTTTTTTTAGCAGTCGTATGCCAATGACATCATGGCGATGACCGTAATCAATATTTACTTGCCCGCTTAATCCACTTTCAGTCAGCCAGTGTTGCAACATAAAATAACCGCGACTGTAAACTCCCTGCACCATTATGCTTTTCCCTCTTAATTGGCTTATGTCTGGGCTGCTCATAATTTTTTTGTTGGCAATGAGTATATTGCTAAATTCTACCTTGGTTTCATATACGGCCCGTAATCCATAGGGTTGTAATGCTTCGTAATAAAACCCGGGGATAAGGCTTATGTCTGCCTCCCCCTTAACCAGAGCCATGATAAATTTTTCATGGGTGGGCTCTACTTTTATGGTGACTTTACAGTCGCTTATTTTTTCAATGCTTGCGTGAAAGCCGGATAGCATTTCCTGGTAAAAACTCACTGAAAAAAAGGGCCCGTATACCGCCTTAATAACCTGGTTGCAGGCATGAGAATTAAGCGACAAAAGCATGATGAATAAGGCAATGGCGATTTTCATAGCGTCCCCTGTAAAGCTCTTTTTAAAGTATAGGACTGTTCATCATAAAAACTTGGAAAAATACAGGTGGTGTAGCAGGGGAAATAATAATGACATGGGCTGGCCCGTGAGGTATACGCCCCCTAAGGGGCGTGGCCATGCTTAGCCTTTGCCGGGCAACATGCCCTTTAATACATCATCTTTATCAATGAAGTGGTGTTTAAGGGCGGCCCCTATATGGGCTACCAACATTCCCACGATTACCCAGTACAGCGCAATGTGCAGGCTTAATACCAGTTCATAATTCGAGTTGGCCAATAGGTCAAAGGCGCTGTAGTTAATGTTGTAAACACTGGCTATGAAATCTTGCTCAGTGGTGGAGGCCAGTAAAATACCAATTAAAAGTTGGGCAAAAATCACAATATACAGGCCATAGTGCATAACTTTAGCCATTAACTTCTGTAGATCGGACATGCTGCCAGGCAAGGGCGGAAAGCCGTTTTTTAAGCGCCATAATACGCGCAAGGTCATGCAGATTAGTATGGTGGTCACGGAGGCACCATGGTCGCCGTATTCTTGTAACTTATGCAGGGCACTCAGCTCCGACAAACCAAAAGCCGCGAACAAGGTGGCGGTAATGTTAAGGGCAATGAGCCAGTGTAGAAATTTGTCCACACGCCCATAGGTGGTTGAAGAGGCCATATAATAATTCCTGATGTGAGTATAAGTTCACTATATCTATTGCTAAAAGCCCGATAAACAGCCTATATTTCAATTAACTATTCGTGATTCAAGAACAATTTATGAGTCAATTAGAAAATCTGCGTAATTTTGTGCGCATCGTCGAGTGCAATGGCATTGGCCGTGCTGCCGACCAAATGAGCATTGCCAAGTCGGTGGTGAGTCGGCGCCTGGCTGAATTAGAGAATCAATACGGGGTAAAGCTGTTTAATCGCACTACCCGCAAGCTCAGTCTCACCGAGGCTGGGCAAACCTGCTACCAGCATGCTATGGGCATATTGGATGCCATGGGGGAAATGGAAAGCCAGTTAAGTAACCAGCACCAGCAGCTTAAAGGCACGTTAAATGTGGCACTGCCCTTAGATTTTGCAGTGGAGCGTATGGCGCGGGCCATTAATGAGTTTAAACAGCTGCACCCGCAACTGGCGCTGAACCTGGATTTATCCGATAACGTCATCGACGTGGTTGAAACCGGGGTGGACCTGGCCATTCGTGTGACGGCTCAATTAGGCGACTCCACCTTGCAGGCACGTACCCTGGCATCGGGCAATATGATACTGGTGGCCAGCCCCGATTACCTTAAACAGCACGGTACCCCTGACAGCATTGATGACTTAAGTCAGCATAGCTTTATCCTTTATCCCAGCTCCGGCCTCTCTCAATTAACACTGCAAGATCAACTTGGACAGATTATTCAGGTACCCATTAGCACTGACATTGTTGTTAACAGTGGCCGCTTTATTAAAGAGCTGTGTGTACTGGGGCGAGGTATCGCCTTTGAGCCTGAGTTTATTTGCCAAAAGGCAATCGAACAGGGAGAGTTGGTGCGATTGCTGCCGCAGTATTCAAGTCCCACCGGCCACGTTCATGCGGTGTATGCACAAAATAAATTTGTGCCGGTGAAGGTTCGGGTATTCATTGATTTTTTAGTGGACTGGTTTGAAAAACATCCCATGTGAAAATGTAAAACCCTATAAATTGGGGCGACGCTGGCCAGCTTGCTTTGCTACAATTGCCTTCGCGAATTTTATAGTTTCATCATAAAAAATCTAAGTAATCACTTTTATTAAGGAGGCACCATGGCGAGATCCCTTGAATTTGATCGAGATGTTGCATTGGGTTCGGCCATGCATTTATTTTGGCGCCAGGGTTACGTGGCCACCTCCTTGAATCAGTTACTTACTGCCATGGACATTAGCCGCAGTAGCCTGTACGCCACCTTTGGTGATAAACGTCGTTTATTTATTGAAGCGCTGGATTTATTTTCCCAGCGTAACAATGCCATGGTGGATCAGGCTTTTAATGACGCTCAGCCCTTGTTAGCAGTACGCGCTTTTTTTGTGGACTCGGTGCAAAACAGCACCCCCACCAGATTGGCTCGAGGCTGCATGATGGTGAATTCAATTTTAGAATTGGCCGATGTGGATTCCGAATTATCAAAACATGCAGCCAAACGCCTGGGGGAAGTGGAAAGTCGTTTTCAGAATTGTTTTGAACTGGCTCAGGCTTTAGGGCAACTGGATAAAACTTATTCCCCTGAATATTTAGCCAAGATGGTCATGACTCTTAATCAGGGCCTGAGAGTGTCTTCTCGTAAAAATGTTAGCGTGCAAGAGTTGAGCAATGTAGTGGAAACGACATTAGGATTGTTGGGAATTGAGGTGAAAAATAGAGCATAGCAATTGTGCTCAATATGAGAATTATGCTGACATCACAAAAAAGTAAAATTAATGTTTTAAAATTTACTGTAATTATCTTACTGATAGCAGGTGTTGTTTTTTCTTGTGTGCCTTTTGCTGGGTCTTTAAAGCCACCATTGAGTGCGCTTGAAAAGTGGCAAGTTGAAATTGATATATCTAATCTTAGTGTGGGTGAGCTTAAAGAATATAGCGGTAAATATAATTCTATTTGGGTTTATCATCGCACTCGTCAACAAATTTTATGGCTTGATAGTTATACTCCCACCAATCCTGACCAATATGTTTTAGATCATGCTCGATCTATGGTATTTGGTGGTAAGTATAGATCTATTAATAAGAAGTATTTTGTTTTTCGTGGAAGAACAACCTCAGGTAAAACCTATTTACAACAAGAACGCGCCTGGAATCACTGCGGTAAAATTAAGTATTTTCCAGGACTTAAAAATGTGAAAGACCAACGAACTTATAATGGCGTTATTGCTTGTTCAAAGGACTTTAATTCCCTTGCGTTTGATGGCTGGGGCCATATCTATGATGTGGCAGGTGTTGCGGCCTCGGAATTTATAGCGCCGTTAGAAGTGCCTTATTACGAATTTAATTATAAAGGAAACATTTTAGTGGGCCCCAAACCACTATAAATATCCCTGTTTATTTCTCTTTGTTACATTAACTCCCAAACAATCTTCCCTAACTCCCCAATGGCTTCTTTCACTCTGGTATTCTAGGGCATGGACAAATTAATTCTAAAGTAGTTATCAAAGCGATAGGCAACCTCAACGCCCTCCAGTTCAATGCGTAGATTACGGATCTCTTCGGCGTTTGCCCCTTTGTTTAACATCTCTGAAGTTTTCTCTCTTGAAGTCGGGCAGGTGAGTTTTTTCTTGGTTTAATCAATTCCACAGGAGCAATATCATCAAGCTCAGCTAATCCGTGTTTGTCTCTGGGTGGGTAGGGATTCATTGGTGAGTATTTTCAAGCGCGAGAGGGGGTAACTGTCGAGGTCTTCCTAGCGAGCATAAAAAACCTTGGCCACAGTCTGTGATAAATACCGCGACCTTAATGCACAGCGTGCGCCGAGCACGTCATTCTTTAGATATCTGCTGTTTTCGATACTGGCCAGGGGTGCAGTCAAAGGCTTTTTTAAAATAACTATAAAAGGTCGACTTTGTGGTGAAGCCTGCTTCAAAAAAAATCTCGGTGATGTTGCGCTGTGGATTAATTAGCAATTCCTGGGCGGCGTACCTCACTCGAAAATCATTAATGTACTCATAAAAATTTTGCTTAAATACGGTGTTAATCACGGCCGATAACTTGTGGGTGGACACCTGAAGATGGTTCGCCAATATTAATAACGATAGATCTTCTTGAAGATACAGCTGTTGGCTGTTCAGTTTTTCAGCCAGTAAGTTTGCTAGGGCTTTGTCTTCTTCAGAGGCGCTTTGGGTGTCATTCTCTTTTGTGTTTTGGCAGACAATTATCTCGTCTGTTGGTGAGAGTTTGTCTTGAATGCTGCTGGCGAGTGTGTTTTTGACTTGTGCTGCGTTGGCCAGGGTTGGCGTATGAATTACTTGTCGATTTTCCCAAACTGTTTGCACTGATACGCCTATAAAATACAGCACCAAGAATATAAACCCTAAATCTCCTAAAGATACACTGGCCCCTGCTGGGTTCATAAAGGCACTAATGACTTGAGTAATAAGGGTAATGGCAATTACGCCAAGCACTTGCAGCATTTTATACCAGCTGTCGGGCAAGGTTTTACTTTGATAAGACGCCCAGTCACGGCGCATTTGACTAATAAGCCTTACCGACAGCCCCAAATATACGAGCATTTGCAAACCAGCTAAAGCGCTTACTAAATAGAAAATGGCCACATAATGCGCTTCACGGTATTCCTGTGCGCTGGCCAGTTCAAAAGTGTCTAGGTTGGACAATAAGTTTGGGGTGAACACTACAAACAAAATAGGGATAAGTATCATCAAAAAATCACGAACACCAATGACTTTCCGGGTGGATATGTTGCCTACATAGCCCAGCAAAATAGGCCCGGGTAAAAAGATGATGGGGAGCAGTAAAAAATACAATTGAGGTGATATGAAAAAATCTTGAGCATCTAAAATAATCAAGCCCAAGTAAGCAGCAAGAAATGCCATGAACGCCGACAACCACACTTTAGATGTACAGTTTATAAACAGCAGTGCGACTGCCATTCCTGCGCTTATAAAGGCCAGGGCAATATAAATTAAAATCACGCTGCTAGTTCTCTCCCAATAGTTAAGGGTTAATAAGTAAGGTATTCAGCACGGTCTAGTTTTAATGAGTGTCTGTTGATTAAAAAACACACTATATTTTAAGTTTTTTCACTCTTTAAGTTCACTTGGATCCAGACGGACTTAAAAGATGCGATGTTTTCACACAATCCCCGCGTTTACAAATACAGCGTCATACAAAGCACTGTATTGGAGTTGAAACAATCACAAGGACGGAGAGAAAAATGAATCATCATTATCTAACACTGGCGCTGACGCTTGGAGCGTTAACCGCATGTGGCAGTGGCGAAGATGCCATAGAGGGCGATCAGCAAGAGGCAAACAGTGTGCCCACCGCTGGCAACGTAAGAATTGACCACGATGGTGGGAGCGATCAACCCATTGCAGGAGACGAGTTAACGGGCCTTTATGTTTTTAATGACACCGATGGCGATTTAGAAGGGCAAAGCACCTTCAAATGGTTGCGTGATGGGGCAGCGATTGATGGGGCCAATAGTCAGGTTTATGCGCTTGTGCCTGCAGATCAAGGTTATGATTTTTCATTTGAAGTCACCCCGATTGCCCAAACCGGTAACACCATAGGGCTCGCTCAAACATCGGCTAGCCTAAGTGTGCTAGACGGGGTTGTGATCAACCAAGCACCTCTTGCCACTGCGCTAAACCTTACCTTTAACGGTGATGCTAGCCAGCCTGGTATTGGCAATACCCTAACCGCGAATTACAACTTTAGTGATGCCGAAGGCGACTTAGAGGGTAGTTCCCAGTTTGTGTGGCTACGTAATGGCCAAACCATTGCAGGCGCACAGTCGGCCACTTACACCCTTACCGAGCAAGATAACAGTGCCGCTATTTCAGTTGAGCTTACCCCGGTGGCTGCTACTGGTACGGCCCAAGGTGAAAGCATTGCCTCTTCTGCCTTAACGGTAATAACCGCAGTTTCTCAATATATAGGGTTTGCCCGCAGCGGCATTACTAAGATCACCATTGGCAATTTAATGTATAACCCTGCCAGGGTTGATGATGGTGTGGGTGATATCACCTACAGCAGCGATGATGAGACCATTGCCATAGTGGATGCCTTCAGCGGTAAGGTCACCGCCGTTGCCAAAGGAAGTACCACCATCACCGCACATATAACCGCGGATGTGAATTACCTATCTGCCAGCTCTTTGTACCATGTAGAAGTGCAAGGTGATGATTTTGCTTTTCACGCTTGGTTAGGTCAAAACAATAGCTTAATAACATTTGAAAGTGATGTAAGCGGCATTGAAATGTTCCGCACCACAGATGCCAGCTGCTGGCTCTACGTTATAGATGGCTGCACCGATGGAACAAGCGAAACGCTTACTCAAGATCAGCCGCAGATTACCGACACTGCCGCCAACTTAAATAACCTTGCTTATTATGGTTTTAAATTTGGTGAGAGCCGAAGCCGCATGCACATTTCCCCTGAACGTTTCACCAGTAAAATTGGTGGCCAATTTATAAACTTCAAAGGCAAGTTATGGATGTTTGGCGGGCGTACCGGGAATGGCGGCAACAATGAAATTTGGAGCTCTGTTGACGGCCACAGCTGGACCCAAGAAACCACCGACCCAAGCCAGTTGTTTAGCCCACGTACGTTCCATCAAGTGTATGAAATGAATGGCAAGTTGTGGATGACAGGGGGCGAGCACTATGTGAGCAACAATTACCTGCGCTACAGTGATGTGTGGACATCAACCGATGGTATCGCATGGACTTTAATCACTGACGCTGCCGAATTTGGTGCACGTGCTAATCACAGTATGACCGCAGCCAATGGTAAATTGTGGATATTGGGTAACTATATTGGTAGTGGTAATCAAAAACAACTTTGGTCATCTACTGATGGCTTGGAGTGGTTGGATGCGGGTACTTTATCTATGGCCAGTAGCACGATTAACGGTGCTGAAATCGAAACCTTAAAGGGCATTAATCGTGGTGATAGTGATACCTTGGTGGTGAATTACAGCGGCAGTATTTATACCAATACCCTAAGTGACGGATGGTCGGGCCCGCACTATGAAGGCTCGGTGTACAACAGCGCTAAAATGCTGGTACACAACAATGCCATTTGGATTATTTCGGCTAACGCAAGCAGTGCCATTTATTCAAGTAACGCGCAAGACTGGCAATTAATTTCAAACCTAAATTTACCCAAATCGTACCGCTTTGAGTTGGCCAGTTTTAATGGCGAAATCATGCTGATTGGCGGCGACCGCGATGATAACGATTCTGGTACACAAACTTACAGTTCAATAGATGGTCAGCAGTGGGCGCTGGATATGGGCGTGGCAGAATATTCAGGTCGTTTATACCCGGCGCTTACTTCGTTTAATGGCAAGCTGATGCTGGCGGGTGGTCGACGCTTTGGACATTACACCAAAGACGTTTGGACCTCTGAAAAAGGTTTTGTATGGCAAAAGCAACAAGCAATATCAGAAACCTTTGATAATGATTATGCTTCTGATGGTTCTCTTATTCAGTTTGGTGGCAGTGTTTGGTATGCCAGTTTGGATAAAGTGTATAAATCAACAGATGGTACTGACTGGCAAGAGATGAGTGCGCAAGAGGGTGCCAATTACCCACTAAGCACTTATGGCCGTTTTCAAATGGTGAGCATGAGTGACAAATTATGGCTCATTCAAAGTAAGGACGGTTTTGGTGATGACCCGTTAGTGAATAAAACGTATCAATCCGATGACGGCATCACTTGGAATGAAGTGGTGAATAGCGGCGCTAGCTTCGTCAATAAAACCAATTTTTCGGTAGTCAGCTTTAACGATACATTATGGGTGATTGGTGGCAGTACTGACGGATCTAATAATTCAAATGATATTTGGTCCTCACAAGACGGCACTACCTGGCAAAAAACCACCCCTGAATTTGGTGGCCGCAGTGATCATGCGGTGGCGGTCTGGAATGATAAGTTATGGGTAGTGGGTGGTAGCCAATACCCCAATTATTTAAACGACGTGTGGTCAAGCACTGATGGTATTACCTGGGTTGAAGAAACCGCCAATGCACAATTCTCTGAACGTTCAGGCCACGGCTTAGCGGTGCATAACAACCAACTAATCTTAACCGGTGGTGATCAATACAATAGTGATGTGTGGTCAACCGACGATGGCATTAATTGGCGTAAAGCCTTTACTGGCCGAGTGCAGTTTCCGGTTTTAGAAGATGATTCGGACTTTTAAATTTATTTGAACCAGACTAATTAGTCTGCTAACTAAATGAATGCACTTGAAAGGGCTTTATCCGTTTAGGGTAAGGCCCTTTTTTATGGCTTGCTAATATTGCTCAAAATAAAGTGAAAACTACATTAACTTCCAAACAATCTTTCCCAATTCCCCAATGGCTTCTTTCACCCTGGCATTCCAGGGCATGGCAAAATTAATTCGAAAGTAATTATCAAAGTGATCGGTATTGGAACACACGCCCCCAGGCATGATGGCCATGTCTTGTTGCTGCGCCAGTTTTTGAACATCTAGGGCATTAATATTATTTGGCAAACACACCCATAACACATAACCGCCACTGGGTTGGGAGAGCAGAGTTTCTGGTGGAAACGATTCTATTATAGCGTTAATAAATAACGCACAATTTTCTCGAGCGCTGCGTTGCAGTTGCCTTAGGTGTTTATCGTAATGGCCGTTTTGTAAAAAAGAGGCCATGGCACACTGGGGTAAGCTCGCCACCGCCAGGGTGTTGAACGTTTGTAA
>MAAA01014478.1_pt1 | contig 10392 bp, 12 predicted proteins | sample 1115971 | NCBI WGS metagenome assembly MAAA01 (sample SAMN04961123, study PRJNA320927) | seawater metagenome | isolation source: sample BD02T6 sea water enriched with oil for 6 days | place: USA:Gulf of Mexico | collected 2013-07-27 | reverse complement strand
AGTGGACGATGCCTATAAGAAATTGGAAACCGGCCTTGAATCGTTTTATGATTGAATTCGAAGACCGTTTGAAAGACTATATTTAATATTGGCAGTTACACAGAATGCTTTACAGCCTCTGCGAGCTGTTTTAGATCAAATGTATTCATTTCGTTTAATAATTCACGAGTACGTTTGTCGCTAATTTTGCTTCTAAGCTTAGCAACTTCACGCTTAATCATCGGCATTAAATAACTGATATCCGTTTTTTGGCCAATGATGGCAATGGCCATGAAAGATTTATACGCCAGCTCATGATCAATTGGGATTCCTTTAACAGAGTTGCCTGGTGTAGTGGCCATTCTTACTGCTAAATTAAAAATTGATCTTGGATCACCATTTGCGGCGGCCTGTCGTGTCCAATAAACAAATTGATCATGATTTTTACCTATGAGCTTAAATATGTGACCTGTCGGGTTTGAGTTATAAAGTGTCGCTAAATTATGCTGAGCGGATTTACTGCCTGCATTTGCGCATAATTCAAAGATGGATATTAAATCTTGAACCTTCGATTGAGTTCTATAAGCTTTATCCATTTCACCATTATCGAGACGCATGACCATCTCGATAGCCGTAAAATCCAATTTATCTCTCACTACATCGCTCTTGTGCACACATTCTTGTAGGTTATTAAGCGTGGTTTTTAATACCTTACCACCTAACATGGTCTGGTGAACAAACGCGTTATGGTCAAATTTAACGGCGCAAGTGGGTAACTCATCAGAGTAAACACTGCTGCAAACAAACATAACTGTGCCAATCAGCATACTTTTTAACATAATGATCTATTCCTTTAAAATGAGTGGGCCATGTTATGTGGCCTCATTTAATTAAACTTATAAATTCGCATGAACCTGTTTGTTCGAGGTGTTATGTTCAAAAGCACAAGGGTCAGTAGTGACTACACCAAAAGTTGGCGGGTTAGTTATGCTGGTTTCACCTAATTCAAGTGTGGGAACATCAGCTGCTGATACTCCACTAATAGTTAATTCACCCGAATTGATTACAACAGAGCTTAAGTCGGTGGATATAATAGCGTCACTGCCAAATTCAAATTCTTCTCCAGCAATTAATTCACTGTTTTCCAAGTTAATAGATCCAGTTGAAGTATTAATGGCGCTGCCTATATAAATGAAGCCCCCTAAATTAAAGGTGCCAAAACAATTAATCTCTAATTCCCCGTTATAGTCTGCAAGCATTATGTCTCCAAAAAAATCACAATTTCCCACGGAGTTAATTACTATTTTCCCAGTACCATCCCTCGCTTCATCAGATATCGTTAATGTTGAACCTGGTTCAGTGTATGCATTACTGAAATTGTATACTTGTTCATCTAAAAGAAAGACATCACCTTCTGCAAGGTAAAACTCACCATCCGAGGCATCACCAAAATAAAGTGTTGTCGGTGTTAATGTTCTTTGGGATATAAGGTTAGTAGTCGGGCAGTTTTCGTCATTGTTAGCTTGAGTGTTTGTTGAGTGACTATTGTCGTCTAGGCACCCCGTCATTAACCCTAGTGACAATATAATAGGTAGCTTATAAGGTGCAGAACTTTCCATGTGTTTACTTCTTGTCAATTTGTAATAGTCCATTATTGTTTAGCTTTTTCCATAAACTCTAGATGTTAAACGTCGCCTAGATATATTGGTAAGGCTATCTCTCATTTGTATTTCTTTTTAATACATTGTCTAAAAATTGTGCGACTTTCTGTGTTCATTAACTGTTATTAGATATTAAATGCGAAAGTTAAATTACAATGTTTCGCTTCGGTGTATCGCCGACCGTCAAGTATCGCACTAACTGCTTTGTAACGGTATCAATAACGGCCACTTTGTTGAGGCTGGCTAAAGCGATAAACGCGTATCGATTATTAAGTAAAAACGTGAGCCAGTATCCTTTAGTTCCTGTCAATTGGTCGATAAGTGTACGTCTAAAACTTTGAAGTCACCAGCATCAAGCTTGGACAAACGTTCAAATTTGTCACTCATCTCTAAGAATCTCCTGATGTGCAAAAGTACGCAAGCATGCTTGTCAAATACACTGCTTTGTTAAAACTGTTTTATATTAAATACACTATGCAATAACTACCTTTTCATTAGGAGACGGGAATGGTGCACGGAAAGTAAAAGCATTTTCTGTGGGCCCATTAGCTCGAAGTATATCTAAGCGCTCTTTTGCTTCTTCTAATGTAGGTTTATGGCCAGATTTCACCCACCACAAAACCATATGAAAATCAATTTTATAAAACCACTCTCGGCGACGAGCCATTATTTTTTTATGTTCATTATTTCGATAAACGAATGACATTAAAGAGTCTTTACCTGTCCAAACAGATAAGTTAGATGCAATATTAGGGTCATCAAATGCTTGAATATCCATAGCATCATTTCCTTCACCGGTTAGCCGCCAAACAAAACCAGGCTGTTCTTCCGCTATTGCATTAACGCGATCAAGGTTATTAATGAACTCAGCATTATCAGGATGATCCATAGGTAATTTAAATCGAGCAACATTAAGCTCTGCTAGTTGGTAGTTCATTATTAATTCCCTTTCTTTTTTTATCTGGCCGGTTTTAACAGCCGCGCTGAACGAAGTAGTGTGTTTGTCACTCTTTTACGTGTATGTGTAACAAGAGTGACACAAATGCCAAGTCCATTGCCGCTATTTGTTAGGCTTCAATAATATTCCGCTCAATAAATACTTCTTTAGCAACAAACATAGCGTTTAAGCACGCAGGAAATCCCGCATAAAGAGCTATTTGTATAATAGTCTCAGTAATTTCTTTGGGTTGACAGCCAACATTTAAAGCACCGTTAATATGGACATTTAGTTGTGGCTGGCAGCTCCCAAGCGCAGTTAATGCAGCTATAGTTGCTAACTCTCGACTTTTTAAATCAAGCCCTGGTCGCTGATATATCTCCCCAAAGCCAAATTCGATAATAATTTTAGCTAAATCAGGTGAAATAGACGCCAAACTTTCAATGACTTTTTGGCCGGCTTCACCATCGATTTCTTGCAGCTTATTAAGCCCTGATTCAAAACGCTGGTTATTCATAAAGGTTCCTTTTGTAGGTTATTTGGTGTTACAAAACAACCTTACTACTTAGAGTAAACTCTAAGTCAAGCAACTATTTCGCTGTTAATGACTTCTCTGTAATGCTTAATCTTCTCTTCTAATTTCTTAAGGTGAAGAGTTTCTATATTAATTTTAGTTTTTAGGAGCTTCGTATGCTCTTCAAGTAATTGCATTCTATGCCCACTGGTACTTTGGCCTTCACACCTTAAATCGGCATAGGCGCTAATGGTTTCAAGAGGCATACCAGTATCTTTAAGCCGCTTAATAAATTTAATCCATTCCATATCTTTTTTTGTGAAGTAGCGATGGCCGCTTGAATTTCGGCATATGTTTTTTAGTAAACCAATTTTTTCGTAATAACGAATAGTGTACGCTGAAACATCTACACATTCTGAAAACTGCTTTATATTCATATTTTTCTCAGTAAATTCCTAAGGCCGGTTCAATAGTGGAGCAATGTGGCTATTTTTTCGTAGGCAAAAAACGTGATAGTTTAAGGAATTCGGTGCTGTAGTTTGTTATGGTTGAATTTTGTTCCATGGCTCAATTGTTATTCCTTTGTTTCGTAAATTAGTGACGACTGATGTGACGATACCGTTCATATATTTCTTTGACCTTGAGGCCACAAGGTCGCTACAAATTATAACTTCAGTATCCTTACGTGATAATTTTTCTAGCAGATCCAGCGCAGTTGCCTGAACACAATGCTCAAGAAGAAATCCGGCTAAAACAAAGCGTCGAACCCCATCTTTAAGATCATTTTCTATCACAGTGCTAAATTCATCTGATGAAAGAGCGCTTTGTTCATATTTAGTAACAGACGAGTGATACTGGATCGAAGCTAACTCATCTATTAGAGCGCAGTCGTTATGTATTTGTGGCACACACAGGTTAGCCAAAGGGTGTTGAGTGTCTCCATCAGTGAATTGCCCAGTACTATATTCGGACACAATCAAATGTCGCCGACGACTCTCATGCAGGGCTTTTTTAATGTTCGGAATGACTCTTTTTATTTCGCTCAACTCGGAAGTACCGTACAGGGATCCAAGAGAGCCTTCGGGTGAGCAAAACCCAACCTGAGGATCTATTAGTATCATACAGAGGTTTTTCATTGCTCAGGACCCATAGCCATAACAGTTAAGTTATGCGGCTTAAGTGCTGATAAAATTTATAGCGGCTTTGGGGGGGCGTATTTTCCCTTTACGCTAAAATACTTACACAGCATTTCCATCGCCGCCTTAAATACTTTTTATATTAATTGCTACAACCATAACAGCTTATGCAAAAAAAACAATTGATAAGCAGAGACAATGCAGCGTAACTCTATAGGCCTGAGTTAATGATTAAATGTGAGATCGTGTACTTAATTCCCTCAAACAATTGTTCGCTCAGTAGGTAAGCTATATGCAATGAAATGACGGGTTATATGATTAATGTGAATAAAAGTAGGGCTTTTCAATGTAAAGTTGAATCCCATATTATGTGGCTAAGGAAAACAAATTATACTTTTAAAGACAATAAGGATTTCCGAGTATCAGCATCCATCTTCTCGATAGCATATCTAATGGTGGGTCGTGTCATTTCTTTAACGTTTTCCTGAATATATTTAATAACACTGTCTTCATGCTGTAAAGACGTGACCTTCAGTAACCATCCAACACTTTTTTGAACAAACTCATCGCCATCATTTAGCAGTAAGTCACAATTTTTAAAAATTAACTTAGTATCTAAATAATATGTAGACTTACCTATTTTTCTTTTTATAAATTTCACCCAAGCCACATTGCTGGCTCGCCTACACCATGGTACGTCTGAATATGCCCAGTGTTGTGTCTTGGTTATTAAATGAGGACGCGCCATTAAGAACTGATAGATTGTTTTAATGCAAAGGTCATCAACTAAAGACCAATTGCTTGCATAATGTTCCAACCAAAACTCAAAGCGTATTAGCAAACTATCGTCGTAGTTACTTTTTACAAATTTAGTGATTAACCCAAAAGCCACTAATGTCTCTTCATTAAACTCGGCATTTATTAGAATGTATTCCGTTATGGACAGCATCTCAACGGCGGTTACATCAGCGAAATCATAATGAAATTCAGCGATTATTATTTTTATGTCAGGGGCCGTAGCACCGATACAGCTAACCCCATTTGGAAAGTAACGACGGCTTGATTCAGCCTTTTCAGGCGTGCTTATCTTTTTTAGATCGCTTTTTATTCGCTTTAAATATATTTTATGATTTTTCATACTATTATTCTATGGCGCCCTTTGTCACAGACAGCTTTGTTGCGAAGCTACGCGTAAAGCGGTTCATCCTGAAGGTTGACTATTGACAGACATTTTCTATTATTCGTGAGGGTGTTCATCAAATTGTTTTGCATTGTCCCCGATTTTTAACCAGCTTGGTTTTTCAGAAACAAATTCGTGAAATTTATTTTCGATGTCAATTTCACTATCTATACAGTTTGCGTTTATTGGAAAAGAGTCCATTTCTGATAGCACTTCACCAAGCGCAGTACCGCAAAGCGAACAAAAGCACCGATCATACTTGTATGGTGCTTCTGCTTTAAAGGTGGTTATCTTGTCTTGGCCTGTAGTAATCTTAAATTTATCAGCCTTGACGAACGCTAAAGAGCTTGCCCCTACTTTGCGGCAACGACTGCAATGGCACATGCCCATCATGCTGGGCTTTTCCGCTAGTTCGAATTGAACCGCCTCACAACAACAGCTTCCCTTAATCATGCCTTACCCCTTGTGTGATCTCACTTGTGTGGGTGAAACCCTAACATAGGCCTGTACGCTTATACAGTACTTTGTGTCGGCTTTGTGAGGCTGCATAACTCAGTAATTGAATTCGGCAAGCGCTTTACTAGAATGCCTAAAGCTTGGTGACCTTATTGTATTTTCTACTACACATAAGGGGGGGGAGTTGTAGTGGAATAATGTCTTGCTTTGAGCGCTAAGGCTGCTTATCAAATACAGTTACACCTTCTGGGATCCGATACCAGCTTTGCTTTTCACATATCCAAGCATGTACTGTTGGTTCAAATATACGGTCATCAGCTAGATTAACGGGTTTAAGTTTTAGCTTTACCGTTGATAAGTCATCAGGGTTAAAGTGATAAACCCTATTACCACAGCCGGGGCAGAATTTTGCATGACTCCTATTTCCGCTGTCAGTAGGGCGCCCCCATTCCTTTAGATCACCACTGAACGCTATATCAGTAGAGGCAACTATGGCTGTAACACTGAAAGGGCTTGTTGAAAGTTTTTGACATTCCGTACAATGGCAAGCCACAACCATCTTTGGATCTGCATTCAATGCATAAGTGACTTGCCCACACTGACAAGAACCCTCGATTGGATATATCATTTTATCTAGTCCCTTTATAGATCATGAAAAGCAGCTAACGCCTTGCTCGTGGGAAAATTTTTTGTGTTATTTTTGTGATTAATAGGTAAGCCGCCACAAAAATCTACGCTAAAAAAGAGTCCAATGCGCAAATTTGTTATGCATTACTCAGTATTATTAATGCTGTAGGTTACATCTTCAGCTTTCACAGTTTGAGCTGACATGTCTATGGTAGCAATGATACTAGTATGAGATAGATTGATAAGAAATTCTGTTGAGTTAACATACTTATATGTAGCAATTTCTAACTGATCATGAATTGACCATATTAGCTCTGAATCAGCGAATTCTAATTTCCAATTACCGTAGACAAGCTTGCAGTCATAGTTTCCTTCTTTATTTTCATTGCATATTTCTCCGGTAATATATTCTTCATCTGATAAGTATTCTGAGCCCGATAAAAAATCAACTAAATCTTGCTGATCATTTATTAGAATGAAGTCTTTATTGGAAGAGTCATTTTCATAGCATCCACTAAGACAAATAAGTAATAATAAAACAATTCTGTTCATGTGTAGGGTGGCTTCCATTCGTTGCCTAACAGTTCAGTTATATGGCTTAAGTACTGATAAGAATGTACATGCGGTTTTGGAAGGATACGTATTTTCCCTTTACGCTCAAATACTTACACAGCATTTCCATCGCCGCTTTTAATATTTTCTATTTTTTTTTGGCACAACCATAACAGCTAATTTTCAAAAAACAATTGATCACCAGAGTCAATGCCGCATAACTCTACTCCACTCCACTGTGTATAAATACCCAAGCCCACTAAATTCGCAGCGACAGTAGAGGCTCCAAATATAGGCATTTATGTAGCCCTCTTTTCAGAGGGTAAATGCTAATTAGGCGCTGCATTGCGCATGTTTACCAAAATATGACTGATTGATGGTAAGTATTTTATCAAGCTATTTTTTATTAGGACCTTTCACTGGGTTCGCGAGGGAAAATTGCTCTAGGCTTTTGAAAAAATTGTCCATGGCTTAAATGGTCTATGGGTTCGCGATACAGCCCAGTTTAAGTGATGTATATGAAATAAGCAGGCCTTATCGATTACTATCACTTTTATAACATGTATTTGGTTTACATCTTTATGTTGCAGAGGTAAACTTCCCGACACTAAAGATGCATGCTATATGAATTTTATGTTTTGAGGGGGGAGAATGTCCTATTTAGATATGCCGCTTGGAGATATCGCGACCCAAGTACCGGGCGCCACCGCGGTACTGTTTAAGCATAAAATTGATTTTTGCAGTAACGGTGATATAACCCTTAAAAGCATTATTAAAACAAAAGGGCTGAACGCTGACGATATAGTGTGCACTATAGAGGCATTGGCTATTCGTAGTGGTGCGACTGAAGATTTGTCTAAGGCAAATAATAAAAGGTTGATTGCACATATTTTAAAGCGCTACCACCAAGTACACCGTGAACAACTAACTGAACTGATTCGCTTAGCTGATTGTGTTGAAAGCAAACATGGCAGTAATAAGTTATGCCCTAATGGTTTGGCTGACTTTTTAGATGTCGTGAAGCAAGAGCTAGAACAGCATATGCAACAAGAAAAAACGGCATTGTTCCCTATGCTGTCAAAGTCTCATTCACCGCTGATCGCTGGGCCCATTAACGTAATGATAGCGGATCATAAACATCATATTGAAAGCTTAAATAAAATATATGCGCTGACGAATAAATTATCGTTGCCTGCTGAAGCGTGTAACATCTGGCGTGCACTTTACTTAAGCCTGAATGAGTTTATTAGTGACATTCATAAACTCATTCATATTGAAAATAATATTTTATTTGCCCGCTCGTTAAAAAAAGATGTTGTGGCCAGAGCTGGTAGTGGTTATGAGAGCAGCCGATATTAAGGTGTTCGAGTTTGCTGGTATTTGTTGTGGCGCTTGTCGTTAATTTTTAGGGTTTGTCTGTTAGGGCTTGGATGTACTGGTTAAAGTATTGCATCGTCACACGGATGTGGTTTATTAGGATAACGCAGAAGCGGTTATCGAAGATAAATTTTCGAGAAAAGCCTGCCTTTTTAACCAGAGTTTAAGTACCCAAATAACTGTTCGCCCGGGCAATTTAAGAAAAATGAAGAGTAGCTAGGTCTGAGCAAGCAGCATAAGCGTTAAAATGTTATAAACAGATCAATTAGTATTGTAATTTAGTATATCTAAACCCCTCCAAGCGCCTAATAACCGTCAATACTTAAAGGACCTATGGTTATGGCTTGGAATTAAAAGTATTAGCAGCCCCACACACCCACCCCAAAATTCCATTGGTTCTTGGTCGCTGAAAAAAATACCCATCAGCACTAAGATCATTATTGGCTTTTCACTGCCTGTAGTATTAATGGTGGTGGTTTCCGCTGCCTTTTATTTGAACACACAAGCCCTAGTGGATACCGCCAAATGGGTGCAGCATACCCAAAAAGTGATCAGTAAAGGGCATGTGCTTGAAAAACTCATTCTAGATATGGAAACCGGCGAACGCGGATTTCTTATTACTGGTAAAGAGGATTTTCTAGCCCCCTTCATAGCGTCTAAGCAGCAATGGGGCCTAGAGATAGCCAGTACCAAAGAGCTGGTAAAAGATAACCCGGCGCAGGTTAAGCGGTTAGACAAAATAGACAAACAAGCCAAACAATGGCTTACCCTTGCCGCCACCCCAGAAATAGCCCAGCGGCGCAAAGTGCAAAGCCAAGCCATTAGCCTAGATCACATTCAAACCATTTTACAAAATAAAGTCGGGAAAAATATTCTTGATGGTATTCGCTTAAGTACCCAGACACTTAATGAATCCTTTGAAAAAGCAAAAAATCAGCGGGCTTCTAATTTGTTGGTATCCATTTTAAAAGACATAGTGGATCAGGAAACCGGTGAACGGGGTTTTTTAATTACAGGTGAAGAAGAATTTCTAGAACCTTATCGTCAAGGGCAAAAAAACTTTAATAGACATGTGAGTGCACTCAGCTCGTTGATAATTAACGCGCCGCCTAAGGACGAGGTGGCAGGCCTCATTGAAAAAGTCCAAAACCTAGCCATTAAATGGTATGAGGAAGCCGCATTGCCCGAAATAAATATTCGTCGTGCGGAAAATGTAGCTAAAGCCGAAGCTAGACTAAACAAACTAAATATTATTTTATCACAAGGCAAGGGTAAAAGCATTCTGGATGAACTGCGAAACATTCTTAGTAAAATAAATGCCATCTATGAAAAGTCATTCTTATATTAAGCATCGCTAAGTCCATGGTTGATCAGGAAACGGGCCAGCGTGGATTCTTAATTACCGGAAAAGAGCGTTTTTTAGCCCCATTTCATTCTGGCAGAATAAATTTCAAACAAAACATTATTGAATTTAAACTGTTAGTGGAAAATGCCTATGAACGCCAAGCGACCTTAGATCAACTGGCATCCATAGAAGATGCCATGGCGCAGTGGAAAGAACAGGCCGCTAAAGTAGAGATTGCTGCGCGCCGTGAAATAAATGAAACGGGCCTGTCGCAAATGGAGTTTTTACAGCGCACAGTGAGTCAGGGGCTAGATAGCGGTGTCTTTCAAAAAAACCGGTTATTACTTCAAGGCATTAACAAGGCACTTGCCAAGGCTAAGCATCAAGCCGGAGTGGTACTGGCGTTAGAGCTTAAAAATGCTATCACTATGATGGAGGCCAGTTTTGTTCAGTATATGATTAATTCCGAACAAGAACAGCTGGTAAGGATTAAAGATAATCGTCAGCGGGTAGATGATTTAATAGTAAAGTTGGCGGTATTTATAGGTCGTACTTATTCCTCCAAGCGGGGCGCGGATTTAACCTTAGCCATTAATACAATTAGAACTAACAATTACGAATGGTATGT
>MAAA01030844.1_pt1 | contig 10410 bp, 5 predicted proteins | sample 1115971 | NCBI WGS metagenome assembly MAAA01 (sample SAMN04961123, study PRJNA320927) | seawater metagenome | isolation source: sample BD02T6 sea water enriched with oil for 6 days | place: USA:Gulf of Mexico | collected 2013-07-27 | reverse complement strand
ATGCGAAATTGGTGTATCAGTTTATTCAATGTATTAATAGTGATTAGAAACAGCGGCTAAGCAGAAGAAGGCCGCTGATAAGGTAAGGAACACCATGGCCATTCAGCCCGAAGCCGTATTAGAAAGTGATTTGCTTAAACAATTAAAGCAACAGTCGTTTGAGTTGGTCAGCGTTACTGACGAAGCAAGTTTGCTTGTCAATCTAAAAAGCCAGCTAGAAAAACTGAATGATGTGCAGCTAAGTCAGAATGAATTTAAGCAGATTCTAAATCATCTGGCTAAAGGCAGTATCTTTGAAAAAGCCAAAACTCTAAGGGATCGCTTTCAGTACGATAAAGACGATGGCACTGAAGGTTACGTGCGCTTCTTGCACGAAGACCATGAAGCAAACCAATGGCAAGCCACTCAGCAAGTCACGGTAGAAGGGCGTTTTAAAAACCGTTACGACGTTACCATTCTGGTAAATGGCCTGCCTCTAGTTCAGGTAGAGTTAAAACGCCGTGGCCTAGAAATGAAAGAGGCCTTTAACCAAATTCAGCGCTATCAACGCCACAGCTATTGGGCAAGCTACGGCTTGTTTCAATATGTTCAAATGTTCGTCATATCTAATGGCGTAAATACCAAGTACTACGCCAACAATAAAAAACAAAGCTACAAACAAACCTTCTATTGGGCCGATGAAGAAAATAACCGCTACACCAAGCTAGAAGACTTTACTCGCGAGTTTTTTGATCAAGCACAGTTAAATAAAATGCTGAACCGCTACATCGTACAAAACGAAGCGTTAAAGTGTTTGATGGTCATGCGTTCGTATCAAATCTATGCCACCGAAGCCATTATTGAGCGTGTAAAGAATCCCCCTGAAGATGAGGGTAAAAATGGTTACATCTGGCACACAACGGGTTCTGGTAAAACATTAACAAGTTTCAAAACCGCCCAATTGCTTACCGCCTCAGAAGACGTGCACAAGGTCGTTTTCGTAGTCGACCGTAAAGACCTAGACTACCAAACCAGCAAAGAATTTAACACCTTCTCAAAAGGCTGTGTCGACAGTACTGATAAAACCAGCATATTGTTAAGGCAAATTACTGGCGCACCTGACCCTACCGATAAAGCAGGTAACAAAATAAATGCTCACCGAAATACAAAGCTAATTGTCACTACAATACAAAAGCTGAATAACGTGATCACTAAGAAGCGGTATCGCAAGCAAATGGATGGCTTGCAAGATAAACCCATCGTTTTTATTTTCGATGAGTGCCATCGCAGCCAGTTTGGGGATACTCACCAAAATATCGTAGGCTTTTTTAACAACAGCCAAATGTTTGGTTTTACTGGCACCCCTATCTTCGTGGAAAACGCCCCCACCAAAGCCAGTCGTAAAGTCACCACCAAAGATTTGTTTGATGAATGCCTGCATAAGTACACCATAGTAGATGCCATTAAAGATGAAAACGTACTCAAGTTCGCCATTGAATACGTGGGCCGCTACAAAAAGCTAGACAGCAAAAACGAAATGGATATCGAGGTAGAAGGTATCGATACCAAGGAGCTAATGGATGATGAGCGCCGCCTAGAAAAAATCACGGATTACATCATTGCCCACCACAAGCACAAAACCCATTACCCCAATTTTACCGGTATGTTTTGTGTGAGCAGTATCGATACCCTAATCAAGTACTACGACTTGTTTAAGCGCAAAAAAGAAGAAGGTTTGCATGATCTAAAAATCGCCACTATCTTCTCCTACGGCACCAACGAAGACGACCCAGAAGCCAATGGCTTTTTAGATGGGGTAGATGAAGTAGAGCTAAATGAAATTGCTGAAACTAGGGCCACTTATGGTAGTCAGACCTTTACTCATAGTCGCGATAAATTAGAATCATACATCGGTGACTATAATGAGATGTTTGGTACGCCTTACAGTACTAAAGATAGTAAACTTTTTTACAACTACTACAATGATATATCTAAAAAAGTGCGTGAGCGTAAAATCGATATTCTACTAGTAGTGAACATGTTTTTAACGGGTTTTGACAGCAAGCCGTTAAACACATTGTACGTGGATAAAAACCTAAAACACCACGGCCTAATACAAGCCTTCTCGCGCACCAATCGCATCCTGAACGAGCAAAAGTCGCAAGGTAATATCGTAAGCTTCCGTAACCTTAAAAAAGCCACTGATACAGCTCTAACCCTGTTCAGCAATAAGGAAGCAAAAGAAACAGTGATCATGCCGCCGTTTGAAGACTTCGTGAAACTGTTCAACAAAGCCTACTTCGAGATGAAGGCCATATGCCCTGATTTTGAAGACGTAGACGACCTAAAAGACGAAGACGCCGAAGTAGAGTTTGTACAAGCCTTTCGTGAGCTTATTCGCTTGCGCAATATCCTAGAAAGCTTTGCCGATTTTGAATTTGAAAAAGTCAAAATGGACGAGCAAGAATTTGAAGATTACAAAAGCAAATACCTAGACCTGTACGACAAAGTCAAAACCGATAACCAAACCCAAAAGACATCAATATTAGAAGAAGTCGATTTTGAGCTAGAACTGATTGCCCGCGATGAGATCAATGTGAAATACATTCTAAACCTCATCGCCATGCTCAAGGGCGCAGATACAGACAAAGACTACGAGTACCAATACAAGTCGATTATGGACTTACTGGGCGGCTCGCCTGAATTACGCAATAAGCAAGAACTTATCGACCAGTTCATTCAAGACAATATGGGTGGCCTAGAAACTGAAGAGCAAGTACTTGAGGCATTCGATACATACTGGGAAGACAAGAAAGCAGAAAAACTTAAATCGGTATGTGAAGAAGAAAATCTTGTAAGTGATTCATTCAAGTCGTTGGTAGAGCGAATGGTTCAAAGTAACCAAGAGCCATTGCGTGAAGAAATCGTAGAGGTAATGTCAATAAAACCCACGCTAATGCAACGAAAAAAGATTATCCCGCGTATAGCTGAGAAAATGCAGCAGTATGTAGATGTGTTTTATGGTGGGTTTTAAGTTTAGTATTTATATAATGCAAATATATGTGCTTGGCTTTAATAAAAGAGCCGTTTTTAGGTGGAAAATTAGATGGAAAATACGAAAGCAACACCCTGGTTTGATATTTATTCGATCATAGGTAAGACACTTAATAATTTTTTTAATAAGCATGGATATGCAAGTGGAGAAGTACTGCTTAATCGACTATTAGAAAATGAAGAGTACGTAAATAATAATAATTGGATTAAGAAATTTTCGGGGCTTAAAACTGCCATAGATCCAATGCATATCCTAGCAAGTATATCTGATGTTAGGTTGAAAAAAGAAAATAGAATAAAACGAATTAACCTTTTTTATGAGGCGTTGTTTGGTCCTGATTTATTTAAAAAAGTGCTCGATATTGATATGGAGGGGTGTCCTCAGCCCTATACATCTGAACTGACATCTTTCCGTAGTCCGAAAGATGAGACTCGAGTGTGGCAAGAATTTAACAAAATTTATGAAGGTGGTGTTGAAGGCCTTCAAAGTAATATGTTTCGTGGTCCAGATAAATGGTTAGGGATTGGTGGATCGTTATTTAGTTTGTTTATTTGTTGGATACGCCCAGATAGTTTTATGCCATTAGATAAATACACTTTAAATTTCCTTGATGAGCGTGGAAAAATAAATGGCGTAATTGACGATTTGGATAAATACAAAAAAATATTGACCGCTGAAGATGAAGGAACCTATCGGTTGATTTATTCTCTATCTCATGATTCTAAAAAAATTAGTGATTTATCTCCTGGAGAGTTTATACAGTATAAAAGTTACTTTTCTATTAATACTGATAAATTTAAGGTAGACCTTGAAGCGCCATCTAATAAATGTAGGGTGTTGGCTATCCGTACTTTGAAGGGATGCGATGTTAAGTTTTCAAAATCAATTAAGGAGGGTGTGTTATATAAATTTTATGACGATTTCGAAGAAGACGGAGATAGGGTTTACTTCGATCGTGATTGTGATCGTGGCCTTTACAATACTGACGGCCTGAAATTTAATGTATCAGCTATAGCCGGTCGCAATGGGACGGGAAAAAGTACTCTCCTTGAATTGCTAGTTATAGGACTTAATAACTTAGCATATAGCAGAATTAAGGCGAATGGTGTACCAGGCACTCTAAAGCCAGTGGGTGATGTTTATTTAGAATTTTACTTTGAAACAGATTCAATCTATAAGGCGGTAATAAAAAACGAAGTTTGTTATATTCAAAAGTATTCATCTTTAGGGGGTACTGAGTATAGGGAGGCAGAACAGTTAGATTTTAAAGATTTTGATTTTAGGCACTTTTTTTATACCATTCTAATTAATTATTCACTGCACGGGTTAAATAGTGATTACTTCGGGCCATGGCTGAATAATTTATTTCATAAGAATGACGGATATCAGATTCCAGCCGTAATTGAGCCGTATAGAGTAAGGGGGAATATAGACATTAATAGGCAGGAATTATTGGCTAAGCAACGTCTATTGAGTAATTTGCTTGAGTTGGAGGATGAGGATGACTCTACCAGTCTACGAAGAATAAAAGGTAATGTTAAGGCTAAATATATAAGGCTTACTAAAGCTTTTGAAGAGGATAAGCGAGATCGTAGTTTAGCGGATAAACCTGATGAGATAATCAGAACGTTATTTTCAATGTTTGAAATAAAAAATGTGGATTTTATTATTTCGTATGAATATGACGATGTTGTCGATGTAGCTAAAATCTACTTAATTCGAAAGCTACATACAATTGCTAGTCGCTATTCAGAGTATAAGGAGTATCTTGACTCCAATAAAAAGTTGGTTTGTAGTGGTCGGAAGCTTAAAGAATTTATTGTTCGTATACATAGTGATACGAGTCATATTACTTATAAAGTTAGGCAAGTATTAAATTTTTTAAAATACCCCATATATTCAAAAGTATTAGATCAAACTCTAGAAATAGATCAGGTCGCAAAAGATATTTCTTATGTGGTTAGTTCGGATGAACACAAAAAAATCGAATATTTTCTTCCACCCTCGTTTTTCAAGGTGGATATACTATTAGGGGGCAATGGAGAAGTTAATTTCTCATCGTTAAGTTCTGGTGAAAAGCAAAAGATATACGTTATGAATTCGATTCTTTATCATGTTAGGAACATAGATTCTGTTTATGAGGGGGGCGTTAATAAAATTTCTAAGTATGGTTATGTAAATCTATTTCTAGACGAGATTGAGTTGTGCTTTCACCCTGAGTTACAAAGGACTTTTGTCGATGACTTGCTGAACTTGCTTAGTCGTAGACCATTACTATCTATATATGGCATTAATATATGTTTCGTTACTCATTCCCCGTTCATCCTGTCCGATATACCTGGCACTAGTATTTTATTTTTAGATAATGATTCCTCCGATGAGAGCGGCCTTAAATCGATTCCATGCTTGAATATGGGAAAAACCTTTGCTGCAAACATTCATGATTTGTTGGCTAACGGTTTTTTTATGGGAGGTTCAATAGGAGTCTTTTCTGAAAAATGTATAACGGAGATAGTAGATTTATATGATGATATCAATAAGGGAAAGGATTTAGAAAGACTGATGGCTAAATACCTTAAAGAAAAAGAAAGGTATTATTTTGTACTTGATTCAATATCTGATGGTGAAATCAATGGGATACTGTCAAATTACATTCAAAATATTGAATTGCACTTTAAGATTGAGCCAGATAAGAATGTTGAAATAGCGCGATTAGAAGAAGAATTAAGGTTGTTGAAAAGTGATGTTGGTTTATTGTGATAAAGATTAACTATAATTCGGATAAGAAGGCGCTTGAAAAAAGTTATATCGACATGTTTGATGTTGATGTTATGCAAGCCCAATTACAGAAAGTTATTGGCGCTAAAAAATATCAGGCTCTTCATGGTGTGACTATTAAGAAGCTTTTAACTGGATCAATTGAAGAGTTAGCTGAAATAGCTGATACATTTAGTCGTATTAAGGTGCCTGAATCAAAAAAGGTAATCCTGCATAAAATATTTCGATATGATTTAAGTGTCCTTAAGGGTGATGATAAAAAGAATGCCGGAACCCCTTATCAACGTTCAATTTCTAGGTTTTTTTCAAAAAATAAGAAAGCAATAAATTTGTGTAGTTGCTATTTCTGTAACATAGATTACATAAGTTCACTTTCAGTTTTGCATGAATATAAAACTCCAGAAGATTTTTTACAGAACGCTAGTGATAGCGAACTGAAGGAATTGAAAGGACTTTCTACAGGGTCAGTTAAGTATATTCATAAGCGGAGGAAAATAGCTGATGGGTTTAATGATATTAAGGCTTTAAGTTTTCCTGGTGGAGACTCCAAGATTAAGGAGCAGTTATTAAATAGAAGTTTTGAAATTGAAAAGTCGCAGTTCACTCTGGATCACTTTATAGGGAAGGCAAGAATTCCTCTATTGGCACTATCTTTATATAATTTTGTCCCGAGCTGCTATGCATGTAATTCAAAATTTAAAGGTAGTGAAGATATAATTAGTGCACCTGGTGAGGCCTTTTTGTGTGCTACATCTAATAATTTTAATTTTCAAGAAGATGTTAAATTTAAATTATTTTACAAAAAAGGTAGTGTCATGATTAGGAGTGAGAATGATTTTGAAGTTAGACTAGTGCCAAGCAGAAAACATAATGAATATTCAAAGTTCATTCGAGTATTTAAATTAAACTCTCGATATCGAATGCATAAGCAAGATGCTCTAGGCTTGATATTAAAGCATCGTTCCTATCGCCCTAGCAATATAAAGGCGATAGCTAAATTAACTCGGAAGAGTATTGATCAAGTCAAGCGGGATATTTTCGGAGTTGAATTGTATGCGGATGATGACAGTAAATACTCTAAAACAAAATTTAAAAAGGATGTGGCAGAGAATATCGGGATTAAATGTTAGGTTTTTAAAATTGGGAATAAGTAATCGAGTTAACAAAAGTCACTAATAATGAATGATATAAAATATGCAGCCAGCAACAATAAAGTTATTTTTAACTGATGGTAAACCCGCTGGTATTCGTACCGCTGAAATCTCAAACTGGACGGGTAAGGCTATCGCTGGCCCCCGCTCAGAACTAAGTGGCTTATTAAAGCGCGACGAACTCGTTAGCCCTGGCGTGTACTTTTTAACTGGTGTTGATCCAGAAACAGATAAGCCCTGTTTATACATAGGTGAAGCCGAGTCGGTCACTAAGCGATTAAAACAACACCGCGACCGAGACGATTGGAGCCAAGTAGCGGCATTCGTTAGCAAAGATGAAAACCTCACTAAAGCCCATATACGATACTTGGAAGGCTCGTTAATCAAACTGGCTCATAGTGCGAATAATGCACTATTACAAAACAATGCCGGTAGCGGCGCCAAACTCCCTGAATCCGACAAAGCCGAGATGGATGTGTATCTTGAAAAGATGCTGCAGCTGTTACCCATACTCGGTATAGATGTATTCAAGGTGATCGACACAAATACTAGCCAGAAGGAAAATATTCTCACCTGCAGTATTAAGGGCCTAATAGCCACTGGTAAGCGTACAGCCAATGGCTTTGTTGTGCTTAAGGGTTCACAGGCTGTTAAGGAGCATAGAGCCTCATCAGTGCGTACAGCTGCGCGACGTGAGCAATATGCTGAAGAAGGTTTATTAATGGATAGCGGTAATTGCTATGTATTCTCTAAAGACTACGAGTTCTCCAGCCCAAGTGCTGCAGGCGCTATTGTTCGTGGCGGTTCCACTAACGGCTTAACATCGTGGAAAAATGGAGAGGGAACTCCTTTGAAGGACTTAGAGTAGGCTGGCAATATATTACTATGCACTATTATTAGCGGCTACTAACCTGCAAACAGTATTCTTCTAATTGCTAAAATTAAGGTCATATAATGGATTATATGAAGTCGTTTGCGTTGTTTGTTTTAATGTTTATTCTAACTGGTTGTGGCGCAGATGGTACTAATAATGAAGCAGCAGAAGGTGGTGGAGCTACCCCTGACGATTCAGAATCAAAAAATATTGCGCCTACATTAATAATGGGTAGTAATATTGCTGCTTTTGAAGGAGATACGGTAAAGCTCATTGCGCAGGCATCAGATGAAAATAATGATAATTTAACTTATGCCTGGAGCCAGGTTAGTGGGACACCAATAACTTTTACCGATAGCTCGGATTCTCCAAGCTTTGTAGCGCCCAATCTCGACACTGAAGAAATATTTGAATTCGCTCTTACAATAAGTGACGGGAATGGTGGTGTAGTTTCTGGCAATATGCTTATAAGGGTTAAGGCCTACCAACTGTCAGTAAATGTACCAAATGTTGTAGGAAGTAATTGCACAGCAAGCATAGCTGTATCTGAAAACACCGGGGCTGAAATTTCTAATCTAAATTGGGAGGCTTTAGATGCAGATGGCCACGTTATATTAAATCCTATGCAAATAGAGGGCTCACCAATAATCCCATTAACTATGCCTAGTAGTGGGCAGTATACCCTAAATGTAATAGCTGAATTTTCTAACGGTTCAACAGCTAATTCCAGTGCTGATTTCATATCAGTGCCTTCGTTACCCGAAAACATTAAAAGTACCGACTATATTGTGAGTGCTGGTGAAGAGGTTGTAGTATGCCAAGATACTAGTATTTGGAGTAATGCGAAACTGACTATTGAGCCAGGGGCTACGCTGTCATCTTCAAGTGGAGTAAAAATACTTATGTGGGGTGATGTGGATTTTCTGGGTGAAGCTGGTAATAGGATTGAAATAATTAATGTTAAATTTGAAAATGACTTCTTTTCTACAAATACAGCAGTAGATATAAACGCAAACTATGTCGATTTTTTAGGTGCTGCATCCATTAACAATGATGATGGGGTTACAAACGTATTTCATTCTACATTTGCAACAAAGTTCTATCAGCAAGATCGGGGTGTTATCTCTTATTCAAAGTTCCATATGGGAATGTCAATTGAAGCAGATGGTGCAACAATTATTCATAATGACATTTATTGCCAAGGGTTATCTTCTTGCATTTCCTTTGATAGTTACATGTTTGGTAATGGGCATTTAAATGCCAAGCCAGAGATAAAAAACAATAATATCTTTAACTCAGCTGAAGATTCAATTGCTTACGATAATGACTCATTTACAAATTCTGATATTGATGTAAAAGAAAACTATTGGGGTGGAAAAAGTGATGCAGAACTGAGTGATGTTTTTGTTGATGCAAATGACCAACCAGGGCTTTCACATGTTTTCTTGTTTGATCCAGTACTTATGAATGAAGTGGATCATAATATATCTGTCCCCTGATGCTGAACGAGTGCGCAGCTTTCTTTTTGAGTGCTGCGTAAGTTTATACATATAAAATTGCTTATTATTCGCCCCCAAGTTGCTTAGTCACACCTCACTTCTGAGTCTGTATTCTTGCCTTAACTCTAAACTCATCTCAACCAGAAAAGAAAATAGCCGAAAACCTTCTCTTTCTTTTCTGCTCTGTGGTTTTGCAATAGACCTTCAGCACCTTATGCAATTCAGTCTAATTTTTCGTAAGTGTGTGCCGTATAGGGTTCTCATACTTAATTGTTAAATGTGGCGTGATTTGTCGCGGTTTCAATTATTTCTACTATGGTTTTAATTGATGCCAAACATGAATCTTTAAGGGATGTTATTCATGAATAAGCTTGTCTTTATTTCACTTGTAATCACTCTAATTTCAGGCTGTGGAGCTGCTGGTGAGGATGATGCTAATGTTGATATTCAAGACAATTCCCTGGATTCGTCCACAAGAACCATAGCAACACTTATCCCCCCTGGTTCGAATGGTTGCGAAAACGGTGGCGTGCGTATTGATTCTGGATTTGATGAAAATGAGAATCGAGTCCTAGATGAAAATGAAATTTCAGGGAGTTCAATCGTTTGTCATGGGGTTGATGGATTGTCAGGTCTAAACGGAGCGGATGGTTCAGACGGTTCAGACGGTTCAGACGGTTCAGATGGTTCAGATGGGGTGAATGGCCTTACGAGCTTAATTAGGATATATGATGAGCCAGTAGGGGAAAACTGTGAATATGGCGGCAAGCGTATAGTCTCTGGTTTGGACCTAAACTCTAGTGGCATATTGGGTAGCAGTGAGGTTCAAGATACCCAATATCTGTGTAATGCTATGCAACTGGTAAGCTCAAATATGGACTGTAGTGTTAGCGATAACCTTGATGGAACGGCCTTAATTAGTTGCGATGATGGAACTAGTGTAACCATTCATGATGGTACGGATGGCGTGAATGGTACGGATGGCGTGAATGGTACGGATGGAGTGAATGGTACGGATGGAGTGAATGGTACAGATGGCGTGAATGGTACGGATGGCGTGAATGGTACGGATGG
>MAAA01025663.1_pt1 | contig 10421 bp, 10 predicted proteins | sample 1115971 | NCBI WGS metagenome assembly MAAA01 (sample SAMN04961123, study PRJNA320927) | seawater metagenome | isolation source: sample BD02T6 sea water enriched with oil for 6 days | place: USA:Gulf of Mexico | collected 2013-07-27 | reverse complement strand
TATTATGCACCACTTTGCTTAACTTTGTGCCCTAATTCTTGCAGGTAGTCCACACTTTGCGCCGCTAAGTCCCCTTGTAGCTCAATGACCCAGTTTTTTACCGCGCCACCGCAGCCAAAGCGCTTCTTTAGTTTTTTGCATAAATCACTGAGGACTTTTTTGTCATCCTCGAATCCGCTGATACACGTGACGATTTTACCGCCGCGTCCTTTTTTCTCTTTTTGCACCCTAATAATGCCATCTCCCGCCGGCGCACTGCCTTGTTTGCAGTTGCAATTATCTATGGGATTGTTGCAACTAGGGCACATACGGCCATCTTCGGTGGAATAAACTAAGGCCATAACATTATCCTATCTACTAATAAGTGGTTTTACACTTGTGTTGCGCGGGGCTTGTATTATTAGCCTCTTGGTATCATGAGTCTAAAGGTGCGCTTTAAATACTGCCCATATTGTAAAGACTCTTTTCTTCTTAGTTAAGTCTTGCTAAGTACTTTATTTTCTTAGATTTTTTTATTATTAGGGAGACTGTTTCATATCTTGAAAACGCGTTGTTCGCTACAGTGGGGCACTATAAAAAAGCAGTGTGAATTGGGGGTAGTGTGGAAAATTCTTTCATCATAAATATACAAATAGCCGATGAAGAATTGAAAATTCAATTGCAGACGTGGGCGTTGGAGTGTACGGCGCTTCAAGAAGTACCGGCTAACAATGAAGCTATGAAAAAGTGTCAGCTGTTTTTGTGGGATTACGCCACTTACCGTCGACATACTCAGCTAAATTCAGGTTTACCGAAAGGACTCATTGTCTTTTCTGGTAGTTGGACACAAGAGACTGAGCGAGATGTGTTACTCAGTGGCGCCTTAGATTTTATCGTGCCTACCCTGAATATTGCCAACGTCTTATTACGTCTATCGCAGCATGTACAAAGGTTAAGGTACGTAGCGCGCCTTGAAAGCTTAAGTGTCACAGATACGCTCACAGGGCTTTTTAATCGTCGAAAATACGATATTGAACTTGATAAATGCTGGCGTCAAAGCCAACGGCTTAATGGCCCTTGCTCCCTGTTATTACTGGATGTAGATCACTTTAAAAACTATAACGACAGTTATGGCCATTTGGCGGGGGATAAATGTCTCATTCAATTAGCAGGGGTTTTTCAAGCTGAAGCGGTGCGCCCGCTAGATACCGCAGCGCGTATTGGTGGTGAAGAATTCGCTATTATTTTGCCGCAAACGCCTCAAGAAGGCGCTTTGCATGTTGCCCAGCGCATACTTAGCCGTATACGGGCGCTTAACATCCCTCATAGAGGCTCCGATCTGGGTTTTTTGACCCTAAGCATTGGTTTGGTGAGTACCTGCCCAAGTTTGGCTGATAACATTGTAGATTGGCATCAAAGTGCCGATGATGTTTTATATTTGGCCAAAGACCGCGGACGTAACCAGGTAGTAGAGGCTGAGCTGAAAAGTCAGTCACGTCAACCCTCACTTCGCCAACTGGATTCTAGCGAAGTAGCTTAAAGGTACTTTTACGTTGGTTCATGCAAAGTAGGTTTTAGCCATTTCCAACAAGGGCATGAGTTGCGAGCGAGTTTGAGCCCGTAATACTTCATGTTCGATGAGTTTACTAAGGTTTTTAAGGCTGTGCTTCATGTCTTGGGCAGAGCAAGAAATAATCTCATACTCGTAATGGTGGTCTTGCACGGACACCTTAGTAAGCTCGGTGCGTTCGTTTTGTAAAAAGTGCACGCCATTAAAGCACTGGTTTTTAACCGCCACGGAAGGCGCTTCCCAATACAAATTTTCTAATACTTCAATGAGTTCGGCGATATACGCCGATGCCTCGGTAATACTGATAGTCATGTTTACCTCCGTTCACCACTTTAGCCTTAAGTGTAGTTAGCTTTGGCAGTTTCGCAGATATTTGTAGTGTGGCCGGAGGTAAATTGAGTCGTTGGCGTTTTAGGGTTTTTGACGGATGTAGAGTGTTTTAACGACCTTTGCCACCACTTTACCGTCCCTATCTAGAATATTAATTTCAAATCCGGGTAGGAACTTTTGCCCCGAGGCTGTTTGTAGTCGAATCTCGTTAATCTGCTCTTTTGTGACACTAAAGTGTGCACTCACGGTGCCTCTTCCTGGGCTAATAAATTCAATATTGGCTGATTTGTCCCATACTACATAGTCTTTGCCTAATTGATTCATTATCAGCAGCATGTGAAATGGGTCCACCATGGAATAAAGGCTGCCACCAAAATGGGTGCCCACATAATTTTTGTTGTACCAACGCAGTGGCATTTCAACGGTTGCGCTGGTGAAATCATCGGCCAATTGTTTAATCTTAACGCCGGCGCCTAAATAAGGGCCGTACCAGTTTAAAAAAACGCGTAAAAATTTGGGCTGATTTAAGTAACGAATGAGTTTTTTTATCATGACAAATCAAATATCTAATGGGTGGCGCATTTTAGCCAAGTCAAAGGAGATTACCTAGGCCTTTTGTTTTATCGCAGCCAGCTAGGCTTATTATAGAGCGTTAAATTATATAAGACACTTGGGGAGGAGGGGCATGAATGAATATTCGTTTTATCGCAACCTGCTAGGCTTAAAAGGACGTTAAAACACTTAGGATGCATGAATGAACACTAAATGGTCAATCACACTCATGTTAGCACTGCTCTTAAGTGCTGCGTGTTGGGGGCAGGCACCAAAAGCCCCCACAGAAGCGCAAATTCAACTTATATTTAATAATGATTATGGCCAGCGATTGTTGTTTTTTAAACCGTTTGAGTTTCCCCTTGAGGTGGAGCGAACACATAAGGCCTTAGTGGGCAGTTTAGATAAGTGGGTAAAGGTCGATCTTGTTACAAAAAAGAAGTCACGCTTTTTAGCCGAGAAAATGATGTACGGTGAACCCCGCATGGTCAGTGTGGGCGGCTTCGAATACAACTTTAATGCAGACAATATGTGGGTCAGTGATCAGGGTTTTTTTTATGGGCGGCCCAATCTTAAAAAAGTGCTTGAGGTGAGTCACCCTAGCCAATACGAAGAAGACTATTTTTGCGAGGTGTATTTATCTTGGTACGTGGTGGATATTCCAGATTGGTTGGCCAAAATCAATTTGAAGGACCGTAAGAATCGTTCGTTAAAACGTGCGGTAGAGAGTGAAAAGCGCCCCTTTGAGAAACGTATTAATTTTATTTATCAAGAAAAGCGCTGGCGTTTATGGAAAGAAAAAGGCGAACAAGATTTATTCTAGTGCCTTTCTCTTGCCACTCGTTATGCCCCTAATAGCGATTGGCCACACACCCGCAAAACTTGACCGTTAAGGCCTTGGCTGCCGGGTTGAGCAAATAATGCCACCCCTTGAGCCACGTCTTGAGGTTTACCCCCTTGGGACAATGAATTCATACGGCGGCCAATTTCACGGGTCATGAAGGGAATTTGATCGGTCATTTGGGTTTCAATGAACCCAGGAGCAATGGCATTAATCGTTTTTCCTGAATGCTCCCATAATTGAGCTTGTTTGCGCACATACCCCGCCACGCCCGATTTAGACGCTGCATAGTTAGTTTGCCCCACATTACCGGCGATACCGCTAATAGAACTGATGCAAATCACCCGAGCCTCATCACTGAGCATCTCTTTTTGATCCAAGGTTGTCGTGACGTTTAAGGGGGCTTGTAAGTTGATGTTAAGGGTCATTTGCCAGAAATGGTCCGGCATACGAGATAAGGTTTTGTCGCGGGTAATGCCCGCATTATGGACCAGTATATCAAGCTTTTTGCCTTTTAAAGTGTTCGCAATATGGGTGCACACTTGATCGTCAGTGATGTCGGCCGCAAGGGCGATGCCATTTAATTTAGCCATCGTGGCTTCTAGCGTTTGTTGGGCGGCTGGAATATCAAGGCCAATTACTAACGCGCCGTCATCACTAAGAACGTGTGCAATGGCAGATCCGATGCCTTGTGCCGCGCCTGTTACTAAGGCAATTTTCCCCGCTAATGGTTTTTCCCAGTCTTGTGATACGGGTGAGCCAGTGTTCACGTAAATGGGTTGCCCGGTAATATAAGCCGCGCGGTCACTCAGTAAAAAGTTTAGCGGGGTGGCTAAGGATTGATCCATTTCTAATGTATACACCAGATTAACGGTGATGCCCTTGCGGCCCATTTCTTTGGCGTAAGAACGTGTGAAACCATTTAAAGCATCCATCACCGCAGCTTGTTCTAAGGGGTTACAATGCAGAGGGTCTAAACCAATAATAACAATATGGCCGGACTGTTTAAGGTGCTTGCTGGTTTTGCTAAAAAAGTGTTTTAGAGCCTCTAGGTCGGTGACGTGCTTGTAGTGACTGGCATCCACTAAGATAGCCTGGCAATGTTGAGTGTCGTGTTCATCAAAGACTTGGGTTTGAATGCTGGCCTGCTTCAGTACATTTTGAAGAGCGGCGCTTGGTTTAGTGGCGAGTAAGGTGGTACCACTCACCCAAGGAATATAACCGGTATAGCGATTTAAGGTTAGCGGCGGCTTTACACCGGCGGCACTTAAGAGTGCTTGGCCTGCTTTGGAATAAAATAAGCTTTCGATCATTTTTGGCATGGCTTTCTCGAATAGGGTGCGCAATAGAGAGCTGAATAGGGGCGATGTTTGTGTCTAAAATTTTCGGCGCATTTTAAAGCAGCAAACTGAGCCTTTAAATGACCATTTCACACAGTTGAATGATCAATTCTTATAGTAACGGGACTTGATTAGGCTTAATAAAGTAAGCACTAAAATAAATAACGCCAAATGTAAGCCAGATTAATAATGCATAGCGCTAATATACTCACCCAGGTTAATACTGTGCCCCAATAACGGCCAGTATGGGTGGCGCCAAAACCAGCCTTAAATCCCCATGCATGCGCGACGCGGGCTATCAATAGGCTGGTGCCACATAGATGCATAAATAGGCCGTTAACACCGTTGAGCTCAGCCAGAGCCAGTAATATTAGGGCAATGGGAATGTATTCACTGGCATTGGCGTGGTTACGGCCAGCCACCAAAAGAGATTTTTGATCGTGGCCTAAGCCACTCTTGTGCTTAATTCTCAGCTTAACCACTTGCAGGGCTAGATAAATGAGTAAAAAAGCCAGTAAACAGGCATAGAAAGTGGTTATCGGTAGAAATGGCATACAAAACACTCTTATCGTTAGAGCATGGCACCCTAATTCCTCCCTTTGCTGCTGTCAAATTTACGATTATAAGGTTTTTATGGGCACACTGTTGTTTAGCACGCTCTGGCCTGTTCCTCGGTAGTTGTCTATACCTTTAATAGGCCTATTAAAGGAAACTAACACGGTGTCTTGGAGCGAGTACTTATTGATCGGTCGCTGGCTATTTTTTATGGCGCTGCTGGTTGTATTTGCATTATGGTCAAATAAATTGCGTGACGCTTTGCACGTACCTAGCTATTTATCCTTGCTGGCGGGTTTACTGTTATTGATGACGGCGCAAAGTCTCGATCTTTATGATGTGTTTCAGCAGGGCTCTAATGCATTGTTGTCGCCAGATAGGCACTTTTCTCCGAGCCTGTTTACACTGGCCATTTTACTGCTATCCATTACTTTTTTAGACGCGGTTTGGGTCAGTAATCGGCGTTTAGTTAAGAGTGTCAAGGCAGGTAACCATCGTAATTGGTTGCATGATGTCTATGAAAAAATTCCAGCTGCAGTATTTATATTAAAACAAGGTGAACTTAAATACTGTAATAGTGCGTTTATGAAACTGCAGGCGCGTTTTCGGCAAGATAATCCATTTGATCATTGCCACCTTAATCAGCAAGAAGTGTGGTTGCAGAATGAAAAAGGTGAACGTTTTGCTTATTGGGTTGCACAGTTTCCCATGTTGGATAAACAGGGTTGTGCTTATGTGGTATCGGATATTACTAATATTAAGTTGCAACGGGATTTTATAGCCAAAGTTTCGAAAGACCTTTACCACCATGGAGAAAAAAGCTTAAAAGACATTTTAAATAGTATTTATGAATTGCTTCCTGACAGTTTAATTTATGTGGCCCGTAAAGAAGGTGATGAGAACAAATACACTTACCTTCATCACTTGGGTGGAGATAATAATTTTGACGTTTATAAAGAGCTATTGCTGAAACACTCTTTACATACCAAAAAGGACCAATGGCATTGGCTGGCAGGAGAGGATTTATTAACGTTTGATAGCATTGAATTCGTAAAACAATATGCACCTAATCAAATAGGAGGGGTGAGTCTTTGTAATGAAGAGGGTGAAGAACTGGGTATGATTTTAGTTTTGCAAAAAGAGGTCACTAAACTCAGCCCTGTCGTTAAGAGTTTTTTATCGGTATTTAGTTTTCATGTTCGTTTTGAAATGGAGCATCTTCAAGATAAAAAACGTCTTCATAAGAGTACTGACCGCTATCGTACATTTTTAACCCGTAGCAGTGAGGCCATTATAGATATTGATATTGTGCCAGGTATTGCCATGGAAGATGATTTTGACCATCAATGGCAACATTTATTGAGTAAGGGAAAAGTAATAGAGTTTAATCCCGCATTTTCACATTTGTTTAACCTTCACGATGATATAAATATAGAAAACCTGCTGAGTACCAGAAGTTTAAAACATGTCATTAAATATGTTTTTCAAAGTGGTTTTGGTAGTGAATCTATAGAAGTAGCCCATGAACTGGATGACTCCCCATTGTGTTGGATTAGTTGCAGTGTGATGGCTGATATTGAAGACAATAATGTACTAAGTTTGAGGTTGATCGCACGTAATATTACTCAAAGTAAGATGCACATTCAAAACCTTGAATTTCAAAATAGCCATGATGTATTAACGTCCTTGCCCAATCGCTTAGCACTGCGTGAAACGGTAGATGAGAAAATAGAACAAGCGTTACAGTTTGGTTTTAAAATGGCGTTACTGTTAATTGATTTAGACCGCTTTAAAGAAGTGAACGATACATTGGGGCATCATTATGGTGATGTTTTGTTAAAAAAAATAGCACCCAGGATCACACCCTTATTGGCTCAGTATAGGGCAACGTTGGCACGCTTAGGAGGGGATGAGTTTGCGGTGGTGATTCCAACTTTTCAAAGCGATATGGAAACCCATGCATTGGCTAAAAGTATTTTAAAAAAGCTGCGAGAGCCATTTGATTTAGGTCAGTTAACCGTAGAAATAGCCGCCAGCGTCGGCATTAGCCAGTACCCAAAAGATGGTGCCGACACCAGTGCGCTATTAAGGTGTGCCGATGTGGCTATGTATCAAGCCAAAAAACACCCCAATTCTATTTTGGATTACAATCAAGAAATGGACAAAAACAGTCCTAGGCGTTTGGCATTAATGGCCGCTATGGGGAGGGGGATATCTGACAAACAGTTCTTTCTGGAGTTTCAGCCTAAACTCACTTTAGCAGACAACAGTATCCATGGTGCAGAAGCCTTAATACGTTGGCAGCACCCCGAAATGGGGTTAGTGAGCCCGGCCGAATTTATCCCCATGGCTGAGTTGAGTGATGTCATTATTCCGATGACACAGTGGGTGATCGAAGAGGCGCTTATGCGTGCGCAGAAGTGGTTACGGCAACAGATGTATATAAAAGTTTCTGTGAATGTTTCCACGCGTAATTTATTAGATGAAAATTTGTGGGGATTTATTGCTGAGAAATTACAGCAATACGAGGTGCCCGCCTATTTGTTTGAGTTAGAGATTACAGAAAGTGCATTAATGGCTGACCCTGAAAGAGCATTGGGCACGCTAAACAAAATCAGTGAATTGGGTGTGAGTATTTCGGTAGACGATTTTGGTACGGGTTTTTCATCCCTAGTATATTTGCGTCAGTTGCCCATAGATACATTGAAAATTGACATTATGTTTGTGAAAAATATGTGTGCCAATGAGCAAGACGAAATGATTGTTAAATCGATAATCAATATGGCAAAAAATTTATCGTTAAATGTGGTGGCAGAAGGTGCCGAGGATAAAGAGGCATTGCAAAAGTTGACTGCTATGGAGTGTGACCAGGTTCAGGGGTATTATATTAGTAAGCCGGTGGGTGCTGACGAATTTTTAGAGTTTTGCAATAATTGGAAATCAAAATAAAAATTTTTAAGAGGGGGTAAATAAGAAATTAAAGATAAACTGAAAAGATTGAGTGCGTGTAAGCAGTAGCCCTTAGTGGATGCTACTGCTTACACGCGTACGGATACTTAAACTATCACGTACGAGTTTGTTCGCTTAATATTTTAGGGCGGTTTCTACTTCTTGTTTACTGCCCAAAATAACCGGCACACGCTGGTGAATATGTTCAGGTACAACGTCCATAATAGCAATTTGGCCATTACTTGATAAGCCGCCGGCTTGTTCTACCAGCATAGACATGGGGTTGCCTTCGTACATTAAACGTAGCTTACCGGGCTTGGCAGGTTCGCGACTGTCCCATGGGTACATGAAAATACCGCCACGGTTAATAATACGATGAACTTCGGCTACCATCGCGGCAACCCAGCGCATGTTGTAACGCTTACCTAGTTTACCTTCTTCACCTTGTAATAAATCGCCTACGTAGTTTTGTATGGACTCAGCCCAAAAACGTTGGTTTGACATGTTAATGGCAAACTCTTGGGTGGTAGGTGTAATGGTTGATTGAGATTCGGTTAAGACAAAATCTTGGGTTTCTGGGTCTAGAGTGAAAACATCCACACCTTGGCCAGTGGTCATCACAAGTAACGTAGACGGCCCGTATAAAACATAACCCGCAGCAAGCTGATTGCGGCCAGACTGCAGGTAAGTGCTTTCTTGGCTGGCATCGTTGCCATTGCTTGGTAAAATTGAAAATATAGTGCCTACGGTGACATTGATATCAATGTTAGATGAGCCATCCAAAGGATCAAAGATCACTAAGAACTCCCCATCTTTGTTAGCAGGAACAGGTAAATCTTCTTCTTCACTGGCGATACCGGCGACGACTGGGCAAGCTTGAAGCGTGTCTTTTAGCAAATCATTGGAAATCACATCCAATTTCTTTTGGGTTTCACCTTGTACGTTTTCTTGCTCAGCGCTGCCCAAAATGCCGCTCATGGCGCCCTTTTGTAATAAAAAAGCAATTTCTTTGCTGGCTTCTAATACCGCGTTGATAGCTAAAACAAGTGGTTTAGGCGTTTGGTTTTGTTCAAAAATGTGTTCAACAGTCTGCATGCATCAATCCGCGAAATCGTGTGAAATCAAAATTTTCTGCATTGTACACAAGGGGCGGGCTTTGAGCTACGCATAGGCGCATATGGAGAGTAAAAGTTAAATTGTGCGCAAAAAATATAGCCTCAGTGCAATCCAATGCCTATAAATGTTTCATAAATGATGAAAGCAGTGCGATTAAAACTGATCCTTCATCAAGCGGATCTCAGCAAAAACTTGGGCCGGACCCTGTAGTTGAGCCCCTTTATGATGTTCGGCAGCACGAATAACGTCGGGCTGGCCCCAGCGTAAAAACGGGTTGCTCTTAAGCTCGTCCGCGATAGTGGTAGGTAGGGTGGGTAGGTCTTGTTTTCGTAATTCGCTGCACACATCCTGACGATGTAAGGTGTAAGTGTTATTGGGTTCAATGTGCAGAGCAAAGTCAATATTGGCCAGTGTGTATTCGTGCGTGCCATAAATAAGTGTATTAGTGGGATAGGAGACGAGTTTCGCTAAGGAGCTTTGAAATTGCGTGGCGGTGCCTTCAAACATACGCCCGCAGCCACATGCAAAAATATTGTCAGCACTAAACAAGTGCCCCTGCCCAGACAGGTCCTCTACGTAAAAAGCAATTTGGCCTAGGGTGTGTCCCGGTGTATGAATGACTTGCCAGTTTAACCCTGCCAGCGATAAATTCTCGCCCCCCAATAAGGGGTGCTCTAAGCAAGGGATGTCTTCATGGCCGGTTCCATATACCTGGCATTGAGGGAAATGTTCCGTCAATGCGGCAATGCCGGTCACATGATCCCAGTGTTTGTGGGTGACTAAAATGTAATCCAGGGTCAGATTGTTTTCTTTTAAAAACTCAATGACAGGCTCGCCTAGACCAGGATCCACAGCAATGACACATCCTTGGTGTTGAATTAACCATATATAGTTATCTGAATAAATGGCGATGGGGGTGACGTTAAACATGTTTTAACCGTAATAACTGCTTTAGGTAAGTTTAACTCGAAATCACCCAGATGACTTTATTTTGTATAAATGACAATAAGTCCTTGAATCAATTTGGTTTTTTTAAGACAATGCGCGGGCTTTAATAGCACTTCGGTCAGTTTGTATGTTTGACCCATTATGGTGGCCTCTGGTCCCCTCGCAACAAGAAGCTATGAACTCCGCCAGGCCTGGAAGGGAGCAACGGTAGTAGTGGATTTGTGTGCTGAGGTGTGGCTGG
>MAAA01014426.1_pt1 | contig 10429 bp, 8 predicted proteins | sample 1115971 | NCBI WGS metagenome assembly MAAA01 (sample SAMN04961123, study PRJNA320927) | seawater metagenome | isolation source: sample BD02T6 sea water enriched with oil for 6 days | place: USA:Gulf of Mexico | collected 2013-07-27 | reverse complement strand
CATTTAAACCCTAATGTGCAAAAGCCCGTTAATGACATCTTAGGCGAAATGGACAACGTTCATTTAATAGCGCCGCAAGACTACCTTCCGTTTGTATATTTAATGAATCAAGCGCACATCATATTAACTGACTCGGGTGGCGTGCAAGAAGAAGCGCCGTCGCTAGGCAAGCCAGTATTAGTTATGCGCGATACCACAGAGCGCCCAGAAGCCGTTGAGGCGGGCACCGTTAAACTGGTGGGTACCAACGCCAATACAATTAAGCAAGCGGTAATAGAGCTGCTTGATAATGATGAATCGTATAAATCTATGTCGTTTGCTCACAACCCATACGGTGATGGCCAAGCCAGTCACCGTATTGCTGACTTTATTGCCAGCACACAACAAGCTAGCAGTAAGGAATTAAAAGCATGAAAACTGAATTAAGTTTTAAAACCGTAAGTGTTATTGGCCTAGGTTACATAGGTTTACCCACGGCAGCTGTTATTGCATCCCGAGGCATAAATGTTATTGGTGTGGATGTTAACCAAAAAGCGGTTGATACCATTAATGCAGGTGATATTCACATTGTAGAACCCGATCTAGACATCGTGGTACGCGGTGTTGTATCTACGGGGAATTTACGGGCTACCACTACACCAGAACCTGCCGATGCATTCATGGTGGCGGTGCCTACACCGTTCCATCACAGTGATGACGGATCGCACAAACCAAACCTTGATTACATAAAATCAGCGGCCCTTGCCATTGCACCTGTTTTAGAAAAAGGCAACTTGGTTATTTTAGAGTCTACCTCGCCAGTGGGCGCCACCGAAAAATTGGCCGCCTGGTTAAGCGAGGCCCGCCCAGATTTAACATTCCCACAAGACAAAGGCGACAATGCCGACATTAAAGTGGCCCATTGCCCGGAACGTGTATTGCCAGGCTATGTACTGCAAGAACTAGTAAGTAACGACCGTGTAATTGGCGGAATGTCAAAAGCATGCAGCGACCGCGCAGTAGAGCTTTACAAAACATTTGTGCGTGGTGATTGCATTATCACCAGTGCGCGTACCGCCGAGATGGCCAAGTTAACCGAAAACTCATTTCGTGATGTAAATATTGCGTTTGCTAATGAGCTTTCGGTAATTTGTGACAAGCTTAAAATTAATGTGTGGGAATTAGTTAAATTAGCCAACCGTCATCCCCGTGTAAATATTTTAAACCCTGGGCCGGGTGTGGGTGGCCACTGTATAGCAGTAGACCCCTGGTTTATTGTGGACAGCTGCCCGGATGAGGCCAAAATAATCAAACAGGCGCGACTTACTAACGATGCTAAACCTTATTACGTGATTGACAAAATTACTGAAGCGGCAGATCAATTTAAAAAACCGGTTATAGCTTGTTTGGGTTTGGCGTTTAAGGCGGATATTGATGACTTGCGCGAAAGCCCCGCATTGCAAATTGTAGAAGAGCTTGCCAAAAGAAATATTGGGCAAGTAATTGCAGTGGAGCCAAATATTCATGAATTGCCTGAAAAGCTGATAACGGCCGAAATTGAGTTGGCTTCATTAGACGCAGCGCTTGAAAAAGCCAATGTGGTGGTGGTGCTTGTGGATCACAAGGAATTTAAGGTTGCCGATGCTGGGCAGTTTGCGGCTAAGGTTGTAATTGATACACGTGGGGTTTTCTAAAGTGTACTTAGGTGAGGAGTTGCTCTAAGTGGATGGGAGCTCGCGAATACTATCCCAGACCGGCATACTATTTCTAGTTTTATTGTTGGTAACTCCTATAGCGGATTTCTTAACAGTTTATGCTAGATATTATGATATAACATCCATGGAGAGATTTTCTCTTTTATATCGTATGTTAACTATAGGAGTTGGCTTTCTATTATTCTTATACAATAGTGATGTAAAAAGAGTTGTGTTGTGGGGGAGCTACTTTATAGCGCAGTTAATTATACTACTTAGTAGTGTGTTTTCTAATGCTGAATCAGAGCATGTTGGGGAAACCTTGCTGTTGTTATTTAAGTTTTTTACATTTTTTATATATATTGATGCATTGTCCGTTTTATTGTCACGACAAGTTATTAGTTTTAATGTGTTTATAAAGATATTTAACATATTAATATCTTTGTATTTGATAGCCATCATATATGGGTTCATTTTTGATTACGCTCTTTTTAAAAATTATGATGGTGAGCGGTGGGGGGTAAAGGGAATTATTATTGCAGGGAATGAGGCTTCCTCACTATTGATCGTAGCCCTTTGTTGGGGGGTTGTTATGCGAGAGAAATATGCTTCAAATATTATTCTGCTTTTGAGTGTGCTAGCGATAATTGGCTCTGGTACTAAAGCTGCAATATTGGGCTTGTTGTTGATTTCTATAGGGTTGTCACTAATTAAATATGGAATTAAGGGGTTGCTATACAGTGCCTTTGGTCTTTCAATATTCTTGATTATTTTATCTGTGGTATATAATTTTTCTTCCGGAGTTCAAGAAGAGGTTCTTAAAACATTTTCCTATTTTGAGTATCAATTCGACAATGCGGCAGGCGGGTCGATTATTTCACTATTGCTATCTGGGAGGGATTACAAATTAGCGGTGGTGACTGATGATGTATATGAGTTTTATCCTTGGGCCTTTATTTTTGGTGGGTATCCTATTACCTCTTATTTTGTAGAGATGGATTTTTTTGATTTGTGGTACATGATGGGGGTCGGATCTATTTGTTATATGTATTACTTTATAAAAACGTGGAGTTTTGATATCACCTCTAACTCGGCTGTTATTGATAAATTTAAAGTGGTTGTTTTTGGTGTGTATGTGTGCCTGGCATTTACTGGTGGGCATTTTATGTACTCTGCTGTAACAGCCCCAATATTGGCTGCTTTGATTCTTCACATGAATGCCAATGAATAAGGCTAATATTAATAAAATTTTGGCGGTTGTTGCGTCAGGTTTTCCCGGTGGCCAAAAAATACTACTGGCATCAACAATGTTTTATTTGTTTGGTGCTGAGTATGTTGGTGAATATAGTGTGTTAATTGCTATGCCAACAATAATTTCTATGTTTACTGCTATTGGTCTTGGTGCGAAGTTGATGGTTGTTATACCTGGCTCCGATATTAAGCAGCGTAGATTTAATTCAATGATGATGGCGGGTTTGCTTTATGTCATTGCCAGTATTTCTTTTTTAATTGTAATTTCCGTAATTGTAAAAATTGATCTATCTTTGTTGTCTTTGTCGGCATACCTACTATACCTGACCATGTATCAGTTGTTCAGGCATTATTATATGGCGGAAAAGCGTTATTATGAAGTGTTGTTTCTTGACTTTTTTATCACGGCAATTTCCATTGGGTCTTTGTTCTTCTTATTTAATGTTGAGGAGTATGTTCTTTATAGTTCGGTTCTTAGTATTTTTTTTATTGTCTTATTGTACTTTACTTATTGTCGAGATTACTCCTTTAATGGAGAGTATTTTCTGGAGGCGCAGTCGCTCCAATTTTCATTGAACACTGGCTTGTCTGGTGGTGTATCTGCTTTTTTTCCTATCGTAATTAATTCTCTTTTTGGTGCATCTACTACTGGTGGAGTAGTTATGGCATTGACTTATTTTGCACCTTTGCAGTTGTTATCTAGGTCTTATATGAATTATGTGATGCCTGATTTGGTAAAGATTAATAATAAGTTGGCTTTGTCTGTGGATGTATTAAGTTCTGTCAGAAATAGTTATTTTAAAATAATAGGTGGGGTGATCGTTGTTTCAATATTTTTACCTTTGATTTATTTTTATTGTATTCCTCAGTATGAAAGTATAGGCGTTATTTATGCTGTCCTTATCTTTTCCTTGAGTGGTTCGCTGGGTGTTGTGGAGGGGGCGTTTTTATTTGTTGTTTCACGCCAAATAGTTAATATATATTCTAATGTATTGTATGTATTTTTATTTACATTGGTTTGTGCTTTTTCTCATTTTTTTGCAATTGAATTGGTGTGTTTTTTGATTTTAAGTTCAATTGCATCATTTCTGCGCTGGCCATACTTAAATTATTATGTGAGGAAGTCTATATGAATTTGAAAGCAATTAGGTCAGTGGCTGAGTTTAAAGAAAATGAACAGGCATGGCGGGCGTTGTATGAGAATAGTCAAAGTAGAACACCTTTCTTATCGTATGATTGGCTGTTAACTACCTTGGAAACCTCCAAAAATGTAGTAGCTATTCATTTTATGGTTATTGAGGCTGGCGGAAAATTTTTGTCTGCTTTTCCATTATTGATAGAGAATAAAAAATATATCGCTGTTACAAAAATGGTCCTTCGGCATGCAAATTATTCTAAGTCAGATTTCTGTGATTTCTTGTGTGGTGAGGGGATAAGTTTAAAGGGTGCCTTAAAGCTATACTTTAAGTACATTAACGAACTTGATTACGACATATTGCATGTCGACAATATCAACTCGTCGTCTAACAGCATGAATCTATTTATGAAAAGTATTTATAATAATAATTTGTTCTTTGGGAAGTACATTAATGTCACTAATCCTGTATTGAAATACACACCTAATGGCGATATTGATAAAAAAGAAAGCAAGAAAATAGCGAAAAGATTAGCAGACTTATCAAAGCAGTATAATGTGGAGGTTGTTATAGGTGGTGAATTTAATAAAGAGATTTTTGAATGTTTAAGGGCATTTCATTATTCTAGTTTCCCTGGAGTGGGTTTTAATACGCCAGAAAATCAATCCTTTTATATTGACATGATATCTCGAAAAGATTTTGATGAGGGGATACTGGATTTCTCGTATATATTGGTCGACGGAAAGTGTGTTGCTTGTCATTTTGGGTTTAAGGATGAAGGAAAGGGGGTTCTCTATTATTACGTTCCTTCTTATGATTCAAACTATAATAAATATGGAGTTGGTAAGGTTTTATTGCTAAGTATGATAGAGCATTACAAAGAAAAAAATTATGTGTTGTTTGATTTTTTAAGAGGGGCTGAAGCGTACAAAACAGTCTGGGCTACAAATGAATATCAAAATATATCTATATTTGGATGTAAGGAGAAATCAGGCTATTTCAATAAGACTATAGTACTAACTTGGCTGGCGATGAAGAGTATTCAAAATCTATTTAAGGTCCGTGATTGATGTTGAATTTCTTATGGTCTCTTAAGAAAATAATATCCTTTATCTATAAGCGGAATAAATTGAATTTCTATATTTATAGTGGAAGAGGAAATTATAATCAGATTCAATTTGTGGAGGTTTTTGATAGGGCTGAAAGCGACCGATTTATAAACTTGAAATACACTCATTTGCCAACCAAAAACATCTTGATAAATGAATTGGCAAAAGGTTCGTCTTTGAATGTTGTGACTAACTCAGAAGGGTATGTCTGTCATTATAGTTGCGTTACAAACAAAGGTGTCAGAATTGGTGAGATTGATATTTTTTTCAAATTGACGAATAAACAGATTTATATCTATAACTGCAAAACTGAAGAGGCAGGGCTGCGAAAGGGGCTGTATCGCGCTGCACTTTCTGAAATCATTAAAAGTAATCCAGATAAAGATATATACATTTGTAGTTTAGACTGGAATCTTGCATCTATTAAGTGTTTAGAGAGTGTAGGATTCAAAGCTGTTTTTGCAATAGATTATTTAAAAGTATTTGGTGTAAAGAGATACAGATCTAATAATGAAGAGGTGTCAAGGAATGTTATTGGACTCTAGTAATGATGTGGAAATTGCATTTTGGAAGCATGATGCGCAATCTCCAGTTATATTTATGATTGATGATCTGGCCAATATTTACTTTGATTGCACAGCGGGAGATTGGGGGGGGCAATGTAATCAAGAGGGTGGGCTATATAGTTATCTAAAAAGTGAAATAATTAAAAAGTTCACTGAAGTTAAGTTTACATTTTTTTTAGTTGCAGGCAAGAGAGAAGTTCAGAGTGTAGGAGAATACGATTATGCGCTGCGATGTGATCAGGGTGAGTTTCCTAGCTTATTGAAAGCAATGATAGGTGATAAACATGAAATTGCCTATCATGGATTCGATCACGGTAGCGTTGTTGATGGTTCTTTTATTCAGGAGTGGAGTGGCTTTAATACACTAAATGAGGCTGTTGATAAAATTGAAGCTGGCGTTGAATTAGTTCGGAACTCAACCGGCCTTGACGTTAAAGGAGGGAAATACTGTGGATATGAATCCGGTGACTACGGGCATGATTCAATAGTTTCTTCAGAATTCGAGTGGTGGTTTGATAGTTGGGACTCGGACCATTTAGTACGACCTCATGGCGAATTCAGGGATGGTGTGTTTTATATTCCGTCCAATATTGATTGCTCAATCTATCCAATTAGAATGATAAAATACCTCACAAATAAAAAGTATTATACGTCTATTTATAGACAGATGCAGAGTGGCACACTTGAAGCCAAAATTAGACAAATTCTTTCAGTAAAAGGAATTGTTTCTTTGCAAGAACATTCATCTCCGATAAGAACTGATGGGGTAAGGCAGTATCCAAATGTTTTTGATGATCTTGAATCTATTTTATATATATTAGCATTGCTTTGTGAATACGATATTTGGTGGGCTACGGCTAGTGAAGTAACTGCTTATACTAGATGTAGAGAGTATTTGAAAATTGTGCGTGAAACAAAATGTAGCTTTCGTTTTAATTGGGCTGGTGAAGAAAAATATAACCCCAGTGGAAGTATTACATTGCTGGTAAGTAAAACAATTTCAGGTGTTCGCACAGAGAAAGATTTTTCTCCCATATATGTCAAAGATGGTAAGACTTTAGTAGATGTGAACGTTAAATTGGATGCTTTGTATTACATCGTTGATTAGTGAGCGTGTTTTGATAAAAGATAAAGTGTTAATGATTGGCGTTAATCCATCGAGTGTCGGTGGGGTTGCTAGTGTTATTCGGTCAATTCAAAAATCAAAAATATATACGAACATAGAGTACATATACTCTAATAGTGTTAGTAATAATCTGTTATTGAAGATTTATGCGATGATGTATTCATATTGTAAATTTTTGTATTTATTGATCGTCTTTAGACCCAAATATATTCATGTTCATACTTCTTCTTATTCGTCATTTAAGCGAAAATTATTTTTTATGGAGCTATCTTCGTTTTTTAGGATTCAGTACATAGTTCATATTCATGGGGGGTCGTTTATAGCGTTCTTTGATGGTAGTGGTTTTTATCTTAAGTCTAGGATTAGAGTGTTGCTGGGGGGAGCAAAAAAAGTTGTGTGTGTATCTCCGCAGTTTGAAAGTGAGATTAGATCTAGATTTGAACTGTCGGAATCTTGTGTTGTCCCCAATTTTGTTTATCCAATAAGTTTAAATAGGATTAATGAGTATCGTAGTAACCATTTATTTGAAAAAAAATACTTATTATTTATGGGAGATATTTCAGATGCAAAGGGTTTTTCTGATGCCGTTGCTCTTACTTCTAGGTTAAGGGCTGTTTATCCTGCTGTAACGTTACAGTGTGCAGGTAACCCTGATAAAGAATATTTTGATTCAATTGTTGGTGCGCAAAAAGCGAGTGATTTTGTTTTTTATCATGGCGTTGTGAAGGGAGAGTTAAAAAATCAATTGATGCGTGATGCATATTTTTTGGTATCACCTAGTAAAATAGAATCATTTGGAATGTCAAACTTAGAAGCTGCATTGATGGGCGTTCCTGTTCTTGCTTATTCTGTCGGCGGTGTTCCATCTGTGATATCGAATGGGATTAATGGTTGTTTGGTTGGCGTGGGGCAGTGGGGCGATTTTGTAAAGTTTTGTTCAGAATTGATTGATAATGAAGTTGAATATAAAAGGCTAATTTCTATTTGTTATGATAATGCCAATCTGCGATTTTCATTGGAGTCAATTGGAATGCTATATGAAAAAATTTATCAGTAATGTGAGGCTTAGTGATTTTTATGTTGTCTAAAGCTAAATTAATTTTAAAGTATTTGTTTCTTAATAATTGGTATGCGAATTGGTTAATTCGGAGGCTGTTTATTCGCTCTGAAGATAAAATTCGAAGTGGGCTGTATTTAAGGGGGGCGCTGCTTTCTGCCAGTAAAAAAATACCTGCCTACAAAAATATTCCAGTTCCAGAATATAGTGATGATTATGAACGTTTTTTGAAAGAAAACTATCCTGTTATTAGTAAAGTAGATTTAATTGAAAATAGGCCTTTGTATTATCCTAATAAAGGTAATCTAGGGCCGTTGGCCATAGTAGGAAAGACTAGTGGTACGACAGGGAGTCCTTTGGATGTAGCTAGAGATTACCTATCTATTATTGTTGAAAATTATGTTGTTAGGCGACACTGGCGGTTAGCTGGAGGTGGAAAAAGGGCTACGCTAAGAGGAGATGATGTACCATCTAATGGAGGTGGTATCTCATATTATAACGGCATAGACAAACAGCTACTGCTATCCTCTAGGGATTTGAAGGCACCAAGGTTTGGTGAGTATGTGGAAACACTTGATAAGTTTATGCCTGATTTTTTACAAACTTACCCTTCTACATCTTTTGAACTTGCTAAATATTTAGATAAACGAAATGAAAATTTATCCGTCCCATTTGTGTATACAGCCTCTGAAATGCTTTATCCATACCAAAGAGAGATGATTGAAAAAAGAATTGGTAAAGTTGTAGATTTCTATGGCATGGCTGAGCGAGTGGCCTTTGCAGCGGAATGCTTAGAAGGAAATTTGCATATTAATACAGACTATTCATATGTTGAAATACTAGATGATGATAATAACCCAACTGAAGATATCGGGTATATCGTAGGCACAACCTATCATAATCATTTGATGCCGTTGATTCGATATAGGTTATCAGATAGAACTAAATGGAAGCGAGGGGCGTGCTCATGTGGTTCCAAAGATCCCATGATTGAGGCAATTTCCGGAAAATATGAAGACTCGGTGTTTGATTCCCTAGGGAATGTAATTAGTCCATCGTTAATAACCTTTGCTTTTAAAAATGTAAAAAATATTGAGCGCTCGCAGGTAGCGCAGGTGGCTGATGCTAAGTGGGAGATTCGAGTGGTAGTAACGCCTGAATTTACTATGAATGACGAAGATGTGTTATTGAATAATATGAGTTCATTAGTTACAGCTGAAACAAAAATAGTAATTAGGCGTGTGTCTGATATAAAAACAGCGCCGTCAGGTAAATATAGATGGGTTATTAATGAGTGTGAAAAATGATAGTTGGTTATCAGTAGTAAAATTACTCTATATAACGTCTGTTGCTTCTAGATTTGAGTCCAATATGATTTTAGTGGGATATTGAATGACAAGTGCATTGAAAATAAATTGTTTTATTCTTGAATCGGTTAAGCGTTTTGATTTTGCAGGAAAAGATCCGTTCGATGGCTTAAATAGTCATTTTTTTTCAGCGGTGCCATTGCTTAAAAAAGGGTTGTTTGGACTTGCCTGGATTCAATTCCATAAGCGCTCTATCTTCAATTTACGGCCCTTATTCGCAGTTCCTGCGGGACGTAACCCCAAAGGCATTGGTTTGTTTATATTGGGGCTTCTGGAAGATTATAAAAGAACCCAAGATTCGTCTTACCTTACTGAAGCTATTGAATTAGGCGATTGGCTATTAACTCAGCAGAGTGATAAAGCGCAATGGCAACATGCTTGCTGGGGTTATCATTTTGATTGGAATGCGCGTGCTTTTTTTGTACCTATTGGTAAGCCTAATGTAATCACCACTATTTACGTATCCCAGGCTTTGTATGCATTGGGAGAAGTAACGGGTGACAATGCCTATACCAGTACCGCACTAGATTCAGCCCATTTTATTGTTAAAACACTTTACAGCGAAATAGATGGCCGAAAGTTTTTTGCTTATATTCCAGGTGAAGAAACATTTGTGCATAATGCCAGTTTGTGGGGCGCTGCTTGGGTGGCGTTTATGGCTAACGTTACCAATAACAACGCCTATAAAGAGTTGGCCTTAACGGTAGCAAGGCAATCGGTATCCGAGCAGAGCGATGATGGTTCATGGGTTTATGGTGCTCGGCACCATCATCAATTTATTGATGGCTTTCATACCGGTTATAACCTTGAAGCGCTGCATGTGTTACGCACAGCACTGCAAACCACCGAGTTTGATGTGCCTATAACGCTTGGTTTGGCTTATTACAAAAAAGAGCTATTTGAAGAAGATGGTACGGCTAAGTATTACAATACAAACCGCTATCCGTTAGATATGCACTCGGTGTCGCAAGCGGTATTAACTCTGCTTAAAGTAAGTGGTAAAAAGGAAGATGTTGAGTTGGCAAGTAAAATTATTCAACGTTCAATTGATACCTTATTTATGCCTAGCAAAAAGCGCTTTGTGTATCAAAAGCATAAGCACTTTACCAATAAAATAAACTATATTCGCTGGACGCAAGCTTGG
>MAAA01014424.1_pt1 | contig 10446 bp, 7 predicted proteins | sample 1115971 | NCBI WGS metagenome assembly MAAA01 (sample SAMN04961123, study PRJNA320927) | seawater metagenome | isolation source: sample BD02T6 sea water enriched with oil for 6 days | place: USA:Gulf of Mexico | collected 2013-07-27 | reverse complement strand
GGTGGTGCCGTCTTGGATATAAAGAGTCGTCCGAGCATCGCCCGGCCCAAGGCTTCGAAGGTTTCATAACCTCCCTGTACCACCAAGATTGGACGGCAAGACCAACGCCGAAGGCTCACCAGTTTTGTTGCACTTCCCGTAGATAGAGAGGGGCGTTATTTAAAGCCCGCAGCAGCGAGCAATATTTAGAAGCGGTACCGCAAATTTTACAGCGCATGGGAATAGCGGTGTTGAGTAGGGTGGGGTTGATGTTGGAGCGACCTGCTAGTTATGTGTCGAAGCGGCGTGAGGCGGGTGAGTAGTCAGGCCAGTTTGTATGAAATAAGCTTGTAAACCCGACCATAAAACGAACAATTAATCGGTTAGATCAATAACCAACCAAATGGTCAGTTATAAGTATTGAATTTCTAGTTCCTTCGGGGTATAAGAGGTAGCCCCAAATAATATATGGGCTGCGGACTAGAGACAGGCATGGAAGAGCTAGAACAAATAATGGCACAGCTACAAAAATTTGCCGATGATCGTGATTGGGACCAGTTCCATTCACCTAAAGCCCTATCTATGGTTCTGCGCGTAGAAGCGACCAAATTCTTAACCGAAGCGCAATCTGTAAACTTATCCCCCTACCATGCTCATATGCCATTGATGAATTTGCATGTATGTAAATCTACATATTTTGTATAGCCAGTAAGATTAAATGCCAATCTAATAAAGCAAAGGGAATTTGAACGAAAATAATAATAAAAAATAAATGTATTCTCAAAAGTAAAATATCTGGCTAATTAATAAATAGCTGTTTTATACCTAAATATAATATCCATGGTCTATATGTTGGAATTTGCGTTTTTCAAAGGACGAAAATATGAACAGTGTTGAAAACTGTATTAATTTGGCAGCATGTATATGTGCTAAAGATGGCGTTATATCTCAAGCAGAAGAAGATAAGATGTTTGAGTTAATTGTAAAAAAATATACAGACATATCTTTTTCGATGTTTGACAAAGTGCTTGATGATTTTTTCGAATCTGACGAACAGCTAGAAAACTATTTGGAAAAGATAACAGATAAAGATCTACAGATATACGCGTTAGAAACGGCAAAAATTAGTGCAAGTATAGATGGGCTAGAAATTAATGAAAATATAGCACTAAGTAAAGCAGCAACTATTTGGGGGATTGAAGTAGATGAGTAGATATATTGATCAGTCTCCAGATCCTAAATCACACATAAAAACACTGATGAGAATCGGTTATACGTTAGATTCAGCTATTTCTGACATTATTGATAATTCACTAGCGGCAAAAAGTAACAATGTTAGGATTTTTGCTCCGCCAGGATTAATAGACCCAATAATAAGTATTCTTGATGATGGCGTTGGAATGGACCGCGAAGAACTAATTCAAAACATGCGAATTGGCTGTAAAGATCCCAATGCAGAAAGAGCCCAAGGTGACTTGGGGCGATTCGGCTCAGGAATGAAAACAGCTAGTTTTTCTCAAGCTAGACAGCTTACTGTAATTACAAAAAAAGTTGGCAGTTCAGCGGTAGCTGCTAGATGGGATATTGATGAAATAGAGGGGCAAAATGCTTGGTGTCTAGAAGTTTTTGAAGATAACGAAATTCTTAATATAGAAGGCCTTCAACTAACTGAAGATATGGCGCACGGTACGCAGGTAATTTGGGGGAAATTAACTTGTTTCGAACGAGGCAGTCATGCATTGGATCATGATACCGAAATAGCTTCTAAAATGACTGATTTAAAGAAGTATCTCTCTCTTTATTTTCATCGGTTTTTAGAAGGTAAAAATAAGATTAATTTCTACCTAAATAATCTGAAAATAGAGCCAATAGACCCTTTTATGACTACAGCGCCTGGCTACCAAGAGGGCCGGTCTGAGAAGTTACGCTGCCGTGGCGGTAAAATTTTAATTAAGACGCATGTATTACCCCATTTTAATCGTATGGATGCAGAACAGCTAGATAGAATGGGTGGATCTTCAGGGGTTAGCCAGGATCAGGGACTGTATATATATCGTGAAGGCAGGCTTATAAGCGCAGGGGGGTGGCTCGGCCTTGCAAAAATTAGTCAGCTAGGTGCGTTAGCAAGAGTGCAGGTTGATGTTCCATCATCGATAGACAATGAATGGTCGACGGATGTTAAAAAGTCCAGTATTCAGTTGCCTCCTCGTGTTAAGAGGGAGCTAAAGAAATTCCTTTCTGATCCTATCCAGCGTTCTAAGCGTGCATATACTTATCGCGGCAAGACGGATAAGGCGAACAAATATTGGCAGATTATAGAGGATGAAAATGAAGGAAGTATTACCTATCAATTCGATCCAGAGAATAAAGATTTAGTTAGCTTGCTTTTGTCCTGTGAAAAAAAATCAGCTGTCAAAATATTAGAATATCTAAAGGAATTGTCATTGCGCCTACCTATACATCATATATATGAAAAAATGGCTGAAAAACCTAAGGATGTCGATCAGTCTAAAATCGATAAAATAGTCCTTGGATCAATTCTAGAAAAAATATTTATGGAAGACTAATTATGAATCAAAAGCAATTAAATGATCTTATATATGAGTTGGCGCAAGGTCTTAGGAATAAGCAAAAGTTTGGCGCACCAATAACAGTTAAATATATTGAGGACACTGTAAATAAACTAGTTCATGATTTAGCAGAGCTTCCTAACTTTGAAATAGATGAAGGTGAAATAGATATTATTAAATTTCGCTTGGGCAATATGTTTAATATTAAAATAGGAGAGCAGGCAATAACATTAAGTAATCCCGATATTGCTCGTTGGTTTGATAGTAAAAAGTCAGAACTTGATTGGAATTACTGGGATGCTTATAAAAGCATGCTCGAATCTCAAGCAAGGCCTTTAGATGTTATTAATGCAACTGAAGAAGTTATAGATAAAATTTTAGACTTTTCTGGCGATCCTACTTTGAAAGGGAGTTGGAGCAGGAAGGGGCTGGTAATGGGTAATGTTCAGTCTGGAAAAACCCAAAATTATATAGGGTTAATCAATAAGGCAATTGATAGTGGGTATAAAATAATAATTGTTTTGGGCGGTCACCTTAATGATTTAAGAAAGCAAACCCAAGAGCGCGTAGATGAGGGTGTGATTGGCAGGGAATCTAAACATTTTGTTTCTGCTAGAAACAAAAGGGCTGAACCCATAGGTGTGGGTAATTTTAGGGGGGAATCTATTAATGTACATACTTTCACAACCACAGCTGGTGATTTCACCAAGCCTTTTGCTGATAGTCTCGGTGTGACTTTAACGGGGCTGTCGGACCCTGCAATATTCACAGTTAAGAAAAATACTAGTATCTTGGAAAGTCTATATGAGTGGATTCTAGAGGTTCACTATCTAAAGCCTGCTTCTGGTGTGAAGTTAGATCTGCCAATAATGATTATTGACGATGAGGCAGATTATGCATCTGTAAATACAAAGGCACATAAAGATGAAGTGACAAAGACAAATGAATATATCCGGAAGCTGTTAACGTTATTTAATAGAAGTACATATGTAGGTTATACGGCTACACCTTTTGCGAATATATTTATAGATCCTGATAGTGAAGATGAGGTTATAAATGATGATCTATTTCCCACTGATTTCATGGTTAAAATCCCTGTTCCAGAGAACTATATAGGGCAAGATTTTTATTTTAAAAATAAAAACTCTTCTACAAATTTTATAGAAGATCATGAAGGTTTGATCGGTCTTAAAACGGAAAGCTATATATCAACAATACCAAACAGTTTAAAAGAAGCAGTTAGAGATTTTTACCTAATTATTGCATTAAGATATTTAAGAGGTGACAAAACATCGCATAATACCATGTTGGTAAATGTTTCCCATTTAAAGCTTCACCAAGATAGATTGGAATTATTGATTTCGGAGTATCACAGCAGCGTTGAAGATGCATTAGAAACATATTCTGGCTTAGGGGTTGAAGAAGCTAACAAAATTCCCATTCTTAAAGAGCTTTACACGTCATTTGAAAAATCCTTTGAAGTGGAAGTTGCAGAAGAGTATGGGGATGTTTTTAGTCTATTAAAGTTGGCTGTAGGGAAGACTAAAGTTTGGGCGGTTAATCAAGGTAAGAATAGTCAGGTTTTAGATTACGCTAAGTTTGAAGAGCATGGTTTATGTGCGATCGTCATTGGCGGGCATAAGCTTTCTAGGGGCTTGACCTTGGAAGGGTTATCGGTTTCATACTTCACAAGGAACTCAAAAGCCTACGATACGTTAATGCAAATGTGCCGCTGGTTTGGGTATAGGCCTAGGTATGAGGACTTATGTCGAGTATATCTTCCATTCGAATCATTTCATTGGTATTCATTTATATCGACTGCAATAAGGGAGCTATATGGTGAGCTAGATCAAATGAGCAAGGCAGAAAAACGCCCATCTGAATTTGGTTTGAAAGTACGTGAGCACCCGGGGGCTATGATAATTACAGCTAGAAATAAAATGAACGCTGCAACATCGGAAATAAGATCGCAAGATCTATGGGGGCAAGTTTTAAGAAGATTTCGATTTAGAAAAAATGCAGAAATTAATAAAAAAAATATTAAATATTCTAATGATTTCATAAACAGAATAAATGAAACCTGTGAAAGTCAGTCGTATTCAAAGGGTTTTGATAGCGCAGTATTTAGTGACGTTCCATATAGTGAAGTTATAAAATTCATAGAGACTATAGATCTTCCTGAAGATGAAGTTGGCAATAAGGCGTTGATTAAGCACCTTAAAGAAATGGAGAAATCGAAACTAAAAGGATTTAAAGTAACTATATATAACCAAAGTGGTAGTTCTAAATTTGAGTCGGTGGGCGAGTCAACTGGCAGCGATCATAAGTTTTTTGATGAAAAGTATAGTTTTGGGAATCAAAATATAACACTGCCAAAACGTACAATGAAAAGCGATGGCATGGTTTATAGCTACCCAAGTGTTCAGCTTGGTAATCCTGATGATGAAAAATTGTTTCTAGATGGGGCAGAGGTAAAAAGGATTAAGAAAGAAAAAAATAATGCAATTAGCTTTGATTATATCTGCTCGCCAGAAAGAGATTTTCCAGGGCTAATTATATATCTTTTCGCTGTAAGGATTAGAACCCCATTTACAAAAACTGAAGGTATAGATTCTATATACAGTTTAGGATATGAGCGAGAGGCTGCTTTAGGCTATACAATATCATTGCCGCGTACTGCTAACTATTCGGGAAAAAGTGCCAAAGAACTAAAATCTTTAATCAGACAGACGCGGCATAGTTACCAAGTTAATAAAGTATATTCGGATCAGTTGAAAGTGATTGACCTTACTGAGGGGGAGGGGGATGAATAGCATTGAGAGTTTCTTTAATGATGATCCGTGGGAAGAAATTTTATCCCCTTGTTATCCAGAAGGCCGGCGGCTATATATAAAGGATGATCGGTTTTGGGTGGCGAAGGATAGTTTAGGTAGAATTATGTTCTTCGTGCACGAGCCGTATCATGGTGAAATTAAGTGTTTAGAAAACCTTAACGGTGTAGAAGTTAAGATTGAAAAATACCTAAATGATGAATGTAGGTTATGTTGCACTTTATTATCTAATGACGCTGCCATGAGAGAGAAATTTGCAGTAGTGGCAAAAGACATTGCATACTATTGCACTGCATTTAGTGGCGCACAACTTTTCTTTAAGGTTCAGGATCGTATTAAATCTTGGGCAAATTTTTTAAAGCCTACTAGAGAAGGGTTGTCACAATCTGAGTATGTTGGGTTGTGGGGGGAGCTGTATGCAGTGTCAGAGTTATTGATGAAGGCACACTCAGCAGATGATGCTGTTAGATTCTGGATTGGGCCAGAAGGAAAAAAACAAGACATTACGCTCAATACAATAGCTATTGATGTTAAAACAAGTATGTCTGGTGATCCTCAGACAATCAAAATTAGTTCATTGGATCAATTGGTTAAAGTAACAGATGCTCTCTATATTTTACGGCTGGTGGCAAGTCCGTCTAATAGTCTGGAGGGGTTTTCCTTGCAAGACTTGTATTCAAATTGCTTGGATGCTTTATCCCATAATATTGTTGCCGAATCTCTTTTCCTTCAAAAAACAGCAGAATTATACGGTAAGGCAAATAAGGGGCAGTTAGAAGATAAGTATGTGATAAGTACTACCCAGTTATTTGAAGTCGACGATATTTTTCCGACTATTACCCACGAAAAAGTAGCAAGCGAAATTGTAAAGGCTACTTACGAAATATCTTTGGCTGGAATTAAGGATAGTGAAGTTCAGAAAGATATAATTGAGGTTTTAAAGAATGGATGAGTTAACAGAGTACAAAAATGAACTTTACAATCAAGCAAATATAAGTGCTGATGCAAATGGGCTATTTCCTGAAGAGAGCTTCTTTGAAATAGTAAGTGAAATGGTGTCGGGGGCTGGGATTCTTGATGATGTTGAATATTGTCCTTATAGAAATTCGAATAAGGGAATGAGGATAGATGGCTATAGCTGGAATGCTTTAGAGAAAACTATTTGTGGCATCGTAGTTAATTTTACAAACGAGCCAGATGTTATTGAAACGTTAACCGGAACAGAAATAAAATTAATTGGTAAACGCGTTACTAAATTTTTTGATAATGTTGATAATGATAGTTTCATTGAATCATTAGAAGTAACAGATCCCGGTAGGATAGCGGCTAATTATATAAGTGCATTTGTTGAAGATGCTATAAAGTTTCGTGTGGTTATATTTACGGATCAAGTTTTAAGCTCAAGTGTAAAGACACTTTCGCTTGGAAATATTAAGGGGTTGAATACTACATTAGAAATATGGGATCTAAATCGACTTAAAGACCTAGATAGATCAGGCCGTGATCATGAAGAGTTTACAGTGGATACTAGAAAGTTAGGGCATGCTATTAAAGCCTTGCCAGCAAATATATCTGATAATGGAATAAGTACTTACCTTGGGGTTATGCCAGCCACACTGCTAAGTTCAATCTATGATGAATTTGGACAGCGACTTTTAGAAAGTAATGTTCGTACCTTTCTTGACTTTAGAGCATCTACCAATAAGGGGATGCGAAAATCATTGGTAACCGAACCTGAAAATTTCTTTGCTTATAATAACGGCTTAACTGTTACTGCTACATCGATAGAAACGGATGTTGTAGATGGTCAACTTGTTATAACGTCTTTAGCGAATATGCAAATCGTTAATGGCGGGCAGACTACAGCTGCTATCTATTTTTCACCGCGAGAAAAGGGTGGTATTAAGGGGCGAGATAAAGACTATTTATTCAAAGATATAGATTTAAACAAAGTTAATATTCAGATGAAATTAACCGTTGTAGGTGACAAAAATGCTGCGGATATTATTAAATCGAATATAGCAACATATGCTAACTCCCAGAACTCTATACAGCTCTCTGACCTAGTATCAAATCATCCTTTCCATCTTAATATTGAAACACGATCTAGAAAACAACTTATGCCAGCCGGCGAAAGCGGGCTTCCAAATAAATGGTTTTATGAACGTGCAAGAGGCCAATACTCTACAAGAATAAGAGCGCTATCTACAAAGCAAAAACGAGCATTTGAGGCTGAATACCCTAAGAAACAAGTATTTACAAAAACAGATATGGCCAAATATGAAAATACTTGGCGTATGAAACCGTACCTGGTTAAGAAGGGAGCCCAAGCCAATCTAAAAGCACTAGGTGCAGTTATTATTGGTGAGTTTGAAAATAACGAGGATGACTTTGGCGCAGCTTTTTATACTGACCTAGTCGCTAAAATGATTTTGTTTAGGGGAACCGATGCAGCAATCTTACGAGCTGACTGGTATCGGGAAGAAAAGGGCTTTAAGGCTGAAGCCGTGACATTTACGCTGGCGCTGCTTCGTCATGCACTTATCGAACGGGAAATGGATATAAACTTAGCCCGGATATTTAAAAATCAAAGCGTATCTGATTCTTTAATGGCTGTGATCGTTGGTTTAGCAAAAAGTGTTAGAGGTAATGTTACAAATGCTGATTTCAGAGGAGGGGTTGCAAACCCTTCTGAATTTTGTAAGTCAGAAAAAGGGTGGATTGCTTTTCAGGGTATGAAGGTTGACCTCGCAGGTATAGACAAGGTTGATGTTTTAACTAAAGAAGAGATTAAACAAGCAACACTTGAGAGTAAGGGGCTTAATGATGCTTCAAAAACGGTAACTGGTTTCGACTCAGTGATGGCCGTGTCAAAGGAGGAATGGACGCTGATAGCTGCGCATAATGTAGAAATATACGGGAGTATGCATGCTAATGTAGGTATACCTAATGCTTGTGTTGCGCTCCATCAATTTGGAAAATTACCTTCTGAAAAGCAGCTGAACAAAGCGGGCGATATTAGGTCGGCCGCCTATAGTTCAGGCTTTGATTTTATTGATTAATATATTGCTTTTTGTGAATCATATGGCAAGTATTTTTTTCAATGTGTTTGCTATTTGAAATGCCAAGTAAGGAGGAACAGCATTTCCTACTTGTACATATTGCTCAGTTCTATTACCCACAAAGAAATAGTTATCTGGGAAAGTCTGTAGTCTTGCTGCTTCACGTACCGTTAAGCTGCGGCACTGCTTTGGATCAGGGTGAATGAAATAATGGCCATCTTTTGATATGTGACTGGTAATAGTTGTTGCAGGTGAGCTTGCAATCTGTACTCGGAAACGGTCAGCAAACTTTCCGGTCGTAAAGTTTGCGTGATTTGGATGCAGTTCCTTTATGTAATCATGCGATTTAGGGGTTTTAATGCTCCACCCTTCAGAATCAACGATTGATGCCCACGCGCTGCAGAAAAGGTATCTGTGGAGGTCGGTAACTATATGACTACGCGTTTGATTGTTGCAAAGGTAGCCTTCCAGTTCACTGTCAGTAAACCATTCGTTTAGTGCTTTGTTACCGGTTGCTGGTTTTCTTGCTTTTGTACCAAAATTGCTTCCCTGGCCATCATTGAATATTTGAAGCGTTTTCAACACTGACTTCATTCTGGTGCCTACAAGTCGTAGTTCCTTCCTGTCTGATGCTTCCAGTGCTGGTATTACATTTTCACTAACAGTTTTAACGGCTTCTATCCACTTGTCATCATTATTCTCTCTCTTCGTTACACCACTTCTAAGCTCAGGCATGCCTGATAAGGCCTTATCTACAGTGATCTGATGATTGGATATTGGTAAAAGCATTGAGTTATTCCACTTAACTGCGAGGTCCTCTCGAATGCCTAGAAGAATTACACGGTGGCGTCGTTGCGGGATATTGTGGTTTTCCGTACGGATTATGAAGTCACGGGGATCCCGGGCTGTATCGTCATCGGAATTCGCTGTGACCAGTGAAAATATTTTGTAGTTATGCTTATGGCGTTCGCCCTCAGGCTTCATACCAGTCGCTGTGCATGGGCTTTTTAGGTCCTTATAAATACTGTCAAAGATTGGTTTACCTCCAACTTTGGCCGATAGCATTCCTTTAACGTTTTCCATTACAAAAATCATTGGCTGAAATTTGGCGATTACCTTCAGGTACTCTAGGTAAAGAAAGTTCCTGTGATCTTCATCGGCATCATACCCTGTTATACCCATGTTTCTGGCGCGGCCTACAACAGAGTAAGCCTGGCAAGGTGGTCCACCAATTAGAATACAGTCCTCGTTTCCTATAGCTTTACGAATTACTTTGTAAATCTTTTTATTTTCTTGACCAAGCGTCAAGCATCGCGCCTCGTTTTGAGCTTCAATATATTGCTTTTCAAAAAGAGGGTAGAGTTGCTCCTCGGGTTTCTTTCCTAGGTTGCCTTTAAGAAACTCGTAGTATTCGGCGGGTACATTGTCGCCAAATTGCCGATAAAAGGCCCTCAACAGCAACGTCGAATGAGCACTTTTTTCTTTCTCAATAGACACGGCAATTTTGAAGTCAGGGTTACCTGCTTCATTACGAGTGGCCGAGAAACCTTCGCCGAGGCCGCCGGGGCCAGAGAAGAGATCGATTATCTTTACAGGGTTTGTCAATTTGCTGTCGCCGAATACATCTGTCAATTATAGGAGTGCAGGATACCAAGATTTACAATTAAGCGATAATAATGGCTAAATTTAATAGTATATAATTACCGTTTATCGCTTATAAAAGTGATAAACGGCCATTTGATATTGGCAGTGTAAGATTGCCTCCCTGTATAAACGGCAGTCATAACAGATAGCTCATATTTCAAGCCTTTTCTGGTTGTTTAATATACAGCTTGGTTGTTAATGGTATAGGGTATTTAATAATGAATTCAGTGCTGTGAATTATATAGGCGAGGGGGTCAAGTCTTGCCTTTTGCCTTAAACGCAAAAAACAAGACAGGCCCTGCACCGCGAAAGACAAATGCGATTTCTGCTATCTAGGCAGGCTAGACGATTCTGGATTCA
>MAAA01014422.1_pt1 | contig 10448 bp, 8 predicted proteins | sample 1115971 | NCBI WGS metagenome assembly MAAA01 (sample SAMN04961123, study PRJNA320927) | seawater metagenome | isolation source: sample BD02T6 sea water enriched with oil for 6 days | place: USA:Gulf of Mexico | collected 2013-07-27 | reverse complement strand
TCGCATACTCTTATACCTTTTCGGTATACCCATATTCAGGTATTACTTGTCGTTTTGCATTGCTCAAAAGGCATTATTATTGAATTGAAATATCTATTTTAGTGTAGACCCTTGCTGAACTCTTTGTTTCATCAATTGTGATAGTGTAATGGCACTTTGAATTTGGCCACCAGATAAGAGGTAATATAATTACTTCGAAGTTAATATGGCGCCCAAATGTTAGAACTATAAGACCGAATTCCGATTGGAATTTTCACAACTTGTTTTAGATAAAACCCATTCCGTGCATGAAGTTTTTGAGGTAATTCACGAAGGAACACTTTTTCATAAGTTTAAAAACTGAATGGACTCCAGAACTAGATTATCAGGGTTTTTCAGAGGCCAAGTATTTTAATTAGTTATCTTCTATTACCCTCAACTTATAATCACTATCCGATATATAAGATTTAATCCTTGATAACCTATATTTAAACGGGGCAGAAAAATGCAGGCTCACGGGCCGTTCGATTTAAGGGTTGATAATCCGGTTATGCCGGTTCAAGTCACAGGAACCTGAAATCAAAAATAAATGGTCGTTCTTGATCCCCGTCAATAAAGACCAATAAAATCTCCAGAATAAACATGCATCAACCCACTTTACCGGTTTTTCCTGTAGGCACTGGGAGTACATTTAAACCAGGCTTTAAAGGCACGATTAAAAGTGGAAGTATCTTTAAAGCCTGTGGCCAATGCGATTTCATTTATACGCATATTGCTTTCAACTAAATAATGCACCGCCATATTTTTACGAACATTGCCAATGACTTCCTGATAGTGAGTATTTTCATTACTCAATTTTCTAGCCAGGGTTCGCACCGTCATATTAAAATCAGCAGCCAACTCATCCTGTATAAGAAATTTTGATTGTTGAGCATACTCAATCCAGTGATTGGCTACTTTTTCACTCCATTGATTTTTCTTTGATAGTTGTTTAAGAGCCTGCTCTAAATATTGCCTAGATAAATTTAAAGTAGAGGGGTCAGAAGAATTAATTTGTATATTTAACGAATGCACTGGAACAACAATCTTATTTGAACTGCAGCCAAATTCCACATGGCAAGCGAAGTACTCATCATAAACAGATTGTTCATAAGAACTGTTATGAGTAAAACAAACTCGCCTCTCAGAAAGGGGCTCTTCTAAATAGAGACTAATTTGTAAAATAATTAGAACATATATTTCGATGATGGCTGCTGAAGCCTCTAGACCCAATTCTTCAATGGCAATGAATTCACAGGTGAGGTTCTTATTATCAATAAAATAATTAAATTCAACTCCGGGCATTAACAAAGGAAAAAATTTTGATAGATCCAGCAGCTCACCCAAATTAGCCGCTGACATGATCGCTAAGCCAAGAATGCCATGGCTGGTAACCTTAATGTGCTTTTCCACAAGAAAACTAAAGGGTATAGCTTTATTATTTAATGAAATGCCCTTTTCAATTAATTTTTTGTAGAGGCTAGCCTGAATAGTTGCCTCTGGCTTTTCCAGCTCGTCGGTGTCTAGCCCCAACTCAGAAAATATATGCGCCTTATCTTCTCCAAGTTCCTCCAGCGCCCAACCTATGGCAGACACATAATTTACCGGAATTCTTTGTGTGTCTAATTTACTCATGGTTTAGAGATTATGTCCGATATTGCAAGTTTTTGGTCTAGTTATAACCTAGGCCATTTTAGGAGCTGAAGATACCATTAATTAAAGTTAAAGCCGCTACCAAGCCATAAGGCATTGGCCAGATATTATAGTCATTAACCTACAGGAAAATATAGAAGCCATGGGAAATCAACCAAATTTGCAGGACCCTGAAAATATACGGCTTGGATTGCCCAATAGGGATGCAGCATATTTACAATTCGATCACGAGCTTGTTAAAAAATATGAAAAATCCCGATTCGAGACCGATGTTCCCGCCGACAAGTTAGCAGTATTTATCAAACAGAACCCCGCACAGGGGTGGGGCTTATTCAACCAAGCCCTGGCAGTTGGTATCAACAGTATTCCTGACTCCCCTGAAGAATTCCGCTGTTTTTTTGCAAGGGAAGAGCTACCCCACTGGGCAGATTGGCAGCAATTGGAGCGCGCCAGCAACGCAATTTGGCGGCCAGGTAACTTAACACTTATTATTGCCGCTCAAGCCAGCATGATCGCCACTTACATTGCTCCTCAAGCGTCACAATCAATGGACAGAACCGGGGAGCAAATGGTCCGCACTGAAGGCCGCGGTATAGAAACCGCCACCTGGTTTGCACAGGCCACTAAACCGGGCAACATGAAACCGGGCAAAGAGGGTTATAAGTTATCGGTTCGGGTAAGACTGATTCACGCTTTTGTCAGAATCAACCTGGCCGAAGTAGAATGGAACTATGAGGCGTTAGGCCTGCCCCTCAATCAGGAACGAAATGCAACCGCCATTGCCTTTACCTTTTCAAGTGTATTTATTGATGCCGCTAAGAAAATAGGCACTCGTTACAATAAAACTGAACGTGAAGACATTTTTGCTTTTTGGCGTTACATGGGCTTTTTATTGGGTGCCCCTGAAGACCTATTAATGGAAAATGAAGAGCAAGCCAGAACACAATGTGCGCTCATGACGCTCACCGACCTGCCACCTGATGCCCAGGGCCAGCGTTTGACCAAACTCTTTACCGAACAAACCCCTAACCTGGATGATGCCTTAATTAAAGCTGCCAGCACCAGTGCCGCTAAATTTATAAAATCGGGGCCAGCATTTCACGCCTTGAAATATGCCATCACCAGAAGAATGTTCGGTGACAAAATTGCCGATCAATTGGCGATACCCAGAAGTACTCTATGGCGGGTGGCTTTAACCTGTTCAACTCCATTTTTATACATCATCGATCAGAGTAAGAAATACCTAGTTAGTCAAAATCGAGCCCATAAAACTGCAACCAATAGAATTGATAATATTTTAAATACAATAAAAGAGAAAACAGGTACTAGCGGGAAGTTAATAGACAATAGTTAACTTTACACCTTAATAAAAGCACACAAAAAGTGCAGTGCTTTATGTTGTATATGAAGCAAAGTGAAATGAATGACTCTCCTGCCAATTGCCCTGACAGCCATGCCAGCCACGCACCGGGCCAGAGCGTTATTACCGGGGGGGCTCTTATTAAAGGGGTCGCTTATATTATAAATCAGTGGAAATAATTTTATGAATAAAAAAATAATGCTAGGTTTATCATCGATCGTGATGATGCTTCTATTAGGAAATGCTCTTAACAATGCGGGTGTATTTAAAACCATTGAACCTCATTTTGCAGGTCAATGTGATCCAGTTATTGGCATGGTAGGACCGGAAGACATTACCTTTATACCGAATGAAAATTCTGTATTAATATCCTCTTACGATCGCCGAATAGAAGCAGAAGACCCCTCACAGGCTATTGCCGGAAGCATTTTTCATTATAACCTTGATACTCAAAAATTTAGTAAACTTTCTCCAGAATTAGAAGACTTTCGCCCCCATGGTTTTAGTTTATATAAGATGACCAATGGCGAAACACGTTTGTTTGTCATTAACCATGCAGGTAAACAACAAACAGTGGATATATTTTCCTTAAAACAAAATAAGTTAACTTTATTACGAAGCATTCAATCAGAAAAGTTAAATAGCCCTAATGACATTGTAGCGGTGGGACCGGAACAATTTTATGCGACCAATGATCATTACTATAGCTCTGGTCTTATGCATGTATTAGAAAACTATTTAACATTGCCCATTTCGAATGTCATGTACTTTGACGGGGAAAATTATAAACAAGTGGCCTCCGGAATATCTTTTGCTAATGGTATTAATGTTAGTGCTAATGGCAAGCAACTTTATCTCGCTTCGCTTACCTCACTTAAAGTTTATGTTTATCAACGTGATTTAATTAGCAATGAGTTGTCCTTGCTTAAAAAGATAAATACGAATACCGGCGTTGATAATATCGAGTTAGATGAAAACGGTGATTTATGGATTGGTGCCCATCCTCAAACATTAAAACTGGCTAGTTATGCAAAAAACTTACAAGCACGCTCCCCTTCACAAGTTATTAAAATTAAAGTAAGTGATGGGTCTTTTGATGTTAAAAGCGTGTATTTAAATAATGGCGACCCTATTGCTGGGTCTAGTGTGGCGGCGGTTAAAGGAAATAGAATGCTAATTGGCAGTGTCTTTGATAATAAAATTTTAGACTGCAGCTTCGGCAAAAACGGTTAAAACAAAACTCCCCTAACATCTTTGGGTAAACTATATGGCTGTTATGAGGGTGCTTATTGAACACAACCAACATGTTTTAACTGAAAATTCAGCTCTTAACAGGCGTCCTTAGCTCGATTGATACTTACTACTCTGCGCTACTTTAATTTTCCTAAGGACTAATGCCATTTCTTCATCGGACTCTTTCATACCTCCGCTCACCCAGCCTTGTATCAGATTAAGAATTCCACCACTGGTATATTGATAATAATATTGTAGGTTTTCTTCAGAAATTTTTGGCTTGCTATCAATCACCAAATTAGACTCTTGTAGAAATTTAGAAAAAGACTCGAAGAATAAATGAAAAAGTCCTTGTTCAATTATAATTTTTATTCGGCTTTTATTGGAGCGAAAATAGCTAAAGATCATCGCCGCGGGTACTTGGGGGGTTTTAATGGGATTTATTTTTAACTCTTCAATAAATTCTTGCGAGGAGTCATCAATATACTGACGCACAATATCGTCTTTGGTTTGGTAATAACGATAAAAGGACATGCGAGACAAACCTGCCAATTTAACAATTTCCGAGATGGATATATTCTCAGTGCTTTTTTCACTTAACAATAAAAAATAGCTGTCTCGTAAACACTTCTTAAGATAGATCGTTTGTCCTGCTTTTTTTGATTCTTTCAAAATATCCTCCTTGGATAAGAAGTTACAAATCGACTGAAATTGTCACTAATAGAGTTTGGCGCCCTCTTCAATGTTACAACTGTAACATGTCGGTGTTACAGTTGTAACACATCAAACCGTAAGGGTATCGAAAATGACAATTTCAAATAGCTGGTCTAATAAGGATATACCGAATTTAGGCGGTAAAACTGTATTAATAACAGGTGGTAACAAGGGACTGGGTTTTCAAAGTGCCTTAGAGTTTTCAAAAAAAGGGGCAAAGGTCATCATATCTTGCCGTGATATTAAAGAGGGGCTAAAGGCAAAGAAAAAAATCATGACAGAAGTACCTATCGCTAAAATTGAGGTCATTCCCCTTGACCTTACTGACCCGGTATCGATAAAACGCTTTAGTGAAGCCGTTAAACAGAACTTTGAAAAACTGGATATATTACTTTGCAATGCTGGCGTTGTTAACTTGGATTCTCGCCAACTAACCAACAGTGGTGACGAGATGCACATGGCCACCAATCATTTTGGTCATTTTGCCCTGACGGGGTTATTACTCCCCTTAATAGTCGCGTCAAAGAACTCTCGTGTGGTGGTGGTTTCTAGCTTAGCTTATAAAAGCGGGACTATAAATTTTGATGATTTAAATTGGGAAGACAGGAAATACAGCAGGTTGAAATGCTATGGAGATAGCAAACTTGCCAACCTACTATTCGTTAAATATTTGAATCAACTTCTAAAGAAAAAAGGTGCCTCGACTCTCGCAGTAAGTGCACACCCAGGTTTGACTGGAACTGAAAGGCAACAATCTATTGGTATTGGCGGAAAACTGGCTAAGTGGATCGCTTCTCCCGTTGATAAAGGCGTACGGCCGCAACTCCTAGCCGCGATTGATCCTCAGGCACAAGCTAACGACTTTTATGGCCCTAAGTACGGTGTAATCGGAAAACCTGTGAAATTAAAACTTAACTGCTTAGAAGAACACGACGCCGTTAGGTTATGGGAGCTTTCCGAAAAGAATACAGGGGTCGCATTCGAATAGCCTGAGTTTCACGACAGCGCGGTTAAAGTTACAGGCCTTACAATGCGCCGGAAGCAATACACAATGCTTGGCTCGCCTGGCGCGGACCCGAACAATTATGATATGCCTGCAACCCGTATCGAACAGATCGCCATGGCCGATACGGCTTCTTTTTACCCATCAATAAAATCAAACGCTGCTTTATACTTCTCTTCTAATGCCTCCAATCTTTAATCACTATCCGATATATAAGATTTAACCCCTATTAACCTATATTTAGAACAGGGGCAGCTATTCATGCAAGCACACGGTTCTTTCGATTTAAGGGTGAATAATCAGGTATTAATTGCCCGAATATCCGGTGCCTGGAACGAAGAAGAAAGCTGGCTTTATTTTGAGAAGGTAAAGGAAATCGCCCAAGCTATTATTAATAAACCCTGGGCGCTGTTGCTATTGATGAATGGCTGGGAACTGGGCACACCTGAAACAGAGGTAGCCACAAAAGAAATGGTAAAATGGGTCTCAAAACATGGACTCCACAAGGTAGCCGAGGTCTATGACCCAAGCCCGTTATTACAGTTGCATATAGATCGAATCGTTAAGGAAGGCCCTGATGAAATAGAAAGATGTCATTTTACAGATGAAAAAGAAGCGATTGCCTAGTTGGCACAGGAGGGTTTTCCCACAACACAATCTACTTAGCAGCCTAAAATTAACATTAGAGTGTTCTTCATAATTAATTAAACCCAACGAAGATTCCAATAGCTGTCACCAGACTTGAACCCTTCAACCCAGCCCACCCTGGCCAATCTGGTCTATTCTTAATGTTATGCCCATAGCGAATGCAGCAGGCAGCTAATCATGCGCCAAATTCTTTTGTGCATATTATTGTTAGGTCTATGTAAAACCGTCTTTAGTACATCTATTAATACTATGGATGAACTGTTTAACCTGTCTCTACAAGAATTGGTAAACATTAAAATTACCAGTGCCACCCGCCACGAAGAAAATCTGGATTCCGTTCCAGCATCCATCACCATTTATACTCGCGCACAAATTCGGGCATTGGGCATAGACAGGCTCACAACCTTAATGAATTTTGTTCCAGGCTTTCAATCCCAACGAGACGACACCGCCAACTTTACCTATACCTTCAGCAGTCGAGGTAGCGGCGACGACGGTAACGGTCGCAATGTACTGGTATTACTGGATGGCCAAAGACTTAATACCGACTGGATCGGCGGCATATACCTGGCAAACGGCATCATCAACCTGGATAAAATAATAAGAATCGAGTTTATCCGTGGTCCGGGATCAGCCATTTACGGCTCCAACGCTTTCATGGGCGTGATCAATCTGATAAGCCAGGCAGAAAATGAAGTTAACATGGCTCTAAGAAGCGTAAATGGCAGCGGCACAATGAGTCAGGCCAGCATTCAATGGCAACAACAGTTTAGCGAAATACACACAGAATTATTTGCACACTTTATCGATGATGAAGGGCAACGACTTAAAATATTTGACCCCTTTAAAGATGCCATGATTAATAGCCGAGATCCCTATCAATTTAAAGAGGTGTATCTAAAGGCTAGAAATCAAAACCTAAATATTTCGTTTTATCACAGTGTTACCCAGGCCCAGGAATTTTATATTTTAGGCTTTGTTTCAAACCAAGAAAACCTTTTGGATGCCACCAGTTCATTTGTCGATGTTAAATATGAAAAACCATTTAATGATAACATCACCCTAAATGGTAAGGCGTCTTTGGCCCGTAAGCGCTTCGACATCGCCGGCATAATATCCCCTGCCCTGCCACCCAACGAACTGGGAATGAGCGGTGAAATAGAAGAGCAAGAACCCCAGGCCGAAATAAGTTTAAGTTACCTTGGCGATAATAATCAAAAAGCCCTGGCGGGCATTGAATGGCGGCGCCCTAAAATGATCGATACCGATGCCAATTTATTTGGAGCGCTGGATTCCTATTTACCCCAAGCGCCTCTCACCCACAGAACCATCTATGGCCTGTTTATGCAGTATCAGGGAAATATTAACCAACACATGCATTATGTGTTGGGTCTGCGCCATGATGATTACAGTAATTTTGGCGGCCACTCCAGCCCTAGGGGCGGGCTCGTCTGGCAGCACAATGAACAACATACTTTTAAGTGGCTTTACGGGGAATCTTTTCGTGCCCCCAGTCGCGGCGAAACCGATGTCACAAACAGCCCGGCCATAGTCGCTAACCCTGACTTAAAACCGGAAACGGCCCGTACCACTGAATTCATATGGCAAAACCGTCAGCGCCAAAGCTTTCTAGCCAGCACCCTTTTTTATATGGAGCTGGACAACATTATTACCGACACACAAACCACACCCATAGCGCCTTACAACTCAGGTAATAAGAGTCTGGCAGGCATGGAGCTGGAATATCACAGACAGTGGCGTGGAAACCTCAGTAGCCGAATAAATGCCAGCTGGATATTTGATCGCCCTAATCAGGCCAACACCGAAGCTGAGTTTTTCGCTGGCATGAGCCTAGTATACCAAAACGACAAATTCAGCATGGCCTTGATGCTGAATCACCATTCCGCCAAAGAAGATAGCTTCATGGAGAACACTGAAATTAAAGAACGAGATATTGGCCAGCGCAGTTTTATCGATGCTCACCTTCGTTGGTTTTTACCCCACGATATTGAGGCTTATCTAAAGTTGAAGAATATAACTGACGAGAGTTATAACAGTGTGGCACTGCGAACCGAGGTGTCTCAAGGTGTGCCTAATCGCGGTAGTAGTATCATGACAGGAATACGATTGAGTTTTTAACCTGTTTTTATTACAGCTAATTTTAAATACTTTTCATATGAGCTTAACCAGCATTATTATCTGGACATCGATATCTGACAATAAATATTTAACGTTGAGGTAATTAGCAGTGATAGGCCATGGCTCGTTTGATATGTGGGTAGATAATCAGGTGCTGTTAGCTAGAATTGATGGAGCTTGGAATGAAGAAGAAACTCGAGCTTATTTTAAAAAAATGAAACAACTCACTAAAGAAGTGATTAAACAACCCTGGGCACAGATTGTTTATTTAAATGACTGGGAGCTGGGGACACCAGAAAATGAACAGCTTACCATGGAGCTTATTCAGTGGAGCACTGAGCATAACCTAAAAAAAACGGCTACGGTTTACAGCCCTCACTTAATCAAACAGCTTCAAATAGAGCGCCTGAAAAGCAATTCAATCAATAACACGGATTACCGCAGCTTTCAGCTGGAAACTGAAGCCTTTGCCTGGTTAAAGTCTGAAGGTTATGCGGTAAACCATCCCCATTTAACCGCACCTGATATTTAATCAAGGAGCATATATTAAAAATAAAATAATCTTAATTGTAAGCACTATGCTGTACACAGATCAAACTCAAAACGCACACACAAGCCGCCTAAATCAGAATCCAGTAATTGCCATTTTGCACTATGAATATCGGCAATTTTTTCTACGATAGACAAACCCAATCCCGAACCCTGTTGACCCGAACCGGTTACCCGATAAAAGCGATCTCGAACCCGTTCTCGTAATTCATCCGGTATACCTGGGCCAGAGTCGGCTACCTGAATAATTAATTTATCGTCTTGTTTTTTGCAAGATAGCTCTACCTCACCCTGCTCGGGGGAGTAACGAATGGCGTTATCTAAAATATTACGTAACAAGCTTTGTAATAATGGCGCGTTGCCTTGCAAAAAACAGTCTTCGCTTTCTATGTTGGCGCTAAAGGTTTGCTGTTTCTGCTCGGCTTTATCTTGCAACATATTAAAGGTTTGCAAGCACAACTCGCCGGCATTCACCTGGGTAAACTGTTCCTGGCTTAATGAACCTTCGGTACGACTTAGCGATAATAACTGCCCTACCAAGTGAGACAAACGGGAGATACCGCGCTTCAGACTGATTAGGCTTTCTTCTTGCTCGCCCCCTTCGCCTTCTTCGATTGCATTTTCGGTATGTATTAATAACGAGGCCAGCGGCGTGCGTAATTCATGGGCGGCATCTCCCACAAAACGACGCTCTCTTTCATGGGCTTCATTTAAGCGGCTGAACAAGCGATTAATTTCCAGCAATAAGTCATTCACTTCCAACGGTGCTTGCTGATCGTCTACGTTTTTAAGATTACGGTAACTGCGTTCTTTTACCTTAGTAGTGATTCGATAAAGTGGCGATAGTCCTTTTTTAGTAATGAACCACACCAGCAGGGACAAAATGGGAATAAAAATAATAATGGGCAATATATGGTTATTGGAAATATCGTTGGTGAGTTCACCACGAATGTCGGTGCGCTCGGCCAGTATTAACCACCATTTGTCGTGGACCGAATACAAGCTAAAGGCGCGCCATTGAGCGCCATCGATATGAATAGAAGCAAAACCCGGTTTTAATTGTGATAAGGGGCTGGTAGGGGCAAACGGCGATTTAATCACCAGTTCATCGCCATCCCAAATTTGAAAGGC
>MAAA01024486.1_pt1 | contig 10458 bp, 11 predicted proteins | sample 1115971 | NCBI WGS metagenome assembly MAAA01 (sample SAMN04961123, study PRJNA320927) | seawater metagenome | isolation source: sample BD02T6 sea water enriched with oil for 6 days | place: USA:Gulf of Mexico | collected 2013-07-27 | reverse complement strand
GCCACTGAAAAAAGGGCACTTAAAGCTAAAACCATCATAGAAGTCATTATTTTAGTCACGCGTATTTCTCTCTCTATAGGCGTCAATATTTACAATCGAGGCGATTATACCCATAATTCGCGAAGTCTAGAAACGAAAGTCGATCTTTTTGTAAAAAATCAATGACTTGCATAGACGCCGATCAAGCTAATTCGTATTATAGCGGCCTTCGTAGACTCTTGGATTAACCATAGCCCAATATTCGCGATTGCTAAACTGCCTCCACAACGCTGGATAGAATACGCCCTGCCAAGGTGGCGTCATTCAACATACGGGCACTGAGAGCATCAGTTAAAATATGCAGGTTCTTACGATCCGCCCTTAGCTCAGCTGGATAGAGTGGTGCCCTCCGAAGGCGCAGGTCACAGGTTCGAATCCTGTAGGGCGGACCATTTTCTGTACAATCCCAATTTTAAAGACCCACCAATTGTTTATCTGTGTACTCAATTTTATTGGGCACTGATAAAAACAAGTCCAAGAAAACGCTATGCCCTAATTGGAAGGTGATACTTTTCTGCGATATTACTCTTTAATCAGCCTAGTGTTGATTGCTTACTCAATAAGCAAACCGGTTGGAGCCGAATACCCCGCGTAACCAAATGCTCATTCAACCCCCCTACCTAGTTTTCAACTCACTCACTTTTTCCTTTATATTTTCCTAGAATAAAATCACTTTTGTTTGCCAGCTCAATGCATTGCGGTAATTAATTTAAAACTGTATCCAGTTCATTTATACTTTTATCCATTAAACTAAAAACAATAAAAATAATACGTAAAAAATAACGCGATGATAACCCTCCTAGATTAAGGATAAATGGATACTGCGATATAGGCTCCATCAAAAAAAATCCCCCTCACTTGGCGGATAAAGTCTATTGTTTAAATAAAAAAACCTCCTGACTACGCAATCATTTTTGTATCTACCGTTTATTTTAGTGCTGCCTATCCATTAACAATGTTTATCATTATTTGATAATTCCACATTTTATTTTGCTCTCTTGGCGTGCAAGTGGTTAAAAATCACGGTGCACGAATCCATTTTATTAATTTACCCACATAAATCGCGCACTTTTATAGAGCCTTTGTTAATCGCAGGTTTCAAAGTGGTGCATTAAAAGTTGACCTAGTAATCAAAAATGCGACAGCTCTGGGCTTTTTTATTTCTGGCATACCCGTTGCAAAAGAGGAATACAAAATAAATAAAAAAAAGGAAAACACGATGATGAATAAATTTACCAAAGTAGCGGGCATTGCTGCTTTAACGTTAGGGGCTGCCATTGCGCAAGCAGCTGACACAATCAAAGTGGGTGTATTGCATTCATTGTCGGGCACTATGGCCATTTCTGAAACCACATTAAAAGACACTGTTTTAATGATGATTGAAGATCAAAATAAAAAAGGCGGAATCTTAGGTAAAAAATTAGAAGCCGTTGTTGTTGATCCAGCGTCTAACTGGCCTTTATTTGCAGAGAAAACCCGCGAGCTATTATCGAAAGAAGAAGTAGATGTAATATTTGGTTGCTGGACATCTGTATCTCGTAAATCGGTATTGCCCGTTATTGAAGAGCTGAACGGTTTACTTTTCTACCCAGTACAATATGAAGGTGAAGAATCCTCTAAGAATGTTTTCTACACCGGTGCTGCGCCAAACCAACAAGCCATTCCAGCGGTTGATTATTTAATGAATCAAGGTGTTAAGCGTTGGGTTCTTGCAGGTACTGATTATGTTTACCCGCGTACCACAAACAAAATCTTAGAGAGCTATTTAAAAAGCAAAGGCGTAGCGGCTAAAGATATAATGATCAACTACACACCATTTGGTCACAGTGACTGGCAAACAATTGTTTCTGATGTGAAAAAGTTTGGCTCAAAAGGACTAAAAACAGCCGTTGTATCTACAATCAATGGCGATGCAAACGTTCCGTTTTATAAAGAGTTAGCGAACCAGGGTGTTGGTTCAGAGGATATTCCAGTTGTAGCATTTTCTGTAGGTGAAGAAGAGCTATCTGGCTTTGACACTAAACCTCTAGTGGGTCACCTAGCTGCATGGAACTACTTCATGAGTGCTGAATCAGATGCCAATGACGAATTCATTGAAGCATGGCATGCTTTTACTAAGGATGAAGAACGCGTAACAAATGACCCAATGGAAGCCACCTACATTGGTTTTAAAATGTGGGTCCAAGCGGTTGAGAACGCAAAATCAGTTGATGTAGATAAAGTACGTGCTGAAATGTACGGCCTTAAGGTTGCTAACTTAACGGGTGGCACGGCTGTTATGAATAAAAACCATCACTTATCTAAGCCAGTTCTCATTGGTGAAATTCAAGAAGATGGGCAATTTGATATTGTGTGGAAAACAGATGGTGTAGTAGTTGGCGATGCATGGACTGACTTCCTTCCTGAAAGCAAAAACCTAATGTCCGATTGGACTGCACCTTTAAACTGCGGTAACTACAACACCGTAACAAAAGTGTGTGCTGGGTCCGCTATTGCTGGGCAGTAATTAATAGAAACCCTTTGCCGCTAATATTGCGGCAAGGGATTTTTTTATCCAATAAAAATTATTTCCGTACGACTCTCCCAAGGTGACCCCATGAGTATCATCAGGACATGGCTTTTCTGCATGTTGGCGCTTAGCAGTGTCACCGCAGTAAGTTCAGAATTAAGCAAGGAACCTGTGGCTCACGTTAAAAATGTCTCAACGGTGACATTTGAAGCATCGGTGAATAAGCTTGCAAAAGCCGATTACACAGAAAAAAGTAGCATTGTCAACCATATTCTTGATTCAAAGCATGATCGTGCTTTGGAATTGTTCACATCTGTTTTAAAAGGCAGATTATTTTATGTTAAAAAGACCACTGAACTTGTCACTATATCTAAAGCTGAAGGTAGAAAGGTCATAGCAACTTCATTTATAAGTGGTGAAGAAGTTGGTTTGTTTAAAAAAAGAAAAGTTAAAAAGGTGGGCATTAACAATGCACTTCGTGGGCAGATAAAGGGTGCCATTGCCGAGCTAGAACTCTTTTCAGAGGCTGAATCTAAGCGTGTTGATGCGGCATTATCCATATTAAAGTCGGCTGACGACAATCATTTACCCTTAATACTCAGCGCATTAGCGTTTGAAAAATCGAATGACGAAAATCAACTCGTTATCGAAATACTCAGTACTGCAAAACATCTAATCTCACTTAAATCCAGTGACGCAAAAGAGCGTTTACACGCGATTACATACCTAGATAAATCCCTTTATGTAGAAACCCGAAACGGTCTATTAGCATTTATTGATTATGGCTTAGCTAATGCTGACAAAATTTCACCCTCCGAAATATCGTTAGCCAAGAAAACCTTAGATTCAATCAATCAATTAATGCAGCTTAACGGCATTTTAGAAAATGTGTATTTTGGCATAGCACTGGGTGCAGTTTTATTACTGGCCGCCATCGGTCTATCCATAACGTTTGGCGTTATGGGTGTAATTAACATGGCCCATGGCGAAATGATTATGCTGGGAGCCTACACCACGTTTGTTATTCAACAGCTACGCCGCATTTTTAGTCAGTGGGATTATAGGTGTGTTAATTGAACGCTCGGTAATTCGTCATTTATATGGACGACCTCTGGAGACATTGTTAGCTACCTTCGGCATTAGCTTGGTTTTACAGCAAGCCGTGCGCAGTATTTTTGGGCCGTTAAATCAGGACGTCATCACCCCTGAATGGATGGCAGGAACCTTTACCGTTAACGCGGGCTTGGAACTTACCTATAACCGTTTATACATCATTATCTTTAGTTTAATGGTACTGGCTGGATTAGCGCTGGTATTAAAAAAGACGTTATTCGGTTTGCAAATGCGTGCCGTCACCATGAACCGTCCAATGGCCAGCTCCATGGGCATTAGAACCGGTTGGGTCGATGCATTAACATTTGGTTTAGGTTCAGGCATAGCAGGTGTAGCAGGCGTGGCATTAAGCCAGTTAACCAACGTTGGGCCTAACTTGGGTCAGGCATACATCATTGATAGCTTTATGGTGGTTGTGTTTGGAGGTGTGGGTAATTTATGGGGAACCTTAGTGGGTGCTATGACGTTAGGTATCGCCAATAAGGTAATGGAACCCATGGCAGGTGCGGTACTCGCAAAAATTATTGTGCTGGTTGCCATTATACTCTTTATTCAAAAACGACCTCGTGGTTTGTTCGCCCTGAAAGGCCGGTCGGTGGATGGTTAAATTATGACAAATAATCAAACAATAAATGAATCAAGTAAATTAAAGCTCGGCCCACTCGCGACTTTATTGGTGGGTGATAAAGGCGGGCAGCGTTTATTGATGGCGTTAATCGCCATCGCCGTTATTTTTCCATTTTGTAACCTGGTATTTCCTCAAGATTCCATATTTTATATTTCTACTTATGCGTTAACGTTAACAGGTAAGTATTTGTGTTACGCGTTATTAGCATTATCGGTTGATTTGATATGGGGTTACTGCGGAATATTAAGTTTGGGTCACGGTGCCTTTTTTGCTTTAGGCGGTTACGCTATGGGCATGTATTTAATGCGTCAGATTGGAGAGCGTGGTGTTTACGGTAATCCAGATCTTCCAGACTTTATGGTGTTTTTAAGTTGGGAAAATCTACCCTGGTATTGGTTTGGATTTGATCAATTTTGGTTTGCCATGGTAATGGTTTTGTTGGTTCCCGGAACATTAGCGTTTGTATTTGGCTGGTTAGCGTTTAGATCACGGGTAACGGGGGTTTACCTCTCTATTATCACACAGGCATTAACCTATGCCCTTATGCTGGCCTTTTTCCGTAACGACATGGGGTTCGGAGGAAATAATGGTTTAACCGACTTTAAGGAAATACTCGGGTTTGATTTGCAAAGTGCTGAAACCCGAAGTGTATTGTTTTTTGCGTCGGCCATGGCATTGATATTGGGGTATTTAATTAGCCGCTTTATCACTAACTCAAAATTAGGGCGTGTACTGGTGAGTATTCGTGATGCTGAAATGCGTACACGCTTTTTAGGGTACAAGGTTGAACACTTTACGCTGTTTATTTTTGTAATTTCGGCCATGTTAGCGGGCATTGCAGGGGCTTTATATGTGCCTCAAGTAGGCATTATTAATCCGGGTGAATTCACGCCCATTAACTCTATTGAAATAATTATCTGGGTGGCCATTGGTGGTCGCGGCACGTTATTTGGCGCGGTAATAGGTGCTATTGCCGTTAACTATGCCAAAACGTATTTCACGGGTGCCTTCGCCGAATTATGGCTATTTATGTTAGGTGGCTTGTTTGTAATGAGTACTTTGTATTTACCAAAAGGCATTGTAGGGGCCGTTAAAAATATTCAACAAGGTGATGGCAAAACGAGTCAGTTGTATTTTTTCTTAAAAGAAAAATTCGCGTCAATTAAAGGAGGCGCGTAACCATGACATTAGAAAGACCAAAACACCTAGAAAATGAATTTGTGCTTTATTTAAACGGTGTAAATGTAAGCTTTGATGGATTTAAGGCCATTAACAATTTATCGCTGTGTATCGAACCGGGTGAGATGCGCGCCATCATTGGGCCCAATGGGGCGGGTAAAACCACGATGATGGACATCATCACAGGTAAAACACGCCCTGATTCAGGCACGGTCTTGTTTAAAAACAAAATTGACCTTACTCAATATGACGAGGCTGAAGTGGCTAATCTGGGCGTTGGCCGTAAGTTTCAAAAGCCAAGTGTGATTGAAAGCTTATCCGTTTTTGAAAACCTAGAGCTATCCCTGAAAGGTGGCCGCAGTGTGTGGCAGGCTTTATTTCATAAACTAAGCGATGAAGGCTTAAGCAAAATTAACGATATCTTAACGCTGATTAATTTAGATGAGAAACGTGATGATACCGCGGCCAATTTATCTCACGGACAAAAGCAATGGTTAGAAATTGGCATGTTAATCAGCCAAGAACCCGAGCTTTTATTAATAGATGAACCTGCTGCCGGCATGACCGATGAAGAAACCATGAAAACCGCCCAACTCTTTAAAAAACTGGCTAAGAATCACTCGCTGGTGGTGGTTGAGCACGATATGGACTTTATCGCCGCGTTAGACTGTAAGGTGACGGTACTGCACGAAGGCAGTGTGTTGGCTGAAGGATCGCTGGATACCGTTCAAAACAATCAAAAAGTAATCGAAGTCTATTTGGGGCGCTAACATGTTAGAAGTAAACAACTTAGATGTCTCATATGGTGCTAGCCAAGCACTTTACGATGTTTCCATGAAAGCACACATTGGTAAAGTAACCTGTGTGCTTGGGCGCAATGGCGTGGGTAAAACCACTTTAATGAAAGCATTGTCTGGCCATATGTCACCAAAATCAGGAGACATATTATGGAACGGTAAATCCATTACCAAACAAGCACCTTTCAATCGTGCTAAAAGCGGTATTGCTTATGTTCCTCAGGGGCGAGACATCTTTTCGCAATTAACTGTTGAAGAAAATTTAAAAACGGCTTTTTCTAGTTTAAAAAAGAAAGATCGTTTTATAGACAAGGAAGTGTTTGAACTTTTTCCGGTACTAAAACAAATGCTAGGACGCCGAGGTGGCGATTTATCGGGTGGTCAACAACAGCAATTAGCCATTGCACGTGCACTATTATTGCGCCCAAAAATGTTGATATTAGATGAACCCACCGAAGGCATACAGCCATCCATTATAAAAGATATACAAAGGGTAATTGAGTTATTGCGCGATCGTGGAAATATGGCCATCGTTCTGGTTGAACAATATTTGGATTTTGCAACAGCACTTGCAGATGACTACATCATATTAGAGCGCGGTCGTGTTGTTTCAGAAGGCAACCAAGAAAAACTACAATCATCAGGTGATGTTCAGCGTTTGCTTGCTATTTAAGCTGCATTGGAGGCGTCATTAAATAAAGAAAATAAATTGTACCTGACCATCTGGTCAGGTACTCTTGCCTTCAATTAACTTAGTCTTAATCCGCCTAACTTGTAGTTGGGTTTGAATGCAGGCATGGTTTAGCAATAGCTATAAAATAATCGATAATAAAATCAAATGAACCTCGAAGCAGTAGACAATACTCCTGAATTTGATGCCAAGCGTTGGCGTGCCAAATTTTCTGGCGAGTTTATAAATGTGAATGGCCACACTCGCATGGGCCTTACCGATCATTTTGGGCCATTGCGTGTACAGCGCCCGTTCTATCCTGAGGGACGTGATTGTTTGCATCTATATTTATTACATCCACCCGGTGGTTTAGTGGGTGGCGATAAACTTTCTATAGCGCTTTGTGCAAAAGAACATGCTCATATTTTAATGACCACACCATCGGCTGGAAAAATATACCGCAATATAAGCGGTATTAAGCAAGGTCAGTATGTGCACATTCAGGTGGCAGATAACGGCATTGTAGAATACCTGCCTCAAGAAAATATTATCTTTAATGACGCCGACGCCGAGTTAATGACTCAGGTGGATATTAAAGGCAGTGGAACGTTTATTGGTTGGGAAATAACGTGTTTAGGTCGATTAGAAGGGGATAATCCATTTTTAAGCGGTGGTATTAAACAAGGCTTAACGATTACCCAAGACGGCCAAGCTCTTTTTATTGATCGATTAATGTTTAACGCACCTAGTGATCTGCAAATCAGTAAAGCTGGATTTCAAAACAAATCAGTGTATGGCACCTTCATTATTAACAAAGACGTCGTAACAAGTGAGCTAGAAGACTCATTAATTGCATGGCAACAACATCAAAACAAAACACTGTCTTTAACATCGGTTGCTATTACGCAAAAGCCTGGAGTATTTATTGCCCGTGTATTGGGTGATAAAGCAGAACAAGCCCGTGACACATTTGAAAGCCTTTGGACATTACTACGCCCACATGTGATTAACAAAAAATCGTGCGCCCCAAGAATCTGGCGCACTTAAAAATATATAAATTAAAAGCATTCAAGATAAGGCATACACCATGGAACTATCTCCTAGAGAAAAAGATAAATTATTGTTGTTTGTGGCAGCAGAGCTTTCCCAAAAACGCCTAGATCGTGGTGTAAAGCTTAATTATCCTGAATGCATTGCACTGATCAGTGCATTTATAATGGAAGGTGCCAGAGACGGGGAAACCGTTGCCCATTTAATGAATGCCGGCCGACACGTACTCAGTCGCGAGCAGGTTATGGAGGGCATACCCGAGATGATTCATGATGTTCAGGTTGAAGCCACGTTCCCCGACGGCACTAAACTTGTCACGGTGCACAATCCCATCGTTTGATTAAACGTGTGCTTTTTTTCGTATCGATACGAATATTATTACAATGGAGGATTTATGATTCCAGGTGAAATAATTTACGCCGACGGCGACATTGAAATTAATGTAGGTCGAAAAACATTTAGCATCGAAGTGGCTAATGTTGGTGACCGACCCATTCAAATTGGCAGTCATTATCACTTTTATGAAGTGAATACATCGCTTAAATTTGAAAAAGAGCCAACCAAAGGCTTCCGTTTAAATATCGCGGCCGGCACAGCGGTTCGATTTGAGCCCGGTCAAACACGCACGGTTGAATTAGTAGAGTTTGCAGGTAAAAAAGAATTCTACGGATTCCGCGGTGAAATCCAAGGTAAGCTTTAGGAGCATAATATGGCAAAGATAGATCGTAAAGCCTACGTGGATATGTATGGACTCACCGTAGGTGACAAAGTTCGTTTAGGCGATACCGAGTTATTTATTTCTCCTGAAAAAGATTACACCGTTTACGGCGATGAGGTTAAATTTGGTGGCGGTAAAGTTATTCGTGATGGTATGGGGCAAAGCCAAGCGTTAAGTAAACATGTGGCCGATACCGTTATTACCAATGCACTTATCTTGGATTACTGGGGCATTGTTAAGGCCGACATAGGCATTAAAGCAGGCCGTATTTCCGCCATTGGCAAAGCCGGTAACCCAGATACTCAAGCAGGGGTCACCATTGAAATAGGCCCAGGTACCGAAGTGATTGCTGGTGAAGGCCAAATTATTACCCCAGGCGGCGTAGATGCGCACATTCACTTTATTTGCCCGCAACAAATTGAAGAAGCGTTAATGAGTGGCGTGACCACTATGCTGGGTGGAGGCACCGGACCGGCCACGGGCACCAACGCAACCACCTGCACACCAGGGCCTTGGCACATAGGTAAAATGTTACAAGCGGTTGAAGATATGCCCATGAATATTGGGTTTTTAGGGAAAGGCAATGCCAGTTTGCCCGCCGCCTTAACCGAACAAGTTGAAGCCGGCGCAATGGGTTTAAAACTGCATGAAGACTGGGGCACCACACCCGCGTCTATTGATTGCTGTTTAACCGTCGCTGACGAACAAGATGTACAAGTGGCCATTCACACCGACACCTTAAATGAATCGGGTTTTGTGGAAGACACGCTGGCTGCTTTTAAAGGCCGCACCATTCACACCTATCACACTGAAGGTGCAGGTGGTGGCCACGCGCCAGACATTATTAAAGCGGCTGGTGAACCCAACGTATTGCCATCATCCACCAACCCAACACGACCCTACACAGTGAACACAGTAGACGAACATTTGGATATGTTAATGGTATGTCACCATTTGGATCCAAACATTCCTGAAGACGTGGCGTTTGCGGATTCACGCATTCGTCGTGAAACCATTGCCGCAGAAGACATTCTGCATGACCTTGGGTGTTTCAGTATGATCTCGTCTGATTCACAAGCCATGGGTCGGGTCGGTGAAGTGATCACACGTACTTGGCAAACCGCGCACAAAATGAAAGTACAACGGGGTGCCCTGCCAGAAGATACTCAAGGCAATGACAACTTTCGTTGTAAACGTTATATCGCTAAATATGCCATAAACCCTGCCATCACTATGGGTGTCTCACACGAAGTGGGTTCCATCGAAGTGGGCAAGTTAGCCGATTTAGTTTTATGGAAGCCGATGTTTTTTGGCACTAAGCCATCTTTAATTATAAAAGGCGGCATGATTGCAGGTGCCCCTATGGGCGACCCCAACGCCTCCATTCCAACACCGCAACCGGTGCATTACCGATTAATGTTTGGTGCCCTGGGTAAAGCGGTTCATGAAACCAGTATCAGTTTTGTATCCCAAAGTTCTTTAGACAAAGGCACGTTAGAACACTTGGGGCTGAAGAAAAAATTAAGCGCGGTAAAAAATACTCGAAAACTAAGCAAGTCCGATATGAAGTTAAACGATTATCAGCCTAAGTTAGAGGTAGATCCGCAAACCTATGTGGTGAAAGCCGACGGGGTAGAATTAACGTGTGAGCCGGCAGAAGTTTTACCCATGGCGCAACGATATTATTTATTTTAGGGAGAGAATCTATCTGCGTTGTTATTGCTTTGTTGAAAATTAAATCTAACGCGTTACATA
>MAAA01014421.1_pt1 | contig 10467 bp, 9 predicted proteins | sample 1115971 | NCBI WGS metagenome assembly MAAA01 (sample SAMN04961123, study PRJNA320927) | seawater metagenome | isolation source: sample BD02T6 sea water enriched with oil for 6 days | place: USA:Gulf of Mexico | collected 2013-07-27 | reverse complement strand
CCAACCGAGCCTGTAGCCACATTTATAAACTGCCCTATGGCCATAATGACCAATAGGTTACCAGCCACTATAAATTCGTCACCAAATAATCCCATTATAAATTCAGGTAAAAAAATCATGGCTGCCACAATGGGCGCAGCCAACATCACCATGCCGCGAGTAGACCATTTGGCCAGGCGCTGAATCTCGTTTATTTTATTTTCTTGCCAAAGGCGTGCATATCGCGGCGCCACCACCATGTTCACCACCATTAATACAAAGCTGGTTAACATGGCGGTACGCTGTGCCGCAGATAAATAAGCAATATCCGCTGAAGAAACAAATACTGCTGCAATTAACACACCCGACCACTGTACCGCCAAGCTCATGGTGCTGGCCGCCCACAGATTAGAGGCGCTACTCCATAACGGCTTATCTTTAATATTAATGGTGCCCCAATTACCCTTAATTTGCCGATGCCAGAGCACTAACGCCAAAAGACAAGTAAAGGCAGCGGAGCATAAATAGAATAGGGAGGCATTTTCCAGGTTTAATATCGATCTATCAGCAAAGGCATAGACCAGTATGAACAACAGCAAAAATAATGAAGACAAGCCCAGGTTTTGAAACCAGGTGGCGGCAACCACACGATAAAAGGCCTGAAAGCCAAAGCTAAGTAACATGTATACCAGCATCAAGGGCAATACCCAGATCATGGTAGACAATACAGGTTCAAACTCGGGCTTGGAAAAAACAGAGCTGGCAATAACATCGGCATTTAAAAATACCAACAGCGTTGCCAGCAGCCCTATGGTCAAAGAGGTTATTAGCCCGGTAGACATGGCCCCTATAGATTTAGGACTGCCTTGCCCTGCACTAATTAAACGTAATACAACGTTGTCTAAGCCTAAACGAAAAAAGACACCTAAAAAAGCCAATATAGAAATGGCCAACAAAAACAAGCCTGACTCTTCAGCCCCCAGTGTACGGGTAATTGCTGCCGTCATAAAAAATGCAATGAAGGCAGCGGCTGCTTTAGTGGCACCCGCTATGGCTGTTTTAAAAAGAATAGACTTGGATTTCATGAATTACTTCTTGAACACACCCACAACAGACTCACCGTCATGAACCAGTAGCGAAGTAATCGCACGAGCTTCCATAAGCTCTAAGGCATCTTCAACGCGAGTACCCACTTTTACCATAACCGGGTCGGCCACCATTAAGTCCTGTGCTGTCTTGGAAAACAAATCGCTTTGGTATTTTTCAATGGCACGACGCAAGTCACCATCGGTAATAACCAAAACCTCTGCACCAACTTGTACTATTGCCAAGCCTAAACCACCATTGCTTATAGTGCTTATTACACTTGCAATATCATCACTGGCATTTAAAAAGGGTAAATTTTTAGTGACCATCTCGTTTTCAACCCGAGATAATAGGCGACGGCCCAAAGAGCCGCCTGGATGAAAACGGGCAAAATTTTCTGGCTTAAAGTCGCGAGCTTTCATTAGGGTAACCGCTAGCGCATCGCCCATGGCAAGAGTAGCCGTGGTAGAAGAAGTAGGCGCTAACTGTAGCGGGCAAGCCTCTTGCTCTACTCCCACATCCAAGTGATGATGTGCAGCACGGGCCAGTGTTGATTGTGGATTACCAGTCATGGCGATTAACACATTGCCGTTGTCTTTTAAAAACGGAATAAGCTTGACCACCTCATCAGTTTCGCCTGAATTTGAAATGGCAATAAAGACATCATCCTTTGATACCATGCCCAGGTCGCCGTGATAGGCTTCGCCCGGATGCATGAAAAAAGAAGGCGTGCCGGTACTGGCAAGAGTAGCCGCAATTTTCTTACCAATAATGCCAGATTTACCCATACCACAGATGACGGTTTTACCAGCGCTGGCCAAAACCTTTTCTACCGAATTGGAAAAGTTATCATCCAGTTTTTCAACAAGCTTGCTTAGCGCACTTGCTTCAATAGTCAAAACGTCTTTTGCAATGGAAATGTAATCTGTCATCTTATTCGCCCCAATCTTTTTTATTGTCCTGACGCCAATCAGATAATGCTTGCTTAAATGTGTACAAATACTGGTACGAATTGTCCGCCAGGTACTGTGGAATAATATTATTAGATTTAACCAGCTTACGCATACGCACCGGACTAATGGGCTGTTCTATTCCCGCTAGTTTTGTAATGGGCTCTATCACCAAAGAAGCGGCGTACATAATTGAAAAGGGAACATTAGGTACAAAGCGCTTAATCTCAGCCACTTCACATAGGGTATTTACATATTCTTCAATGGTGGGGCCAGGGTTCATGGACATGTTAAACAATACAGGAGATTGACCCGCTTTTTCACTTAAAGCCCACCACATGGCATTACACAATTCTTTTACATAGGTACCCGCCTTACGGGTATTTTTATTTCCCATATAAAAGAAATATCGTTTAACGGTTGCCTTTATTAGCCTAGTTACGTTACCGCCTTCGCCCGCACCAAATACCACACCCGGGCGTACAATTACCAATTTACGTTTATTAGCATCGGCCGCTTGCCAGGTTTGGTGTATTTTCTCGGCAGCCAGTTTAGAGCAACCGTAAGCGGTAGCTGGCACAGGCAAAGATTGCTCGTCACGTGCCTCTTCTGATGGCCCATAGGGTGCGATGCTGCTGGTAAATATTATGTTTTCACAATTAATGGCATTCGCCCAATTGCAAACGTTTTCGGCACCTAATAAATTCGTTTCATAATATTCAATAGGCTCATGACCTGGTTCACGATGTACCGCTGCAAAGTTAGCGATTAAGGTTACTTGGCCATCTAAATTCAGATTAATACTCTGGCGAACGTCTACGTCTACAAAACTGATTTGCCCCTTCGATACATAGGAAGTATACAAGTCGGTTATACGGTTTTTATCCAGGGGAACGATGTCGGCAACTACAACCTTTTGCACTAGGCTATTATCCAAAAGATATTGCGCAAAGTGGCTGCCAATAAACCCTGATCCCCCAAAAATAACTGCAGTTTTCATTTCCATTTAAACCTTTATAAGTGAATTCATTTCGCGAACATAACGTTCTACTGCATACTGCTTAGCGCTGTGTACTCGACCCGCTTCAGATAGGCTATTGGCCAATACATCATCATCCAGCAGCGAACAAATTCGCTGGGTAGCACCATTAACATCATTAAATACATAACCGGTTTTTTCCGACTGCACGATATCCACATTACCAGCACAGTCGGATAATATCGCAACACAGCCGGACAACATGGCCTCGATTGGGGATACCGGCATGCCTTCCCATAAAGCAGTAGACAGATAATAACGCGATGATTGTAAAAGTGCCTTTACTTCATCTGGCATTTTCCAGCCCAGTACATTAACGCCAGCAGCTATCAGTGCTTGTTTTGATTCTTCCTCGCCATCTCCCACCCAGACAAATTCTACATCCGCCCGTTGTGCTAACACAGATTTAGCTACCAGGGCGAATCGCATGGGATCTTTTTGCAAACGAATTTGGCCCACGGTAATTACCCGTTTTTTACGGTCATTCCAATCACCTTGATGATTCCAGGCATCCACATTCACTGCATTTTCCACCACTACACAAGGCCTAAAAGGGATGTGTTTTTTTATGGCCTGCCCTTCACTCTCCGAGCAAGCCACATAGGTGGCCGACTTAATCGCCCCGGCCCATTCTAAAGCGGTGAACAAAATACGCTTAACGGGTGAAATGTCCTGGCGCATAAACGAAATACAATGGGGCAAATAAAAGCATTTAACTTCTTTACCTAACAAAGCCAAACGCCCCAAGAAACCGGCAAAAGAAGAGTGCATAAATACTGCTTGCGGGACATTCTCTGCGACAATTCTTCGTATCGTAAACAAACTTAGAATTTTTTCTTTTAAGGTACCCATTTGAACATTAATCAGCTTTACGGCTGGGTGAAATAGACTATCCAAATCAGCAGGTGTCTCTTCCCGGGCTGAGTATATTACCTGCACATCATAGCCTGCTGCCGCCTGTGAGTTAGCGCCAAGGCGCACCATTGATAAGGTGCCCGTTGCAGTAGATTCAACTAAATGAATTATCATTTCCATCCTCACTATTCAGTGCCCTAATGTCATATATTGAGGCTATATACAAAACAAAAACAACAATCCAAAACATTGCATTAATAAAATGATGCTTAAATAACAACATGCAAAGTAGTAGATATAGATATGGGGAGAAAACACCAAACATTTTAATCATAGCGAAAAGGAAAATAGCCAAGCCTAAATAACCTGAACAATACAACAAATACACATAGAATGAAGAATCCCGAATGTTCGCCCCATTTAAATTTAGAATTCCCTGCGGGTACAACTCATCCCACAAAAAACCTTCACCTAATAAAGCTTCACTCCAATTTCGAAGAGAAATTTCATCAAAAATTAAACCCCTTGATTCTAGCGCATTATAATCTATCGATTGATTAACCCGCAGATCATAAATAGTATAGAAAAATGGGCCCGCAACAAGCGCCACAACCATAACTATAATTTTTTCTCGCTTGGTTAAACCAACAGCAATAGCGTAAACGAGACAAGAGAGCGCTACAATTGCAATAGCTGCGATAGACAAACTTAACAGCGAGGTTCCCAAGCCAATAAGGGCGAAACCACTTATTCGTTTATCCAACAACATTAGCGTAACTGTAAAAGGCAAAACAGACATCGAGTAAAATGAAGGCTCACTAAAAAGTCCTGTACCCCTTATCTGAATTGACAAGCCATCAAGAGCACGTGACATATACAATACTTCAGACTCACCATCCCGAATATAAGAGTCAAACTCAATAAAGTAGCCTGACGCCAAATAAACAGCGAACTGAATTAAGAAAAAAGATGAATGGAGAACAATTACAAACTTTAAAAAAAACTGGAATTGGGTTCTATTACAAAATTTCAGAAAATACCCAGAAAACAGTATCATCATTAATGATATGGCAACTACTTTTACAAAATAATTAAAATAGAATTCATGGAAAATTGAAAATAGAGAAACAAACAGAAGAGCAGCTACCGCTACAATTGATGACCTAAAGTCAAATGAAATTCCGCCAAATACCTGATACAACCTTCCATAGCTAAGAAGTAAAAATACAATACTTAAAGCAAATATTTTCACACTAAAAAATGAAAGTGTAAGCAAAAAGATAGCAACCGACATCAAAATAACGTCAATCCTAGCTTGGCGATTTTCTAATTTCACAACAAGCCACCAAAACACTTAAACATTAAACATTCACCCCTCACCGGCTCCCGGTATATATAATTCAACTTTACTATTCCCTTTATCAGCCAAGTTCATATCAAGTAAAATTAATGCTAAAATATCACACTACAATTATAAAACATTTAAATACCTACAAGCTGGCTAGAAAATTTTAATATAAACAAAAGCTTAAAAACGATAAACCCAGTTATTACATAGATCCTATAGCCAAGGCGCAAAGACTGTCATTCTTCTTATTAATGAATGACACACCCTAGGCATTGTTAGGTTTGACCTGATATAACATAGCCAATTTGGTAAAGCATCACACTAGGTACGAAAACATTCAAACTAAATTAACATTTTCGTACTATCAACTTCCACAGCCACTAGCAGTAATTTTAGAAGGACTGCAACACCGCATCGATACCCGACTCACTAATAACTGAATGCCAATCAATAGCTTTAATTCTTTTATCCGAACGGGAGAAATCAGTTGAATATGACGCCAGTGAACTCTCAAGCTCGGGAAAATCAAATATATTTGGGCCTGTAAAAAAACACGGATAATTGAATTCTTCGGCGGTTCTTAAATTTGATGGCGAATCATTGCAAACAATCCGAACACCTAACGCCATATATTCAAGTAATTTAGTAGGGGCTTGAAAGCAATGAGGCCGATGATACGGAAAAAAGCAAATAGCATACTTACTTGCCTTTACAATACTAAGAGTCTCTTGCTGACTCTTCCTGCCAATAAAATTAAGGCATTTATTCAAACCGTATTTGTTAAGTATTTTATCTTCTGGTGTACCGATTAATGTCAACTGACTATGTGAGGCGTTTGTTAAAAATGCATCTAGCATTTTATCAAACCCTCTTTCGTAGGACATTTCTCCTATATAACAAAAGTCACTACTTAGGGTTTCATCTACATGAGGGCTCACATTGCTAATAAAATCAGGCACACCCATGGGAAGCAAATATGATGGGACTTTATCTTTGAACGACATTTTCGCGCGCATTATATCATTCTGAAAAATTCTGATATTAGGCTTACTATTCAACCCCCTTTTAACAAAGTCCTTTAGCGCTGGCATTTGGCCTACCGACAATGATCGATAGTCATGAATGACAACTTTCGCCTTTAGTGATTTAGGAAAAAAACCCATAATACACCAAACAATGATTTCACTTTTATTTGGCAGCGCTTCGTAATCAGCTATTCCGCCATCCTCAACCTTATACTGACCAGCGAAATATTTTTTGTAGGCTTCTATTTCTGGGTAATTTGCTTTGCCTGGGTGCAATATAAAAATACTTTTCATTTTCTTATCTCTTTAGCAGGAACACCTGCATAAGACACCCCCGATTCACAATCTTTAATCACCACAGAGCCCGCCCCAATGACAACATGATCACCTATATTTATTTCACCAATTGCTATTGAATTAGCGCCAAATTCAACATGATCACCTATCACAGGACATCCGCTTAACGATCCATCTGCCAATATTTTATTACCGAGACAACAGCCCTGACGAACCGTTACAAAATCGCCAATTTTTGAATAGCCATTTATAACTAAGCCAACCCCATGATAAACAACAAAGCCTTTCCCTATCTGGGTTTTCACATGTATTTCCACACCCATAAGCCATTCCGTGACAAATATATATAACACAATAACCGGAGCGCCAATTATCAGCTTTACCTTACTTCCCGAGGTAAAATAATTCGCCAACCGATAGAAGCAAACAATAAACTTTCCTTTTAGGAAAACATTGCATCGAAAATCTTCCCTAATAGCTCCTATTAATTCACGTACAGTCACAATTTAAGCACCTTTTTAGCCACATCTATTGAAAGGGTATCGTCAGAAAAGTAATCCGCGCCATCGACCAAAAAAGAATGTATATATTTACGTAACCTAACCTGATCAAATTCAGAGTAAAATGCTCGGCCTAAAGTCTTTACTGGCTTTTTCATTATCATAGCCTCTAGCCCAACGGTAGAATTAATAGTTATAACGCTTTCTGAACCAGCAATAAGTTCGTTTGTATTATCATTTGATATCTGAAAAGCAAGCTCTTCCTTAATTCTATAGACTTCATCCAATTCGGCTTGGCTTTTTTCAGCAGGGTGGACTTTTACAACTAAATTTAACGAATTCGCGCTAGCATAAGTCATGCTGTACTTTATAGCCGCTACATTATCAAAATCTGAATGTAATTTTATTTGCGTATCTGTCGATACCTGCAGAGGTAGAAACACATAACTGCCTGGCTTTACTTGATCAAATACCTCACCACTGTTCACGACATTCGATTTTTTTGCTTTTAAATTTGCCATACTATGAGAAAGCACCGAAGCATACATATTTTTAAACAATGCATTAAGTGCACTAAGTCCAACATCTGAAAAAGATTTATTTGCTTGAGGCAAAACCTTCTTCTTTTGCTCAAAATAGTAATCGCACCAGAGAGCGTGCTTCTTTTCACCTACATCTTCCAATCTATCTATAATTGTCTGATCCGAGTATAAGGATGAATTTGCATTCACACCCAACCCATCGGAAAAAATTTTATTTGGCAAATTTGATAATTCCAAATATATAACATCAACCTTATTCTTGGCGGCATATAGGGATACTGCCCGGCCCACTACTTGCTGTCCATTCCAAACAACAATCTTATCTATTTGATCCACACGACTAAATTTTTGTACAAAAGACGCTATATACCTTTCACACATATTCAGATCAAAATCCCCATTTAAATATTCTATAGAGCTCTTGGCGGAAACGGTTACATCAGGTGAGTGCAATAGGCTGTTTTGCCCCATCAAAGTCACTAACTTTGTGTTCCACCCCCTAACAGTAGAAATCAAATACACCAAAGGTTCGCTAGTTACAATTAAAATGTCGGCAGACCTAGGAAACACCTGCCTTAGTCGCTGAAAAAACTTAAATCGTTCTACTGAATCTACGACTAAAACAAGCACTGTACTCTCCGGAAATAACGACATAAAGGATAGGAGGCCTAATACAAACTAGGCCAATAAAAATGGTTTATTACTTTAGTTTGGAGCGCATCATTTCACCATAAAATGGCAAGATGATAATATTAGATCCTCCTCGTATTTTAAAACTCATAATCAAACATTTTCAAATCCTCTGCATAGACATCCTTAACCACCTTAATTGCCTCCGGCAGGTAAAAATTTCGATAACCCTTTTCCACCTTCCCCATTACATTTTCTTCTGGCAATACACCTTCAAACCCTAATTTCGCAGAAACAGTCGAAAATATCGCATCAATATTTTCCAACTTGCCAACATCATCAACCAATATAGTGCCTTCAGAGTCACATAAAAAATAAACTTGTGGTAAAAAATGCTTCCACGAATGTATGTTTTCTGTTGTAACCCAGCTACAAACAAATTCATTAAAATTTTCAAAATGAGCAATATTGTCTTTCGCCCACTGCGAATCCTCAAGGTGAGGGGACTTCAATAAATAATTATAAGTTGAATAGAGCCTAGAATATGGATTCCTAACGATTGAAAATTTATAGAAAGAAGAGAATTTCGATTCATTAGCACACTTTAAGGCAATTGCAGTATGGTGCCCTTGTCGACCACCATAAAACGCCTTGGAAACCGATGTCCCTGCGGCCTTTGGAATATGAATAAATATTGACTTAGTTGAATCAAATGCAGGTGTAAAATACGCACCCGATCCAAGCAATAGTAACCTTAGCCTTTCAAGGTATTTTAATGGCATTAAATTCCGAAAAATTAGGTATTTGATACCAACTTCTCGGGGGTCATTCACATTAAAAGGGGTTATAGGGTTTTTAAACTTCATAATAGCCACTCAAATATATAAAAAAGTGCTTAATTTTTCCGGCAAGCAATGAATCGATCCCGGCAGCCCCCTTTCGCCCGCCGCCCTCAAACTTTACAGCCACTTCATCGGCTCCTACTGGATTTTTTTTGGGGGCGCGAATACTAACCTGATAGGTTATTTCACTCTCTATTTTTTCAGCTCGCACTGTTAACACCGCATGCGCTCGATTTGGATGGTGATTGGCTAAGTCATTGCCAAATACACCACTTACGCGACGAGCCCATTTCTCATTGGGCAATATAAACAGGGCAACACTTTCATTTTTGTGAGTCGCTTTAGTGGATAGAGCCTTTTTCATATCTTGCTCATAACCATTTTTTAAGGCTGTAAACACCTCTTTTTCATTTTTGATAAAGTCAAAAGGGGATTGGTATTGAACCGCTGATTTATATAAGTCACCTGGGTGGTAAAACAGGTCATCTAGGTTGGCACCGTAACCGTTATAGTTCATGCACACACCCAGAGTACGCAGGTCATCTATTTGTTCGGTGCTGTAACCCGCTTTTTCACACAGCTTTTCGGCCACTACCGTTATGTTGTCGCCAAAGGCTGCTACTAATGCCCACTCTTCAAACCGGCCTTTTAACAAAGTATTCACAATAAGCGAGGTACAGGTATTGGCGGCGGTATTAATGTGGGTTTGCAGGTTTTCATGCAGGGGGATATCACCGGGCTGATGATGGTCACAATAAAAAACATTCGCACCTGCATCTAACGCTTTTTGTAAGGACGCGGTATTTTTTTTCATAGACAAATCTAACACGGTGACCTGATCTCCCGCCTTTACATCTATTTTCTTTAATAACTCATTGTCGCGTTTAATACCGGTAACTAAAACACTGTCTTTAGGCTCGGCTAAACGCAATTGAATAAGGGCGCAAATGCCGTCGGCATCGCCGTTGAATAAATCGTAATTGGCCATGCTTATGCTAGCTCGGGGGTGGGCTTTTCTAATGCCTTTAACGCATCTGCTTGCAGAATATTAACCTCTACCAAGTAGGCAATAATGGCATCGGCACATTCTTCTATAGATTGGGTAGCGGTGTTTAATACTACTTCGGGGTGTTCTGGGGTTTGGTATTCAGAATCTATACCGGTGAAATTTTTAATTTCGCCTGCGCGGGCTTTTTTATACAAGCCTTTAGGGTCGCGGGTTTCACAAGTGGCTATGGGGGTGTCCATGTGCACTTCTATGAACTCACCCTTTTCAACCAGGTCACGCACCATGCGGCGCTCTGTTCTAAAGGGGGATATAAAGGCCGACAATACAATTAGGCCTGCATCTACAAATAGTTTGGACATTTCGCC
>MAAA01014419.1_pt1 | contig 10490 bp, 11 predicted proteins | sample 1115971 | NCBI WGS metagenome assembly MAAA01 (sample SAMN04961123, study PRJNA320927) | seawater metagenome | isolation source: sample BD02T6 sea water enriched with oil for 6 days | place: USA:Gulf of Mexico | collected 2013-07-27 | reverse complement strand
GTAAAGGTTGTTATTAGTATGAATATAGTTTGGCACCAGCACCAAGTAACAAAACAAAGCCGTGCAACACAAAAAAAACAACGCCCCTGTATTATCTGGTTTACCGGATTAAGTGGCTCCGGCAAATCCACCATAGCCGGTGCCTTAGAACAAAAGCTAAACGCCCTATCGCAACATACCTACCTATTAGATGGCGATAATGTACGTCACGGCCTAAATAAAGACTTAGGTTTTACCAACGCCGCCCGCATTGAAAATATCCACCGTATAGTCGAAATGGCTAAACTATTTGTAGCTGCAGTCTTAATTGAATTGGCAGCCATTATACCCTCTTTTAGAACAGCTCGACGCGTGGCGAGTGCTTTGGTTGAGTAAGAGTAGATTCAAAGGGCACCCCTAGAAAGAACCCCGTCAAATAACGAGCGCTCACTAATTTGTTGCTCTATAAGGGCTTGCCTAAAAGCCTATTTAAAGTTTTCTTAAAGGATTATATCAGTGTCAGAATTCTTGATTATAAAAAAGGGATGTAATCTCCCCGAAGAAGCTGTTAATTTTGAAAAAGCATTCGAGTCATCAGAATACTCAATTTATACAGCAAGCAAATTATTGAAGGCGCAGGGTTAGACCCACGCATAGGCAACCACTACAATAACCCATCATTTGGATACGGCGGCTATTGCCTGCCAAAAGACACTAAGCAGTTATTAGCCAACTACAAAGACGTACCTAATAACATGGCCTGTGCCTAGTGATAAATGAATTGGTTTTGATTTTGGCTTATAGTTATGTCGAAATTAATACGGTTATGTAAAGTCGCAGCGGTAAATGTCAGTAGTTTCTGGTGATGTTTATTAGAGTATTGAACAGTAACTTATAGAAGTTTGAAGAATATAATATGAAAAACATAAGTACTTTTTTGAATACCTTCGGTGAGAGGTTCTCAATTAAAAGAATAGTGAAAGCACTAATTCCTCTAGAAGGTGTGGAGGTTATTAACAAACTTTTAAATAAAAATAGCAAGATAAGGATTTATAGCGAGAATAATTTGCTAGTTGTTGATAGGAAAAATAACCGTGTACAAGGCTTGTCTCCTGTTTTTTATTGGGATGATGCGCCTAATTTTGGGGATGTTATAGGACCATTCCTAATCTCGAAAATAACAGGAAAGCCAGTTTTAAATATCTATCGTAATGATTTTACTGGCCTCATGACTGTGGGTAGTATTCTGCAGGAAGTCGACAGAAGTGGTATGGCTGTATGGGGGAGTGGTCTAATAGAACGTCCATCAGAGGCATTAATAAGTCGTATCAAATATCATAACCCAGAAATATTGTCGGTCAGAGGGAAGGAAACAGAAAAAATATTATCGGAGGCTGGAATAGCTATTTCTGATGGCAATGCCTTTGGAGACCCCGCTTTACTTTTACCTCTATTTTACAACGCTGAGAAGTCTCGTCCAGAGGGTATTGGATTTTGTCCACATTATATTCATAAATCATTATTTCCAGCGTCTCTTGATGAAAAGGAAGGTTTTAAAATTATTGATGTCCAAAAAGATATGAAGTCTGTCGTGGATGAAATTGCTTCGGCGGGTGTATGTGTATCTACATCACTACATGGTCTTATAATCGCTCAAGCCTATGGCGTTCCTTGGGTATGGCTAGAAATAATAGATAACAATTTAGTTGGGGATGATTTTAAATTCAAAGATTTCTTTTCTACCATAAATGACGATCAAGTAGCACATGTAAAGGTTCAGGTAAGTGAGGTTGGGCATCTTGATTACGTGAAAATAGCAGAAAATGCTACCTTGCCAGATAAACTATATGATGAAAAATTAATACTGGGTGTTCTTAATAAATACTTAGATGAATAAGAAGCAACACCTAGGAAATATTGTTGAAATATGTAACTAGCGTTAATTATGCTGATAATTTAAGCCCTGTGTTATTAAAAATCACGCCCCTGTAATTAAGAATAAATACCTAGTAATAATACAGGATCTGCAGAATGAAATTGGTTTCATATTTATTGGTTTCATATTTATTGGTTTCATATTTATTGGTTTCATATTTATTGGCTGTATCTTTAAGTTTATTGTTTTTAGCCGGAACCTCGCCATCTGACGAATGTTTTTTTGACGCCATGTATTTAGTAAGGTTTGAAAATGGAAGGTATGGATAGGGTATATGTTTTACTTGCTTTGTATTTAGTGCTAACTGCTCTAAGCTCTAAAATGTTATTTGAGGTCGGGAAGCGTGAAATAAACTCAAGGGTGTTGGAGGTGGCTGGAGTTTTTGTTGTTGTTGCGTTTTCATTATTAATAGTGGGGATGCGAGATGGAAATAGTGCTGGTGACACCCCGCAATATTTATATGTGTTCGATAATTTACGAACGCTAAATACATCCTGGCTTGATGGTTTTCAATTATATGGCAATACAGAATTGTTATTTTGGCCAACTGCGTATGTCTTTAAAGCGTTAGGCTTTAGTGCTGAAGTATGGATGGGGATGGTAGTCGTGGTCACTACAATGCTTGTTGGCTATGGATATAAAAATTTGGGTCTTGGTAGGCTTTGGTATATACCTTTTTCGGGTTTATATCTTACTTATTACATTGTATTTATGGCTGCCATTAGGCAATCAATTGCTGAAAGTTTAGTGCTTCTTGCACTCGTTTTTGTTCGAAGAAATAATATTATTGCAAGCATTGTTATTTTATTGATTGCTGCTGGCTACCACTCTTCTGCATTGCTTGGATTCTCATTGATTTTCCTTAATCGTTTTTCAATTAACCCCCGAATCATTACTGTATCTATTTTAGTTGCTGTGGTTGCGTCGGTATTAGCGCCTAGCGTTTTAGCCGCAGTGTTTGAGGTGCTTGGGTTTGAAAATACCTTAGGAAAGGTGATGATGTATTCTGCGGTAGATGGGGGGAATGAATTTGGTAATTTGTTTCATCATAAGCAATTTTTATTGTTACTGTTCGTTGTGATTTCGTATTTAAGTATACTAAGAGGGAGTGATGATATTGTTTATAAATTCATTTTCTTTTTGGTATTTACACTATTCTTCTTTTGGTCTATGCCTGTAATGTCAGGTAGAGTTATGGGGTATCTAACGCTGCTTTTACCGTACATGCTGATTAAAATCACTCAGGAGTTCTTAAGTGAAAGCAACTCTATGATTTTCAGTTGGTTTGTTTTTTCTATAATGGGACTGCTGGTGTTGAATACAAATAGCACCAAATTAGTACTGGGTCTTTTTTAGGATAGGGTTAATTTAAGCTGGGCTTAATCAACATGTAGTTGCAATGATGCAGTTGTGTGTTATGTAACTAGTTTAACTGGCCGTCTCTAGGTAAGACTCGCCTATTCTGCAAACCTTTCACTTGAGTGATTTTTATATTATATAAAGGCCTTTAGTTATGAGTTGGCTGTAGGTAATGGGGGGTAATGCTATTTAAGAGGTAAACTCTGTAACTATGCGTTGTAATAAAATATTATGGGCTGATTGATATGGTAATCCCGGTAGGGGCGATATCACTGATGTTTTCTTGGGTGAGGGTGGTGCGTTGTAAATAGGAGTCGTACTGAGATGTTGGTTGTATTTCAGATAATCAGGTTAAAGGTTTTAATATTGCAGGGAAATGTTGATCATGAATGAAAGTATGGCGCAGATTAGTGTGATTATACCTTGCTACAATTGTGGGGCTACAATTAAAAGAGCGTTTGATTCAATCCTTATACAGACTGTTAAGCCAAAAGAAATTATCTTTGTTGATGATTTTAGTACGGATAATACATTGAGTGTGATTGAGGAGATAAAAAAAGATCATGCGGATTTAGACATTACAACTATTGAGCTACTTGTAAATAATGGGCCTGCTCATGCAAGGAATGCAGGTTGGAAAATTGCAGTTTCAAAATATATTGCATTTTTAGATGCCGATGATAGTTGGGGGGAATATAAGCTCTATCATCAATATGGCTGGTTACTTCAAAATCCAGATGTTGATTTATGTGGTCACAAATGTGAAGAGCAGGGTGTTAAATCTATTGTTCTTGATGGTACGCCAGTGTTTCAGAAAACAACGAAGCTTGGTCTTTTACTCTCTAATCGCTTTCAAACCCCCTCTGTTATTTTGAAGCGCAACATTGCACTAAGATTTGATGAAAGTAAAAAGTACTCGGAGGATTATGATTTATGGCTTTCGATCGTTTTTTCGGGTGGAGTTGCAGCTCATAGTTCTTCTGTATTGGCTTATTTACATAAGCCGCCGTTCGGATCTTCAGGTCTAAGTGCTAATTTAATGGCAATGCAGAGCGGTGAGGTGGAGAATTTTCGCTCCTTACTGAGAGAAAATAAAATAAATAAGTTCACTTTTATTTTTGTAGTGATTTATTCGTATACGAAGTTTTTAAGACGATATATTAAGACTTATATAAGTTCCAAACTGGTAAGGTGATTTTCTTAATTGAAACTATAGGTTACTAATAGAAAGCTTGTCTTATATTGTTTGTGATATTTAGGTGGCATTCCCTGCGTATTATTAGAATCGATTTATTTTCTTAAGGTTAACTGTTTTTTTGCGAGTTCGTAGTATGGTGTTTTTTGGTGTTTTAACCTTGCCTCGTTCTTATTTATAGTAGTGCCCCAGCTCCAATATATTAATTAAAAACCTGAAGATATTTTTTGTGGTGTGCTTGGCTCCTAAAGGATTCACGCATCTGCAATCAGATCCTATTAAATTTAACGTTAAGGTGTGTATGTATGGAAACATTCAGGATAATTCATATCGTAGAATCAACAGCGACAGGCACATTAACGATGGTGCGCTTGGGTGCAAATTCACAAGCAAAGGCAGGGGGTGCTGTGACGATCATTTACAATGCTCGTGAAGAAACTCCTAGCGACCTTCATTCTTTGTTTCATCCATCTGTTAAGTTGATAAATATACAGATGATGTCTTTGAAAGAGAAGTTTTTGAGTCTGTTGAAAATCAGGAAATTGGTGTCTGTAATTGCACCGGATGCTATATTTATGCATTCGTCATTCGGTGGATTCTTAGGGCGCCTGTCTTTGCTTGGGAAAAAGAATGCTTGCTTCTATGTACCGCACTGTATTTCTTTTATGCGTAATGATATCTCGCGGACAAAAAAAACTTTATTTGTTTTATTGGAGTGGTTAGGTGCCCTTAAATCAGCCACCTACATTGCTTGCTCAAATAGTGAAGGAAGCGCTATAAAGAAATACATTCCTTTCAGGCCATGTGTCGTTATAGAAAATGCTGTGGATATCGAAAATTGGAATTATCAAAGTGATTGGTTTTCGCGTAAAAAACAAGTGATTACTGTGGGGCAAATACGATTACAAAAAGATCCTATGCGATTTGCTCGCATAGCAAAAAAAATATTATCCCAAAGAAGTGATTTTGAGTTCTGTTGGGTGGGTGATGGGGATGAAGAGGATAAACAGGCTTTGATTGATGCAGGAGTAAAAGTATTAGGCTGGAAAACCCCAGAGGAGGTCAAATTACTTTTGCGTTCATCGCGTTATTATTTATCGACAGCTCTTTGGGAGGGGATGCCTGTTTCACCAATCGAAGCTATGTTGTCCGGTTGCGCGGCAGTATTATCTAATTGTTCTGGTAACGTTGATATTATTAGTTCTGGTAAAACAGGCTATGTATTTGAAAGTGAGAAAAAAGCGATTAATCAATTAATATCATTGTTCGATGATGAGGTTTTGGCAAGTGCCATTGCTGAATCTGGGCGTGTGCATTGCGCTAAGCAGTATGCAGTTGGACGTTACGTTCAAGAAATGAATTCGTTAATTAAGGTTTAGTAAATGAAAATAGCTGTAATTTTTGGTGGCTCTGGCTTTATCGGTAGCCACTTTGCTCAGTACCTATTAGACAATCAAATTGTTCAGCGGATTGTGGTAGCTGATTTGGTCCCTCTGGATAAAAATCGAATAACTGAATCATATGCTTCTTATGTATCCCAAGAAAAAATCACTTTTGTGAACACCGACGTAAGAAAAGATATTCTGTTAGACGTGGTAGGAGAAGTAGATTTAATTGCTAATTTTGCCGCAATTCATCGTGAGCCTGGGCATGACCCCAAGGAATATTATGAAACGAACCTTTTAGGAGCCGAGAGCGTGTGTGCTTGGGCTGATAGGGTTGGTTGTGGGAATATTATTTTTACAAGTAGTATCGCTCCTTATGGTCCATCTGAAGAAGCACGAGATGAGAGCTCCTTACCTGTACCTGCTACCGCATACGGAGGCTCTAAATTAGCGGCTGAAAAAATACACCAAATATGGCAGGCAACGGATAATAGTAACCGGAAGCTAGTAATAGTCCGCCCAGGTGTGGTTTTCGGAGCGGGAGAGGGGGGGAATGTAACTCGACTAATTAAGGCTACTATAAATCGGTATTTTTTTTATATGGGCAATAAAAATACCCGTAAAGCAGGTACTTATGTTAAAGAATTATGTAATGCAATGTGGTGGGTGTTAGATGAAAAAGCTAACAATAAGCCAGTATTATTCAATATGTCGATAAATCCTGGACCAACGATCGAGGAATATGTTGATACTATTTGTGAGGTGGCGGAAGTTAATCGGTTTGTTCCAAATGTGCCTTATGTATTTATGTATGCAGCATCTTTAGTTGTTGATCCTATTGCAAAGTTGGTAGGTGTTGATCAGCCTATTAGTCCGGTTAGGATGCGTAAACTAGTTAAGTCTAATAATATTATTCCTCAATACTTGGCGGATAATTCATACAAATATTTATATACCTTCAAGCAAGCTTTAGCCGATTGGCGAAAAGATAATAAAAAGGATTGGGCCGAATGATTTATACATTAAAAGATTCAGTTTGGTTGACTAATTCACTAGTATGAAAACAAAAGCTCTATTGATTAAGACAGGGCTCGCGGCTGCGGTAAAAGCCGGCGCTGCTTTTATTGCCTTTTTTATGACTATTACTATCACAAGACTACTAGGTGCTGAGCAAGCTGGTTTATTTCTACTCGCTCTATCAATTCTTTCTTTTGGTAGTGTTTTTTTACGGCTCGGATTAGATAGTGTAGTTGTTCGTTTTATTGGGAGTAGTCAAGGAAATTTACGATCAATATCTGCTCTGTCTACTGGTCTAATATGGTCTACTTTAGCAACTCTGGCTATTACTATTCTGTTTTTGTTCGGCGCTGATATTTTATCAGTATATGTTTTTACTAAGCCGAAATTCGAAAATGTGTTGTCGATTATGATTTTAGCATTGCCATTTATGGTTGTTTTTATGCTACTTGGTTTTGGCTTTCAGGCTTTCTATCGTGTAATCGCGGCAACCTTTTTTCAGAATTTTGGACTTTCATCTTTATTTTTAGTGTTCTTTGGTATCGTGTATTCTCTAAATATGCATAAGGAGCTGACAGCTACCTATTTTGCATACTTCTATGTCACTGCTGCGATAGTTGTTTGTATAATTGCATTACTTATGTGGAATAGGCAGATCAAAGGCAATTGGGGCAGATTAAAGTTCAAAGATGAAGAGCTATGGGCTAATAGTTCTAACCTCTGGGTTGCTAGTATTATGAATCTAACTGTACAGTGGTCTGGAATTTTAATTGCTGGTGCAATGCTCCCCTCGGCAGACATTGCTTATCTATCTGCTGCATTGCGTACTGCTATGTTAGCTAGTTTTGTATTGACTGTTGTTAACATGGTCGTAGCACCTCGCTATGCATTATTATGGAAACAAAATAAATTAGATGAGATTCAAAAGCTTGCTAGGTGGTCTACGCGAGGTATGATTTTGTTGGTGCTTCCGATTATTACGTTAATGCTGGTTATTCCCAATATAATTATGGGTTTTTTTGGTGATGAATTTGTAGTAGCAGGTAATTTACTTTCCATACTTGCTCTTGGTCAGTTTATTGGGGTGGCTTCAGGCTCTGTAGGATATCTTCTTAATATGAGTGGGCATGAGCGTGATTTTAGAAGAGTAACTATGTTTTCTGGACCCATAACAATAATACTTAGCTATGTATTTATCTTACAGTGGGGTGTACTGGGCGCTGCAATTGCGACTGCTATTGGTATGTCTTTACAAAATATAGGCGCACTTTTCATGGTGAGAAAACGTCTTGGCTTTTGGCCTGTTGGCTAATGTTATATGAGATTAGATGATTTAATTTTAAGATGGTTATTGATTGTACGCCTTTGATTTCTATTGATCTGGTGGTACGTGATTCTTCTGGTCGGGTGCTTTTGGGGCAGCGTTTGAATCGGCCTGCTAAGGTTTTTTACCGTAAGGCGCTGCGCGCCTCCAGCCTACACGGTGTGTTTGGTTTTGGTTATGTGTTTGATTTTGTAAGGTGGAAAAGCTGAAAGCGCCTTCCACCAAAGGTAACGGTCTTTAAGGGGGTGGCCTCGTGCGAGTGCACCCCGTGCGCGATCAATTTAACCTGCCAGGTTTTTGCCGGAAGGCGCTTCGCTTTTCCAGCCTACATTGTGTGTTTGGTTATGGTTTTGATTTTGTAGGGTGGAAAAGCTCAAAGCGCCTTCCACCAAGGGTAACGGTCTTTAAGGGGGGGACCCCGTGCGCGATCAATTTAACCTGACAAGTTTTGCCGAGGTGCATAGCTTAGATTCAGCGCAAATTATTAAAGGGGTGGGGTTAGACCCTCGCATTGGCGATCACTATAATAATCCATCATTTGGTTATGGCGGTTATTGCTTGCCTAAAGATACCAAGCAGCTGTTAGCAAACTTTCAAAATGTGCCTAACAATATGGTTCGTGCCATTGTTGATGCTAATACTACCCGCAAAGATTTTATTGCAGATTCCATTTTAGCCCGAAATCCACAGGTGGTGGGCATTTATAGGCTGGTGATGAAGACGGGGTCCGATAATTTTAGGGCGTCTTCAATCCAAGGTATTATGAAGCGTATTAAGGCCAAGGGGATTGAAGTTATTATTTACGAGCCGGCTATTGATGAAGGTGATTTTTTTCATTCTGAGGTGGTTAAAGACTTGGCCTAGTTTAAACTAAAAGCGGATGTAATTGTGGCCAATAGGGTTTCAGAAAACCTTGAGGATGTATTACATAAGGTTTATACGCGGGATTTATTTGGCAGTGATTAGTTTTAGATAGGTGATTATGTAGGGTGGAAAAGCTGAAAGTGCCTTCCACCAAATGTAACTTCTTAAGCGTTGTTAAGTGGCCAATGTTGTATTGATCTGCCTGTTTGTTTTATGCACAGATTTAAGAGGTATGTTGTTTTCAGGATTATTGGTAGATTTTTTGGTTTCTGGGATGTCGCAATGCGGAGGCTGTAGCTAATGCTGTGTAACTGCCTATCATAAAGCCAGCAATGGCTAAGGATAGGCAGCTATGAACAAAGAAACACTGGAAGCCTTCGCCCGCGAAGCGGCCAAAGGCATTAAAACTGAACAAGACCTCAATGAATTTCGTCAGATGCTCACCATGGTGACGGTGGAGCGCGTCTTAAATGCCGAGTTAGACGATCACCTTAGGTACGATAAACACGAACCCTCAGCCAATTCTAGTAGCCGTAACGGCACCTCCAGTAAGATTCTGCGTACCGAAGATGGGCAATTTCAACTCGATACTCCCAGGGATCGCGAAGGCAGTTTTGCGCCAAAACTTGTTAAAAAGCGCCAAATCCGTTTCACCTCCATGAACGATAAAATTCTGTTTTTATATGCCCAAGGCATGACCACTCGAGAGATCGTTAAGACATTCAAGGAACCGTACGGTGCAGATGCCTCACCCTCGCTTATTTCTAAAGTGACTGCTGCCGTTATCGAGCTGCTGATTGAGTGGCGATCTCGTGAGCTGGATGCGGTTTACCCCATCGTCTACCTCGATTGTATTGTGCCTAAAATTCGCCAGGACAAGCAGGTTATCAACAAATCCGTTTACCTGGCTTTGGGCGTCAATATGGCGGACCACAAAGAATTTCTGCGGATATGGTTATCTGTAAACGAAGGCGCCAAGTTCTGGTTGAGTGTCCTCACTGAGCTACAAAACCGGGCAGTTCAGGATGAAAGAAGTGGGTTTTCAGTGTGGGCTGCACTATTCACAGGTAAGCCGAATTGCGCACAAGGTAGGGGGCTGCCCATATAGGTTTCATGACCTAAAACGTCTGATGAACTGGAATTACTGCGATCAGTGTAAAGTACTATTTTCATACAATGTCTAGTCAAAATCTTGAACTGCGTCACACCTTTATCTATGGTTTGTTTGAAATAAGACCAGTCATCATGATCATGGAAGAGAAAATGAAGAACCTATCAAGACTTGTTGCTATCGCAGCATTGTCCATACTTACATTTAATTCGCAGGCCGAAGAGCTTGAAACGGCAGGCGACAGAATTGCCCATACATTTTTTGCCACATCTTATTATTCAGGCTTTTCTGGTAACTGGGGCTTGGTGGATGATCTTGAT
>MAAA01010959.1_pt1 | contig 10493 bp, 11 predicted proteins | sample 1115971 | NCBI WGS metagenome assembly MAAA01 (sample SAMN04961123, study PRJNA320927) | seawater metagenome | isolation source: sample BD02T6 sea water enriched with oil for 6 days | place: USA:Gulf of Mexico | collected 2013-07-27 | reverse complement strand
AGGCACGCCTGCTTCGTTTTGCTTTAGGATCGCCATAATTTGGCTATCTGAATATCGTGATGTTTTCATAAAGAATTCCTTTGGTTTAGTTTACGAGAATTCTCTACTTTTGACTTCTACTAATTTTCGGGGGGATTACACAGACTTCTTTTCATGCACTGACCTACACATACCCTACATTTCGAAAGCTGTAGGTAAGCTCAAGTTTTAAATAAAGTTAATTATTTATGAATAGCAAACTATCAATAACTAAGCACTTTTAGCGAGTCCACCCCCTGTAACTTTTTTGGTAGGCCTCAGATGCCCAATCAATTCTAACTAGGGTTACACCATAAGATTTCAAGCACCCCCTAATTTTTTAATTCATCAAACCCTCCCCAAAATGGCTATTAATATAGTTTTTAGATAAACTAAAATGATAAATTTAAGGAAAAAATAAAAATGAGCAATAGAACACTATATTGGTCTTTAATAGTGATAATAGTTAGTGTTTTTGGAATGTATATATTGAATTTCAACACCCATCCACTATCAAAAATCCCTCAAGACTGGGGGGCATTCGGCGATTTCATAGGGGGATTATTAAATCCGATTATTTCATTTTCTGCATTAATTCTATTAATGAGAACAATTAAGCAAAATGATATTGCCCTAGGACAATCTAGAAAAGCACTCGAACATAATGAGATTACACTAGATCAAAATAAAAAAGCATTAATAGCAAACACTGAAGAAATGTCATTTCAACGAATTGAACTTGAAAATTCAGTAAAGGCTCAGCATGAAATAATAAATTTAGAAAAGGAAAAGTTAAAAGACATTAGAACAGAAAAAAATATTGCTGATTTCAAAAGAAGAATTCAATTCACTGTAGGAAGTGTAAAAGAAAAACTAAATACGATCACATTAAAAAACTTCCAACATAACTCTGTTTTCTTTGATGATTTATCTAACGTCAGTAACTTAGAAGATTTTTCCTTTCCAACCCAGGATAATCAAGAAATATTGGAGGATAAATTAGAATCGCTATATGAGGCTTTAAATACACTATGCGTAAATCTTCTTGATCTTCATTTTAATGAGATTAACCATGATTTAATTGGCCAACAAATAGAGGAAATCCAGAAAAAAGAAGCTTTCATTCATAAGTACACATATATTTTGCAGAATCTAAAATTTGGCAAGCAATATTACACTTCAAAAATCGTAAGTACCAACATGCGTTTAAATACTTTATTAAGCGGGCTTAACCATTTAACTACAGAGTTAAAACGTAAACTTTCGAGTCATTCTTAATATATTTTAACTATCAGAATAGCGAAACTAATAGATTGGCCAATAATTTTAGTTACACACCCTAAAAATTAAAAACTTTTAGTCTTATAAGTCAATAACTTACAAGTAAAGTACTACTGCCTCCTAAGCGGCTGCTCCAGGTTCGAGTCCTGGTGGGGAGACCATTTTCCAATTTAGTACCGTTCAGCAGAGTTCAACGAAAACCATCCGCACTAACTATGAACCCTATAATTACAGCATATTCTTAAGTTCTTAGTTCATTTCCGTTCAAAATAACTCATAGACATCCAGCACTCCTTGGGGGTACGGTTGGGGGTACAACTTTCGCGACCGGTCCACCCCTAATATGCCATTGTCAGATACTGCTGTACGCCAGCTAAAACCAGAAAGCAAAAACTACAAGCGTGCTGACGGTCAAAACCTATATTTGCTCGTGCGCACATCCGGCACAAAAAGCTGGCAAATGAAGTATCGATACCTTGGAAAAGAAAAAACTTTTACCATTGGAAACTACCCTACAGTAAGCCTAAAAGATGCACGTATCAGTCGGTTTGAAGCTCAGAAGTTGCTTACCCAAAACATTGACCCTAGTGCAGACAAGCAAAGAAAAGTTCAGGAACTAAAGAAACTCCAAGACGGAACATTCCAAGCTACTGCCAATCGTTGGTTTAAGAACCAATTGCCTAAGTGGTCAAATAAATACGCATTAAAAGTAGACCAAACATTGACCAACTGGGTATACCCAAAGCTCAACCATATACCCATTGCAAATATTACTAGTAGTGATTTATTGCATATATTAAGAGCAATGGAAAATTCTGGTATAGGTGAAACGACACGCAAGGTGAAAGGTTTTCTAGTAAAAATATTTACGCATGCTATTGCCGAGGGTCAAATTAACAACAACCCAGCTACTGGCCTTGAACACGCCTTAAAAGCCTTACCTAAAGTCGACCACCAAAGAGCACTTCCCGTCAACATGATTGGTGAATTTTTACACAAGATAAGCAATGATACTGGTCACCCAATAGTGCATCTAGGTTTGCTATTACTTCTTCATACCAACGTAAGAACTATAGACATTCGCAGGGCTGAATGGCATGACTTTAATTTTAAAACAAAGACATGGACCATCCCAGCAACAAAAGCAAAGACAAACATTGAACATAAAACCCCTTTAAGCGATGGAGCCATATGTAACCTTAATGAACTAAAAAAGCATACTGGACACCAGTCGTTCATTGTTAAAAGCCCCAATAACATTGAAAAACCATTCAGTGAAAATGCATTCCTAGATTTAATTAAACGTATAGGCATGACCAGATATACGACCACACACGGTTTACGCACCACTGCTTCAACATACCTCTATGAACTCGGACACAGAGGGATCGCAATTGAAAAACAACTTTCCCACGAAGAAACCAACCAAGTTACAAAAGCATATAACCGTGCGGAATATTGGGATGAAAGAAAAAAAATGGTTCACGACTGGGCTAACTACATTGAAAAAGAGCGTGATTTATATCGAAACACCTTAAAAAATGTACCAGTAAGTGAAGATACAAAACTGTCTATATAAATCAATATAGACAGTTCTGCTATCGTATTTTTTGTTTTCATGTGGATAATTAGCGGTCGATCACTTACACAGGAACGAGATCATGACCGACAACTCCCAACAAGGGTTTCTACGCTTATCACAAGTATTAAGTATAATTCCAGTGGGTAAGACCACCTGGTATAATGGGGTTAAGTCTGGCCGCTACCCTCCTCCAATCAAAATTGGTGCTCGAATTACGGCTTGGAAAGTAACAGACATACAGAACTTAATTTCATCATTAAGTGAAGGTAAGGCACCATCGCTAGTTACATAGCGAAGGGTGGCCATTATGGTTAAAACAAAGGACTGGTATTACATGTATCGAATATTACTTATTGCGATCACCCTAATAGGGCCTTCCACTACAAACGCACTTAATACGCCACCATCAATGCCAAGCAGCAGTAGGCACTTATTATTGATGTTGGTGCTGGCCTATGTATGATTCTTCAGTCACCATCGAAAGATGGAACAAAATATATGGTGTATGACATTGCCACCAATGACTGTGCAACAGCCATAAAGAACATTACCGGTAACAATAAAATCGACCTGGTTGTCATATCACACCCTGATGCAGACCATTACAGAGGATTTAAAAAAGCATTCTCACCGGCGTCACTTGGCGGCCTAGGCCTAAAGGCTAATGAGCTACTGGACACTGGTATTATACGTTTTTATAAAGATGGTGCGGTAACTTCTACTTACAGTAAATATATTACCGCCAAAGCAAACATCCCGACAGTGCGATCACTAAACAACCCACAAGTTTCGAAAGAGTACCAAGTAGGTAAGCAATGGGGCTTTGGTGATTCAACCGTAACTTTCATACATGGCCATGGACAAGTTAATGGTCAAAACTCCCGCACAGACCCCACATCACACGACAGAAATGGTGCAAGCATTGCTCTAAAAGTGGAATACGGCGACAACTCCATTCTATTAACAGGCGACGCCGTTGGTGTTAAAAAAAATGACCCCTATGGCAAACACTGCATTAGAACCGAAAAACGAATTCTACAGTCCTGTAGCAGCCCTAAAGGTACCTGTGGTGACATGAACATTGATGTAATGATTACCCCCCCACCACGGCTCACACGAGTCCCTGTGTAGTGAGTTTATAGAGTTTACAGACCCTGAATACGTCATATTTTCCGCTGGTCGTTCACACAGCCATCCACGTCAAGTTGCCTACGACCGTTTAATGACTTATGACAAAAACATTATTGCTTACCGAACAGACAAAGAAGAAGCCAAGGAAAAACCTAAACTAGGCAGCGTTGGATGGTTTGATAAAGTTGGGGGGGAGTGAAACTGGTGATGACAATATTAAAATCATCATGGACGGTACGGGACCGTCAGGCATTACGATTTTACAATAGTAATAGTCCACTGTAAAAGTACAATATTCAACCACAAAATGCTATAATGAAACCTGTTGAGACACAGGCTAATAAGGCGCATTAATGGGAAGAAAGAAACGAACCACATTGAAGGAAACACCAGTAGACTGGTATGTAGAAAAATCAGATACGTTTGACCGATCCAATCCCAACACCAGGATGACAGGACTGTTGCGAACAGAAGATGACGCGCGTGAAGCGGCAAAAGAAATTATAAAAGGCATTGGCCCGTTCGAACGGCTTTACATCACAAATACAGACAACGGTTCTTACAGTTTCAAATAGCAATACCATGTCGCAGATTTACTACCAATTGCAGTGCGACTAATAAGAACTGCTAAACGTACTTCCTGATCCATAGGATGAATAGAATGACTCTTCGAAAAATCATCACATCAAAACTGTCTTGCGCCAACCTATCGGACATCACCCAGTTTATGGGTTACAACAAAACCCAGACACCCAAGGCCATTAAACGATTAGAACACCTAGTGGCGGATGAATGCCTGGGAATGTATAACAAAACCTTCGACTTCAAGTACAGCAATCAAGAATTTTTGACCAAGCTAACAAACGTTCTTGGGTTAGGCATCAACGACTTTAAAAGTGACATAGACAACATACATACTGCCCACAACGTGTGGGTCAACAGGTTTCAATCTTTCGTTTTCGTCGACACAGAATTCTTCAGAAAAAGCCAACCAGTCTTCGTATTGGCTGCATGCAGTGATCAACGTTACATACGCCTAATTGATGGCATTCAAATGAAGCCACTACACGAACAAGTAACGTATGTGCAATCAATCGTAAAACAGCACTATATCGACTCATGCGGGGGAATTGGCATCTGGGGAAGGGTGAAACGATACGTGTTCTTTTATGCCGATGATGAAAAAGTAGCATTTACAACCGATGGTAAAATACTGGGTGAAGTTGAAAATATTAGTATTGGAAAGGCCCATCTTAGTATTAACAACACAGACATAACTGACATGGTTAAACCAAGATCATAAGCCGCACCAGGAGCCACGGTAAGACCGTGAGGCCTGTTTTAAATCGAACAACTACACCGTGCCAACCTTAAGCCTTGAGTCTTCTTACGGGGCATTAGAATAGGTCGTTTGTGAAATGGCCGCCCAACGAAAATGGGCATTTAACCATACTGGCATATCAAGCTGATGTTTTAGCGAACCCTGCCGACCTAAGCGTTTTTTAATACTTCACACATAATCGATTCTTAATTCGTCAACCGTAGACATTAAGTTAGACACCTCCCCACTAGCACTAATTTCATTGTAAGCCGATAATACGCCATAAAGAACACGGTAAAACCTAACTTACCCAAAATCGAAAAACGTCTAAGTGACAGTTTTAACCCCCTCGAAAACCGAAAATACTAAATACCCTTTATTACATCTTTTTTGTGTACTCCATATGGGCTTGGTTAATGCCTATATGACATCCCCAAAATTCAGTGCCTCACTGGCTTCGTACCAGGGGATGAAACACACCGTCATATTATGCAGTTGATGAACGTCATTGTCCGGAATTCAGCGCCATTAGCCATCACATTAGACTTAATACCGTACGCCATATTGATCACTTCATAGTTGGCTTGATGCGTTAGCTATGTCTATAGAGACCCAATCCATAAGAACCGCCTTAATTGAATGGATCAGTAAGTCACCAAACAAATATCACCTCACCATCACATACATAAGAGGAACGTCTGATATCGAAGCCGCATCGACATTTCAGGCGTTCATCAAATTTTTAAATAAGAATGTCTTTTGCAACCGCTATAAGAAGAAGCACAACTCACACCTAAAAGGCATTGTTGCCAGAGAGCGATCGACCAATGGCACATTGCACTACCACACAATCTTCACTGACCCGGATAACGATCTACCAGGCACGCATGAGTTTGATGAAAAGGTACGGGGCTGTATTACCAAATTGAAGTCCAAACATAACCCAAACAGACTGTTGACCGAAGAAGGCTGTTGGGAATTACAAGACTACTCCAACAACGGTGACAATGATCTTGAGCGCTACGTGACCAAGAACTTTGAATGTACCAAGATGACTTATGAAGAAGCGTTCAATTCTATAGGTTTGCTGGGTGTTGATGGTGTTCAATTTGGGGGTACACCCCGTAGACAAACCTATTAGCCACCCCACAGGAATATTTGCCAATGTACACGGACGTACATCCCAAACGATCGATCCATCACTAACTAACAAAGATGCTGCTATACCCAATCACACCGCTTTTCATGACAATGTCTACTCACGATCCATCCAGGTAGCAATGACACCTTATACTGGTCAGATGTAGTGCGTGCATTGCATTTGAAAATCGGTTCCAATATGGTTGAATCCACATACGCACGACACCATTAGACTGTCTGCCAACAACCAAAATACACAGACCACTCAGGAATGGGCACATGGACATCATAATTTTACTTGTATTTGGTTGCGGTCTTCTCTTCTTGATCATTAAAGGTCTATTTGGGATGCCGAAAGATACTGGCAAAGTGCACTCCTATCCGTATGTGCCCCCCGGTAACAACGAACCCAAGACCTCCCCCGCCAAAAACGAAGACAAAGAACAAAACAGCGAACAAACATCATTAGCAGAGTGGAAGGCCAGCCTACAACTTATGGCTCAAGGCATGGGTGAAACCATTGAATTCACGTATGAGTCTCGTGACAGTGGACGCTCAAGAAGAGCCATAGACCTTTATGGTATTTTTCAGTCACCCAATGAACGCATATATATTGCGGGCTTCTGCCATACAGAACAGGGTGACAGAACGTTTCACATCGACAGTATCACCACGATGATCAAGCACAAAAGTAAACGCTATGAAGTGTATGAGTACCTTGAAGACAAATATGGTTTAGATGTCTATTAGTCAAACCCACCCACTCTAATTACAGGATTAAAAATGGCAATTACACAGATGCAAGTAATCCAATCACTTGGCGAAGCTATGGCTTGGTTTGAAAAGGAACTTCAATGGGGTGTACCACCAACCGAACTTAGACATTTAACTGGTCGCATTGGTGAGTTGTATGCGGCTTTAATCACCAACGGTCAAATGGTAACGAAGGTTAATAACAAAGGTTATGACGTTGTCAGTAGTACAGGCGAAAACATCTCGGTCAAAACAACCGCTATGATGGGGTCATCTGGCCATATTTCATTCAACCCAAGAACACTAGACAAAGTAGATCGCATCATAATACTTCGCATTAATACTAATGAGATGCAAATTGAAACCCTCCTGAATGACACTAAAGAAAATGCCATGGAGTTAATGACCAACATTGATTCCAATGGGAAAGCATCCATCAGCCTATCGAAGCTGACCACACCAACAAAAGAACGCCTAGACATACCAGCTATCAAGACTGTTGAATTTGAATCGTATATGGTTCAAGAATTGGAAAATGGATCAATTGAAGTTGATGCGGACGGAAATTTCATGGCCAACACCTTGGCCACACTTAAAATTATCGCAGAACGGCTAAACATTGGCACACTCAACAGTAATGGAAATTCATACAACACAAGACAATTGGGCAGTATCGTAATAAGAGCGATTCAAAGCCAAACCGCTGACCATGAACCTGCTACCGAGTTAGATTGAATTACTAATTTCAGTCCAGTGGTTACTCAGGTTCATTAGCTTCGACTTGAAAAAGTAGGCCTGGATTAATTGCTTCATCAGGGTTGTTAGCATCGTATAATTTAGACCATTCACGGTTATGATTGGACTTTATATTATTCTTTGAATATTGGCCTGATTGCGTATTTTGCATTTCTTCACAAGTTTCTATGGCCACACCTCTTGTTAGGATCATAACAAATACACGATCATCCTTGTCTCCCCAGACAAAGGCTATGTAGTCAAAATTCCCGCATTCCGCCAAGTTTTCCTCACTCCACCCCACAATAGAAGCATTTGGGTCAATGTTAGATGTACATGTCACATGCACAAGCCCAATGACTTCAGAGTCAACACCAAAAGTCATATTTACACCACAACCAGTGCCAACATTTTCAACAATTTCAGCACTACCGAATCGACCCAAACATTGCTTAACATACGCAGCCCCGAGGTGCTTATTATTACGTGTACCGTGCTCGAACACTGGCATATTCAACTCTCCCACAACTAACATTAATGGAACTTACAAAGCTATTTACTCTTAAGTGTTTATAGCATAAAACCGTGACGGGAATTCAATATATTGAAGTATTCAGGAGATGCTGTTTTGATGCATTACTAAAGTTGGATGGGTACCAGATAATTAATAGTTGCTCTAGACCAAGCAACCAAATGTTATTGGCACTGAATCGCCACCAGTCGCTTTTCTTAATCCTGTAAACGCCCCCCCCCCAACTTATGACGCGATAACAGTGTGCTGGCCCCCTTATATTTACCATCGGCCTTGGCTACCCCCTCTCTTTGACGTCAACATCAGGTTGCGCCAAACATGGACTTCCCAGTATTACACTAGATCAACTTGCAGCTACACACGAATGTGCTCTTACATAGCCTGATAGACTCCTACTTTCCTCGTACGGCGTACCTATATTGCTGTATTTGAGCCACACATCACGTAGCGTTAGATTAGTGGGTTGACGTATCACTACTAATACCTAAGGTTAATTGAGGCATAAAAATCCAATACAGTATGTCTTACGTAATCAATATTAGGTGGTTGATATGGTGAAAGCTCTGGTGATAACCTTTTTATTCATAACTGTTTCAGCTTGTATACCAACAGAGACGGAAGAAACCACAACTTCCATAGAAGACAACACCCTTAACAACTCAAGCCGAGTTACAACAATATTATTACCCGTGGGGAGCTTCGAATGTGAATTTGGCGGTGTTCAAATTAATTCTGGGTTCGACCAGAATGACAATAAAATACTAGACATAAGTGAAGTTACCACATCAAAAGTTGTATGTAATGGCAACAACGGCTTTAACAGTTTAATTAGAATTTTTGATGAACCAGAAGGTGGAAACTGCCCATATGGAGGTAAGCGAATCATATACGGCCTCGATACCAACAGTGATTCATCGCTGTCTTCAAATGAAATTGAAGACACGCAATACCTATGTAACTTAGACCAAATATTAACAGCACCACCATCATGCTCCGTAACTGATAATGAAAATGGCTCTATAGAACTAACTTGCCCAGATGGCACAACAGCAACAATTTTAAATGGTACTAACGGCACCAACGGAACTGATGGAGTAAGTTGCTCTGTCAGCACCAATGAAAATGGTAGTGCGACCATAACCTGTGAAGATGGCACAACTTCAACGGTTCAAGATGGTACTAACGGCACCAACGGCACTGATGGAGTAAGTTGCTCTGTCAGCACCAATGAAAATGGTAGTGCAACCATAACCTGTGAAGATGGCACAACTTCAACGGTTCAAGATGGGACTGATGGTGCTGATGGAACTGGGTCAGGCTTAGTCGCGGAGCTTTACTGCACTGGAGGGCTGGGTAGCTGGCCTCTTTCATCAATACAATGGCAATATCATTTATATCTTTTAGAGAATGGTGATGTTTATGTTACTGCTGGCGTCATATCAGGCGACATGGAAGATAGTAAAACTGCTATTTACTCACCAAATCACGCTGAATACACAACAGCTCCCATCTTATTGGAACACTACCCGTTTGCGGGCTCCCAATCCAATACGTATTGGGTATTGGCATACGACCGCCAAAGCAATCAAGCTATAGTTTCATTAGAAGGAACCGATACTCAATATGATTCAAGAGTAGAATATTGTTCACTTAACGATTTAAGCGATTAAACATGTGGCGCATTAATTAACCGCATTTTGCTTTCTTGATCCGGTAAACGCTTGCCACACCAATACCCAACTGTGACGCGATAGCAGGCGCCTTGTGCCCTGCTTCAAACAACTTCATCACATCATCCGACTTGTTCATAGCAGTGGGCTGACGCCCTTTGTATTTGCCCTCAGCCTTGGCCTTGGCTATCCCCTCACGTTGACGTTCAAGCATAAGTTCTCGTTCAAACTGGGCTATTGACCCAAGCATGTTAAACATCAACTTACCCGTCGGGGTTGATGTGTCGACATTAATGGCCAGTATTTTCACGGCAACGCCTTTTGCATCCA